>Ga0299913_10000096_pt1 | contig 40503 bp, 42 predicted proteins | sample RVTome_9_FD_201360 | JGI IMG/M metagenome (GOLD analysis project Ga0299913, IMG submission 201360) | Soil microbial communities from uranium-contaminated site in the Upper Colorado River Basin, Wyoming, United States - RVT155D38 (version 2) ... | reverse complement strand
GACCTGGTCGCCCATCAGCGTGGAGAAGAGCCTGTCGGCGGCCGAGGCGTCCTCGACGTCGACGCGCACGAGCAGCCGCTTCCCGGGATCCATGGTCGTCTCCCAGAGCTGGTCGGCGTTCATCTCGCCGAGCCCCTTGAAGCGCGAGAGCTGGATGCCCTCCTTCGCCGCGTCGAGCAGGTCGAAGCGCAGGCTTCCGAACGTCTCGGGCGTGCGCTCCTTCTTGCCGGCACCGACGGTGAACGGCGGCGGCCCGACCAGATCGAGGAGCCGCGCGTAGCTCGTCCGGAGCTGGTCGTAGACGGGCGAGGCCAGCAGGTCGCCGGTGACGGCCACGATCTGCATGGCGCTCGTCTCGTTCTCGATCACCTTGATCGAGACGGCGCCGTCCTGGCGGTCGGCGACCGCCAGCGTGTAGCCGTTCTCCGTGCCCTCGTCGATGGCCTTGCCCAGCGCCTCGAGCGTCGGCGTCTCCACCTCCACCAGCCGGTGGGTGACCATGAAGTCCGCGGCGGCCGGCCCGAAGTCCGCCCGCAGGCGCTGGAGCCACCCCTCGAACTTCTCGAGCGCGTTCACGAACTTGCTCCAGCGGCTCTCGGTCATCTTCACGGCGTCGCCGCTACGGGGCTGGATGGCGATCTCGCCGACGCGCTCGCGGACGAGGAGCTCCTCGAGCTGCGCGTCCTTCTCGAAGTAGAACTCCTGGTTTCCGATCTTCACCTTGTAGAGCGGCGGCACGGCGATGTAGACGTGCCCGCGGTCGAAGAGCTCCGGCATGTGCCGGTAGAGGAACGTGAGGATGAGCGTCCGGATGTGGGAGCCGTCCACGTCCGCGTCCGTCATGACGATGATGCGGTGGTAGCGGAGCTTGGCGATGTCGAACTCCTCGCCGATGCCCGTCCCGATCGCGGTGATCATCGCCTGGATCTCGTTGTTCGAGAGCACCTTGTTGATGCGGTTCTTCTCGCTGTTGATGATCTTGCCGCGGAGCGGAAGGATCGCCTGGAAGGTGCGGTCGCGGCCCATCTTCGCCGAGCCGCCCGCGGAGTCGCCCTCGACGATGAAGAGCTCGGCGTCCTCGGGGTTCCGGATCGTGCAGTCGGCGAGCTTGCCCGGGAGCGCGGAGCCCTCGAGGGCGCTCTTCCGACGCGTCAGCTCCCGCGCCTTGCGCGCCGCCTGGCGGGCCCGCGCTGCCGAGATCGCCTTCTGCACGATCTGGCGCGCGTCGGTCGGGTTCTCCTCCATGAACTCGGCCAGCTTCGCGTTCACCGTCTGCTCGACGAGCCCGCGCACCCAGGGATTGCCGAGCTTCGTCTTCGTCTGCCCCTCGAACTGCGGGTCGCGCAGCTTCACCGAGATCACGGCGCCCAGGCCCTCGCGGACGTCGTCCCCGTCGAGGTTCTCCTCCTTCTCCTTGAGGAGGCCCTTGTCGCGCGCGTAGCGGTTCAGCGTCCCGGTCAGGGCCGCCTTGAAGCCGGAGAGATGCGTGCCGCCCTCGTGGGTGTTGATGTTGTTGGCGAACGAGAAGACCGACTCCACGTACGAGGTGTTCCACTGCATGGCCACCTCGACCGTGCCCTGCTCGTTCTCGCCCTCGAAGTAGACGATGTGCCGGTGGACGGCGTCCTTCGTCTCGTTGACGTAGGCGACGAAGTCCTTGATCCCGCCCTCCGCGTGGAACTCGAGCGTCTCCTCGCCCTCGCGCTCGTCCACGAAGACGATGCGGAGGCCCCTGGTCAAAAACGCGGTCTCGCGGAAGCGCTGCGCCAGGGTCTGCGCCGAGAGGTCGAGCTCCTCGAAGACGTCGGAGTCGGGCAGGAACGAGATCGTCGTGCCAGTGTCCCCCTTCGCCGCCTTGCCGACCTCGTCGAGCTCGGTCGTCGGAGCGCCGCGCGCGAACTCCTGGCGGTAGACCTTGCCGTCGCGCCGGACCTCGGCGATCAGCCACTCGGAGAGCGCGTTCACGACCGAGACGCCGACGCCGTGGAGGCCGCCGGAGACCTTGTAGCCCTCGCCGCCGAACTTGCCGCCGGCGTGAAGCTTCGTGAGGACGACCGTCAGGGCGGACTGCCCCTGCTCCTCCATGACGTCCACGGGGATGCCCGAGCCCCAGTCGCGGACGGTCACGGAGTTGTCGGGATGGAGGCGGACCTCGATCCGCTCGTTGCGGCCGGCGAGGGCCTCGTCGACCGAGTTGTCGACGACCTCGTAGACGAGGTGGTGGAGCCCCCTGGCGCCCGTCGACCCGATGTACATGCCCGGGCGCAGGCGGACGGGCTCGAGGCCCTCGAGTACGGTGATGTCCTTGGCGTCGTAACTGGTCTCTGCCATAGAAAAAATCCCTGCTCAGGAGGGATTTTCGTCCGACGTGCAGTCTATCAGAACGGGCGGCCGTCCCGGCGTGCTTCGGCGGCCGCCAGGCTGGCCGCCGCGGCCCGGGCAACGGCCTCTCTCAGGGCCTCGTTGCCGACGGGTGCGGCGATCTCCCCCGCGGCCGCCAGCGCCTGACGCGACGGAGGCGGCACAGTCCGTTGCGAACTCGCCACAGGTTCCGGCCCGCGCTCCGGGAGCGGCCCGGCGGCAAAGCGGAAGCGGGCCGGGGCCGCCTCGCCCAGGCGCTCGGCCAGGCGGCTGCGAATGGTCTCCGCGAGGTGGGTCAGCTCGAAGGCCCACGCACTCGAGCTCGTCGTCACATGGAGGGTCCCGTCGCGGGCGATCCTCGCCGGCCATGCGTTCGCCGCGACCCCGTCGCCCACGGCGCCGGGCCAGGCTTCCGCGACGTCGGCGATCGCGCCGGGCGGCCCCAGCCGGCCCAGCTCGCGCCGGAGCTCGGCGCCGAGCGGCTCGAGGCTCATGCCGCCACCGCCGTGCTGGCGTCGCCTTCCCGCTGCACCGTCACGACGAGCGCGGGCTCCGGCGCGTCGGCGGGCAGCGCGTCGGTCGACGTGGCGCTGACGAGGGTCTGCCCGCCCTGCGGAAGGCCCGCGAGCAGCGCGCTCCTGCGCCCGGCGTCGAGCTCGGAGAGAACGTCGTCGAGGAGGAGAAGTGGCGGCGCGTGGCGGCGCTCGGCCAGGACGCCTGCCTCGGCCAGCAGGAGGGCGAGCACGGCCGTCCGCTGCTCACCCTGCGAGCCGTACCCCCGGAGGTCGCGCCCGGCGGCACGGAGCTCGACATCGCGCAGGTGGGGGCCGAGCCCGGTCGCTCCCCGCTCCAGGTCGCGCTCGAGCCGCCCCTCGAGGTCGGCGATCGCCGGCGGGCGCGGCTCGTAGTCGAGCGTCCCGCCCGGAAGCCCGAGCGCGGCGGCCTGCTCGGCGAAGCCGGGGGCGAGCGCCGCGACCAGCTCCGCGCGGGCTCCCTCGAGCTCCGTTCCCAGCGCGGAGACCCGCTCCGTCCACGGCTCGACGGCGGCCCGGGTGGACACGCCCGCCCGGACCCGCCGCAGTGCCTCGTTCCGTTGCGCGAGCGTCCTCCCGTACTCGCCGGGAAGCGCCGCGAGCGAGGGCGTCACGCGGCCGAGCATGCGGTCGACGTACGCACGGCGGACGGCCGGGCCGCCCTTGACGATCGCCAGCCGGTCGGGGACGAACGCGAGCGCCGTCAGCCGCGTGCGGAGCTCCTCCGCGAAGGCGAGTGGAGCCCCGTTCAACCGCAACCGCTTGCCCTCGCCCGGCGCGATGGTCACCTCGGTCTCGACCGGCACGCCGGCCTCCGTTCCCTCGAGGCTGACGCGGGCGGCCGACTCGCCGAAGCGGACGAGCCGGGGCTCGGCCCGCGTGCGCGGGGAGAAGCCCTGGACGCCGACGTGAAGGGCCTCGAGCAGGTTCGTCTTTCCGGCGCCGTTTTTGCCGACGACGAGCACGAGGCCCGGCGCGAGCCCGAGGTCGAGGCCGGCGTACGAGCGGAAGCTCCGGAGCGTGGCCCGCGCGACGATCAGCCGGCCAGCCTGATCGGCATGATCAGGTAGAGAAAGTCGTCGTTCTCGCCATGCAGGAGCCCCGGCCGCAGCGGGCTGATGAGCTTGAGCCGCGCCGTCTCGTCGGTCACCGACTCGAGCCCGTCGCGCAGGAACTCGGCGTTGAAGCCGATCTCCAGCGGCTCGCCTGTGTACGCGACCGGGAGCGCCTCGCGAGCCTCGCCGACGTCCTGGGTCTGGGCCGACACCGTCAGCTCGCCCTCGGCGAAGCGAAGGCGAAGCGGCGACTTGCGCTGGGCGAGGAGACCCGTGCGGCGGACGACGTCGAGGAGCTCCTCCCGCGGCAGGTGCACCTCCGCTTCGAACTGCTCCGGCAGGAGCTGCTTGTAGTTGGGGAACTGCCCGTCGATCCGGCGGGCTGTGAGCCAGATCCCGTCCACCCCGAAGACGACCTGGTTCTCCTGAACGCCGACCTGGATCGTGTCGCTTTCGGCGGACTGGCCGGCGCGGGCGAGCTCCTGGAGGGCGCGGGCGGGGACGATCGCCTCGAGGTCGCGGCCGGGACTACCGGCAAGCGTCGTCTCCTTCACGCTCAGCCGATAGGAGTCCGTCGCGGCCATGACCAGCTTGTCGCCCTCGAAGCGCACCAGGATCCCGGTGAGAACCGGGCGCGACTCGTCGCGCGACGCCGAGCGGCCCACGCGGGCGATCGTGTCGAGAAAGGCTTCGCGCTCAACCGCGAACGCGCTGTCCGGGTCGATCTCGGGAAGGCGCGGGAAGTCCTCGGGCCCGTAGGTGTTGAGCGAGTAGGAGGCCGAGCCGCACGTCAGCCGGACAACACCTTCGTCACCCTTGTGCTCGAGCGTCACCTCGCCGACCGGCAGCAGGCGCACGATGTCGACGAGAAGCCGGCCCGGCACGACTACGGAGCCTTCCTCCTCGACCTGCGCCTCGAGCGAGTCGCGAACGGAGATCTCCATGTCGGTCGCGCTGAGGTGGAGCCGCCCGCCCTCGGCGCGCAACATGATGCCCGCGAGGATCTGAACGGTCGTTCGGGTCGACACTCCCCGGCCGACGACCTGGAGCTTCTCGGCGAGCTCGTCCTTTCCGCAAACCACGCGCATGGTCGTGGCGGCAACGGTATCTATGGATGCCATTTAAAGAAAACCTCTCGTAGTAGTCATAGAGAGTGTGAAGATCGGGGAAGACGGCGCTCTTCCGCATGGATCCTGGCGGAACGCGGTTGACGGATTCTGTGGGGAACTCGCGGTGACCCACAGGCCGCACGCGGTCGCCGGAACGCTCCCCAGCCGACCGTCGTTCTCCACAGGCTTCGTCAACGGGCCTGCTTGATGCGGGCGGTGAGCTCCTGCACGAGCTCGTAGACGTTCCGGTCTTCCTTGATGAGCTTGGCGATCTTCGAGGTCGCGTGGATGACCGTCGTGTGGTCGCGCCCACCGAACTTCTTCCCGATCTTCGGCAGCGAGCTGTCGGTGAGCTCCCGGCAGAGGTACATGGCCACCTGGCGCGGGTAGACGATCTGCTGCGACCGGCGATCGCCGGTCAGCTCCTGCATCGTCATGCGGAAGCGGTCGACCACAGTCTCTTGAATCTGCTCGATGGAGATCTCGGGGATCTCGCCCTGCGGAAAGACGTCCTTGAGCACTTCCTGCGCAAGCTCCACGGTCATGGGCCTCGCGGTCAGGGAGGAGAACGCGACGACGCGCGTGAGCGCTCCTTCGAGCTCGCGGATGTTCGTGGAGATGCGGCTGGCGATGAAGGTGAGGACCTGCGTGTCGGGGACGTGGATGGCGTCCGTCTTCACCTTCTTGCGCAGGATGGCAATGCGGGTCTCGAGGTCGGGCGGCTGGATGTCGGTGATCAGGCCCCACTCGAAGCGGCTGCGCAGGCGCGACTCGAGCGTGGCGATCGCGCGCGGCGGCCGGTCGGAGGAGATCACGATCTGCCGGCGGGCCTCGTAGAGGCTGTTGAAGGTGTGGAAGAACTCCTCCTGGATCCGCTCCTTGTGCTCGAAGAACTGGATGTCGTCGATCAGGAGGACGTCGTAGTGGCGGAAGCGCTGCTTGAACCCCTCGATCCGCTTGTCGCGCAGCGAGTTGATGAAGTCGTTCATGAACGTCTCGCTCGTCACGTACTTCGCGGAGAGGTCGCCGGTGTGCTCGGTGACGTAGGCGGCGATCGCCTGCAGGAGGTGCGTCTTCCCCAGCCCGGTGCCGCCGTAGATGAAGAGCGGGTTGTAGGCCTGCGCCGGCGCCTCGGCGACCGCGAGCGCGGCCGCGTGGGCGAAGCGGTTCGACGAGCCGATGACGAAGGAGTCGAAGGTGTACTTCGGGTTGAGCCCGTCCAGGGAGCGAGCCGGCCGTGGCGGCGCGTTGATCTCACGAGGCGGTGCAGGGAGCTCCCGCACGGAGATGCGCAGCGCGCGCTCGTCGCCGAGCGCGTCGCGCACGATCGCCTCGAGGAGGCTGCGGAAGTGGCCCTCGATCCAGTCGCGCGTGAAGTCGTTGGGGACGAGGAGGACGAAGGACGAGTCGTCGAGCGTTCCGGGGCCGGCCTCCGCGAACCAGGTCCTGTAGGTCGCGTCGTTCAGCGAGTCGCGCAATCGGGTCGAAACCTCGACCCAGAGGGCGTCCGCAGTCACCGCTCACGTCCGTTGCGCGCCGTCTCTCCGCCCTCCGCCGGTCAACGAGAAGCGGCGACTATAGCAGCGTCGCTCGCCTCGCTTCAATGCCCGAACCTGGGGAAATCTCAACGGACAAAAAGTCACGATTTGCAGGTACTTCGGGCCTCTCCACACGCTTATCCACAGGTGTGGAAAGGTCGTTCCTTGCGTCCTTCCATGCGCTTTCGCGCCTGTGGATTCCCGCTGCCGCGCACTTCCTCCACTCGATCCGCAGGAGCGCTCATCTATACTGGGCGCCCGGCCGCACGAGCGGCCGTTTCGACACTCTCATCTCTCGTGAAGCGAACGTACCAGCCGAACGTCCGCCGGCGGAAGCGCCGGCACGGATTCCGGGCGCGGATGTCGACGCGTGCGGGTCGCGCGATCCTGAAGCGGCGCCGTGCCAAGGGTCGCAAGCGCCTCTCCGCGTGAGCGCGGCAGAGTGACCCGACGCCAGCACCGTCTCTCGCGCTCCCGCGACTTCGACACCGTCTACCGCAAGGGCCGGTCGGTCTCGACGCGGTTCCTCGTGCTCTACTCCTTCCCGCGCGAAGACGACCCGGACGGCGGGCCGCGGCTGGGCCTGGCCGTGTCCCGGCAGCTCGGCGGAGCGGTCGAGCGCAACCGGCTGAAGCGCCGCCTGCGCGCCGCCTTCGACGAGCTCGCCGAGCGGCTTCCCGCCGGCCACGACTACGTGCTGATCGCCCGGCCCGGCCTGGGCGAGGCTGTCGAGGCCCGCGGCTTTCCATGGCTCTCCGAGCGCGTCGACGAGGTGTTCCGGCTGGCCGAGGGGACGGCGGCGTGAGGCACGTCGTCGCGCTGCCCGTCCACGCCTACCGGTCGCTCGTGAGCCCGCTGCTCGGGCCGCGGTGCAAGTACCACCCGAGCTGCTCGCGGTACGCGCTGGACGCCCTCCAGGAGTTCGGCGTTCTTCGCGGTCTCGTGCTCGCCGGCTGGCGGCTCCTCCGCTGTAACCCGTGGAGCCGCGGCGGCGTCGACTACGCCGGCGACCAGACGCTCTTCAAGGCACGGCGATGACCGAGATCCTCTCCCCGATCGAGAACCTTCTCACCGCCCTCCTCGAGTGGCTGCACGCGTCGGTCGGCCTGACGTGGGCCTGGTCGATCATCGTGCTGACGCTGATCGTGCGGTTCGTGATCCTGCCGCTGACGATCAAGCAGATCCGCTCGATGCAGCGGCTGCAGATCCACGCGCCGGAGCTCAAGGCGATCCAGCAGAAGTACAAGCACGACAAGCAGAAGATGAACGAGGAGGTCATGAAGTTCTACCGGGAGAACAACGTGAACCCCCTCGCGTCGTGCCTCCCGCTCGTCCTGCAGATCCCGATCTTCTTCGCGCTCTTCTTCGTGCTGCGCGACTTCGAGGACGAGGTCTTCCCGCAGTACCCCGACTCCGACCTCGGCTGGCTCGGGATCGTCCCCAACATCACGCTCGACGTGGGGACGCACTGGAGCGGTTGGCTGCTCCTCGTCATCTACGTCGGGAGCCAGCTCTCGTCGACGTACTTCATGTCCACGACGATGGATCAGCGTCAGCGCTACATCTTCCTGGCGCTTCCGTTCATCTTCATCCCGTTCATCATCAACTTCCCCGTCGGCCTGATGCTCTACTGGTCGACGACGAACCTCTGGACGGTCGGCCAGGGCCTCGTTACCCGCCGTCTCGTCCCCAAGCCGCAGCCGCCGCCCAAGCGCAGCTCGCGGACACCTCCCAAGGCGGAGGAGCCGAAGGGCGAAGCGGCCGCCGCGCAGGCCTCTTCGGCCGAGACGGCGGCGAAGCCTGCGGGCAGCGGGCAACAGCGTGTGCGGCGGCGCAAGAAGAAGGGCCCCAGGGCCAGACGGTGAGCGGGCCCGGGAACCCGGTCGAGGGCGACGACGTCGTCGAGGGCGAGGGCGAGACCGTCGGCGAGGCGAAGTGGACGGCGCTCCGCGAGCTGGAGCGGCGCTTCCCCGGGCTCGACAAGACGAGCGTCCGCTTCACGGTCGTCTCGGAGGGCGAGCGTGGCCTGCTCGGAGTCGGGCAGGTGCCGGCGCGTGTCTTCGCGCGCGTCGAGGAAGGGCTGAAGCCGGCGACGCCCGCGGCGGAGGAGCCGGGCTCGCCTGCGGCCAGGCTGCGGGAGATGCTCGAGCAGGTCTGCGGCGCGCTCGGGGCGCCGTGCCGGATCGACGTCACCGAGGACGACGAGGTCGTCTACGCAACCCTGACCGGCCCGGATCTCGGGCTCGTCATCGGCAAGCGTGGGCACACGATCGACGCCATCCAGTACCTGGCCAACGCGATCCTCTGGCGCGGGGACCCCGCCGCGCGCAAGGAGGTCGTCGTGGACGCCGCCGGCTATCGCGAGCGACGCCGGGCCTCCCTGGAGGACACGGCCGACCGCGCGGCCTCGGATGCGCTCGGAAGCGGCCGGCCCGTCCCGCTCGAGCCCATGACCGCGGTGGAGCGCAAGATCGTCCATCTCCACCTGGCCGAGCGGGAGGACGTCGTCACCTCGAGCGACGGCACGGAGCCGAACCGGCGCGTCGTCGTCGCCCCCGCGCCGCCGGAGTGAGCACGGCCGACCTGCGCCTCGAGCGGTGGCTCGAGGCGCTCCTGGCGGAGCCCGGGCTCACCGCCGTCCGCAACCTCGCCGAGGCACGCCGCGTCCATGTGGACGACGCGCTGGCGGCGGCGGCGCTCGTCACCGACGGCCCGGTGGTCGACGTCGGCTCGGGCGGGGGCTCGCCGGGGATCCCGCTGGCATCCGCCCGCCCCGATCTGCGGGTCGTCCTGCTCGAGTCCCAGCGAGGCCGGTGCGAGTTCCTCGTGCGCGCGACCGAGCCGTTCCCCAATGTGGAGGTCGTCTGTGCCCGGGCGGAGGAGCACGGACGCGGCGAGGGGCGCGAGGCGTACGGGACCGCCGTCGCGCAGGCGCTTGCGCCGCCCCCGGTTGCCCTCGAGTGGTGCCTGCCGCTCGTCAGGACGGGCGGCCGCGTCGTCCTCCTGGCCGGCGCCGTCGACCTCGAGCAGGCGGCGCGGGCGTCCGAAGCGGTCGGGGGCGGCCGGCCCGAGCTTCTGCCCCTCCCGGGCTCCGCCCGCCGCTCGCTCCTCGTTGTCGCCAAGGTCGCGCCGACCCCCGAGCGCTTCCCCCGCCGGCCCGGTGCGGCCCGGAAACGTCCTCTCGCCTGACTAGCATCGCTCTCGTGGGGAAGGTCTTCGCCCTGGCGAACCAGAAGGGCGGGGTCGGGAAGACGACCACCGCCGTGAACGTCGCCGCGTGCCTCGCCGAGGCCGGCGCCTCGACGCTCGTCGTCGACCTCGACCCGCAGGCGAACGCCACCTCGGGGCTGGGCGAGCACGCAAACGGCACCTCGACGTACGACCTGCTCGACGGCGTCCCGCTGGAGGAGCTGGCGCACGAGACGGCGGTCCCCAACCTCCACCTCGTCCCCTCGCGGCCGGAGCTCGCCGGCGCGGCGGTCGAGCTGGCGCGCCGGGAGGACGGCGAGACCTTCCTCCCGCAGGCGCTCGGGCCCGCCCGCGCCCGCTACGACTTCGTCTTCATCGACTGCCCGCCCTCCCTCGGCCCGCTGACCGTGAACGCGCTCGCGGCCACCGACCGGGTGCTCGTCCCCGTGCAGTGCGAGTACTACGCCCTGGAGGGCCTCGCGCAGCTGCTCCACTCCGTCGAGCTCGTGCGCAACCGGCTGAACCCGAAGCTTGCGCTCGCCGGGATGATCCTGACGATGGTGGACGGGCGGACTCGCCTGGCGGCGGATGTGGCGGCGGAGGTGCGCCGGCACTTCGGCGATCTCGTCTTCGAGGCGGTCGTGCCGCGGAGCGTCAGGCTCGCGGAGGCGCCGAGCCACGGGCTCCCGATCACCGTCTACGACCGCGGCTCCGCGGGGGCCGACGCCTACTACCGGGTGGCGAGCGAGCTTGTCGACCGCGGCTAGCCCCAGCCCGCGCCGTGGCCTGGGCCGCGGCCTCGAGGTCCTGATCGGCGGGGGCGCGTCGGCCTCCGAGCTCGTCCAGGTCCCCGTCGGCTCGATTCGCCCCAACTCGCGCCAGCCGCGCCGGCGACTGGACGGCGAGGGGATCGACGAGCTCGCCGAGTCGATCCGGGCGCAGGGGCTCGTCCAGCCCGTGGTCGTGCGGAGCGCGGCCGCCGGCGGCTACGAGCTGATCGCAGGCGAGCGCCGCTGGCGTGCGGCCCGGGTGGCCGGCCTCGCGACCGTGCCGGCCCTCGTGCGGGAGACCGACGACCGCGACTCGCTCCTGCTCGCCCTCGTCGAGAACGTGGCACGCGAGGACCTCTCGCCGGTGGACGAGGCCAGGGCGTACGCGGTCCTCATGGACGAGTTCGGCCTCGGGCTCGGCGAGGTGGCCGAGCAGGTGGGCAGGTCGAAGCCGACGGTGTCGAACCGGGTGCGGCTCCTCGAGCTCCCGGACGACGTCCTCGGGCTCGTCGAGCGCGGCCAGCTCTCCGAGGGCCACGCCAGGGCGGTCCTGGCCGTCCCCGACCACGACGAGCGGCGACGCCTCGCCCGGCGGATCGTCCGCCAGGGCCTCTCGGTCCGCGCCGCCGAGCGTGCCGCCCGCTGGGCCGGCGCCCGCACGAAGCCGCGCCGCCGCCAGCCGGTCTCCCCGGCGCTCGCCGAGCGGGCCCGCGACGTGCTCCTGCGCCTGACCGGCACGGAGCCGAGGGTCACCGCCGGTCGCGTCGAGCTCTACTTCGAGTCGGAGCTCGAGCTCGAGGAGATGGTGGAGGCGCTCGAGCGAGCGTCGCTACAATCTCCCGGCGCGGGCGATTAGCTCAGTCGGTTAGAGCGCCGCTCTGATAAGGCGGAGGTCCCTGGTTCGAATCCAGGATCGCCCATCTCCGCACGCCGCTACCACTCACCGGCTACCAAGTCCACTCCGATCGATGGCAATGAGGGTCCGCGACCAGCGGTCGCGGTCGTTCCCACCGATCCATGCGGACCGCACGCGCACCGCCTGTTCGACCAGCGAGCGTGCCTCGAGCGCGCGCCGTGAGCGCACGACCAGGATGCGCGGCGAGATCCGGAGCGCCTCGACGTCGGCCTCGGCCTGGAGCCGCGGCTGGGCGCGGTCGAGGCGCCCGGGGGATCCGGTGAAGATCCAGACGCCGCGAGCGGGCGCCCCGCCGGCCGCGATGAAGTCCCTGACGGCGCCCGCTCCGAGCGCCTGCACGTCCGCCTCGTGGCCGGGGCCGGAGCCCGGCAGCTCCTCGAGCCTGCCCGCATCCGGCAGCTCGAGCGCGACGTACGCGTCGACGAGCTCCGCGGGTCTCCCCGCGACCGCCGAGCCCGTCGAGGAGAAGACGACCGCGTTGCCGCCCTCGTCGATCGTCCTCGTCAGGCGGGCAAGGCGCAGGTCCCCGAGGCGCTCCAGGCGGGCGAGCGATCCGGAAGTCTCCCAGACGACGACAGCGGCCACGACCGCGGCGGCGATCGGCAGCGGGCGGCGTCCCAGGCGACCGACCTCGAGGCATCCACGGGCGACCAGGATGAGGACGAACGGAAGCGCCGGGAGCAGGTAGCGGGGAAAGAAGGAGGTCTCGGAGGGGATGACGCTGAAGAAGCCCACCGGGACGAGCGCCCAGAGGGCCAGCGCCAGGCCGATGCGCGGCGCCCGCCGGACGGTGGCCGCGAGGCCGACGAGCGCCAGGACGGCGAGCACCGCGGCGCCGAGCCAGGCCCGCGATGTGAGCGCAAGCAGGCCTTCGATCGGGACCGCCTGCCCCGCCGCGGTCTGGAAGACCCGGCTCTGCGCCGACCCGACGTCGTAGCGGTTGCCGAGGACTGCGAGCGCATAGGCATAGGGGAGCGCGACGAGCGCGGAGGCCGCGAGCGCGGGCCGCGCCCGGTGAAGAAACTCGCCTGCGCTCTCCGCCGAGCGGAGGAAGGCCGTTGCGTAGGCGACGGCGACGTAGAGGGGCGCGATCGGGTGCACGTAGACGAGGGCTCCGCCGAGCGCTCCCGCCGCGATCCAGCGCCGCCGGCCTCCGCCCGACTCGGCGCGGAGCAGGAGCCAGACGGCGAGCAGAACTGCTGCGAGAAAGAGCGTGTACATGCGCGCGAAGGTCGCGAGCCGTACGGCGAGCGGGGCGGCGGCGAGGAGCGGGGGGACGAGGAGCGCCGTCCGCCGGTCGCAGAGGTCGCGGGCGACGAAGTACGAGAGGCCGAGCGCGGCCAGGAAGAAGAGAAACACCGGCAGCCTGAGCCCGGTGAGCCCGCCGGGCCACCAAAGGGTCACGTGCTCGACGAAGAAGAAGAGCGGCGCGCCGCCGCGCTCGACGAACACGTCCTCCACGATCGTCGGGAGGCTCTCGGGGGCGAACTCGAGCGTGACCGCTTCGTCGACGTGGAGCGGCTCGCGCCGGACAGCGGGAAGCCCGGTGATCGCGGCGACCGCCCCGGCGCCGGCGAGGGACACCATCCAGTCGAAGTGACGGGTGATACGAGGCGTCGGGAGGATCGTACTCCGGCCGGAGGGCGGCGTCCGGTGGGCGGGCGGAGCGGCGAAGGCCCACCGCTATCATCAGACGAGGCCCCGCCCATGCAGGAGATGGTGATCTACGGCGTGAGCTTCGACATGGTCGGCAAGCAGCCGATCGTCTTGCTCAAGACCGCTGACGGCAACAAGTTCCTGCCGATCTGGATCGGCCACCCGGAGGCTGCCGCCATCCTCATGAAGCTCCAGGGCGCCGCGACGCCGCGGCCGATGACCCACGACCTCTTCACCGACATCCTGGGCCAGCTCGAGGCGCGCGTCGTCAAGATTGCCGTCACGGAGCTGCGGGAGAACACCTTCTACGCGCTCATCACCGTCGCCGTCAATGGCACCGAGATCGAGATCGACTCCCGCCCCAGCGACGCCATCGCCCTCGCCGTCCGCTCCGGGGCACCCATCTTCGCCGCCGAGGCCGTGATCGAGGAGAGCGCCATCGAGTTCGAGCAGGAGGACGTCGACCAGGAGGAGGTCGTCGAGGAGTTCAAGAAGTTCCTCGACGAGGTCCGGCCGGAGGACTTCTCGGACTAGCTCTCGAGCTCGCGCTTGGTCAGCGCGAGGAGGTCGGTGAAGAGCTCCCGCAGGCCCTCCTCCGAGAGGGGCCCCGGGTTCTCCTCGGCGAGCTCCGCGAGCAGGCGCTCCTCGCGCCCGCTGTCCAGGAAGTCCCACCCCTGGCCGAGCTTGTGCTCGCGGAGCTCGTCGACCAGCTCGATCCGGGCGTTCACGGCGGCGAGGATCGCCCGGTCCTGCGCGGAGATCCGCCCGCGGAGCTCGCGGACGACAGGATCGTGCTCAGGGTCGGACGGCCGCATGGCTCACAGCATAGGCCGTCAGGTCGGGGAGGTCTCGACACCCCAGGAGATGACCAGGACGAGGATTCCCAGGCCGTTGTACGCGGCGTGCCCGATGAAGACCGGCCAGACGCTGGCCGAGCGGAGGCGCACCCAGGCGAGTCCGACGCCGAAGAGGACGAGCGGCGGCAGCGCGCCCAGGATCCCGTGGACGAGGCCGAAGATCACTCCGGTCGCGAGGATGGCGACGAGCCCCCCGTAGCGCACGAGCACGCGCACCCCGATCCCGCGGAAGAAGAGCTCCTCGGCGAAGGGGCCGAGGAGGACGAGCACGACCACGTTGGCGGCGAAGGCTGCGGCGTGCTCGGGCTCCCAGCGGTCGGCGCCGAGGCCCTGCTCCTCGCCGCCGTGGAGGAACGGCTCGACGGCGACCGCGACGATGGTGGCCGCGACGACCACGGCGAACGAGATCCAAAGCCACCGCCACCGGAAGCGCCGGAAGCCGAGCGCGTCCGGCACGCGTGGATACGCGAGCGCGATCAGGAAGGAGAGGCCGATCATCACGCCGTAGAAGACGGCTCCCCCGATGGCCAGGTCGGGATCGTAGAGGATGTCGCCGCTCGCCTCGGAGCTCTGGCTCGCGCCGGCGAAGGCTCCCAGCACGATCGCTGCGGAGACCGTCAGCCAGACGGCGACCGGCCAGGTCTTACGTTTGCGCAAGCGCCTGCTCGAGGTCGGCCAGGATGTCGTCTGCGTCCTCGCACCCTACGGAGAGGCGGAGGAGGCCAGGCGAGACGCCCGCCGCTGCGAGCTGCTCGGCCGAGTACTGGCGGTGGCTCGTCGAGGCGGGGTGGTGGAGGACGGTGTCGACGCCGCCCAGGCTCGTCGCCCGCCCGCAGAGCTGGAGCGCGTCCATGAAGCGCTCCCCCGCCTCGCGGCCGCCGGCGAGCTCGAAGGCCAGCATCCCGCCGAAGCCGCTGAGCTGCCGGCGGGCGAGCTCGTGCTGCGGGTAGCTCTCGAGACCCGCGTAGAGGACGGAGGCGACCTTCGCGTGGCCCTCGAGGAAGCGCGCCACGGCGAGCGCGTTCTCGCCCGCCCGCTCCAGCCTGAGCGTCAGCGTCTTCAAGCCGCGGCGGACGAGGAAGGCGGGGAAGGGGTCGAGCACCGAGCCCACCGCGACCTGATGTTTCCGCGCCGCCTCGACGAGCTCCCGACTTCCCGCGACCACGCCGCCCATGGCGTCGTGATGGCCGTTCAGGTACTTCGTCGCAGACTCGCAGACGAGGTCGGCGCCGAGCTCGAGCGGGCGGCAGAGCACGGGCGAGGCGAAGGTGTTGTCCACGATCAGGAGCCCGTCCCCCTTCGTCCCGGCGAGCGCTTCCAGGTCGGCGAGCGGGAAGCCGGGGTTGGCCATCGTCTCGACATAGCGCACGCGGGCCGGACGCTCCCAGGCGGCGAGGTCGGTGACGTCGAGGTGGACGACCTCGACGCCGCGCGGGCGGAGCTGCGACTGGACGAGCTGGTACGTCGTCCCGTAGAGCTGGTGCGGCAGCAGCAGGGTGTCGCCGGCGGCGAGCGTGGAGTGGAGCGCGGCGCTGATCGCCGCCATCCCGGAGGCGAAGGAGCGCGCCGCCTCCGCGCCCTCGAGCGCGGCGACGACCGCGTCGAGCTCCTCGACGGTCGGGTTGCGGAGGCGGGCGTAGGTGAACCCGTACTCCTCCTCGGCGATGACGGCGCCGAGGTCGCTCACGCGTTCGAACGCGAAGGTCGTGGAGGCGACGATGGGCCCGACGACCGGCTCGCCGGGGCCGCTCGGGAGCGGCGGCGTGTGGATGGCGCGAGTGGAGAGGCCGAGCCTGCGCTTGCTCATGGTCGCCGGCCCAGTCCGAGCCGTTCCGGGAGCGTAGCGAGCGGCACCGGCGCGAAGGCGAGCCCGGCCGCCGCCGCCCCGTCGCTGTCGTTGTCCCCGTCGCCGACGTGCAGGGCGCGCTCGGGCTGGACGCCGATCCGGTCGAGCGCGATCAAAAAGACGGCGGCGTCGGGCTTGGCCACGCCGGCCTCGGCGGAGCTGACGATCTCCGTGAAGAAACCGGCGAGCCCCGCGTCCTCGAGGTGGCGACCGAGTGAGATGTCCCAGTTGGAGACGCAGACGAGCGTCAGTCCGGCGTCGCGGAGGCGGGCGAGCGCTTCCTCGACGCCGGGGAGCGGCCGGAACACGATCGCGGCGAGGAACGCGGGGGCGAACTCGGCGGCGTCGAGGCCGGCGCGCGCGTGCTCGAGGAAGACCGCGGTGCAGCGGCGCCCGAGGTCGGCGAGGGATGCCTCGTCGCGCCCCTCGAGCGTGCGCGGGAGATAGTAGGCGACCTCGGCGCGGAAGGCGGCCGCGACCTCGTCGAGGCTCCGCTCGACGCCCCGCTCCGCGAGGGACGCCTGCAGTCGGGGCGCGGGGTCGTCGAGCTCGACCATCGTCCCCATCGCGTCGACGGTGACGGCGTCGAGGTCGCTAGCGCTCGGTCCGGAAGGCATCCGGGTGCAGTGCCCTGGCGACCCGCTCCAGGGACTGCGCGACGAAGGGGCCGGCGCGCTGGACGAGGTCGGACGGGAGGACGCGGACGCGCCCCTCCTCGACGGCGGTGAGCCGTGCGGTGCGCGGGTCGCGCCGCAGGGTCCGGAGGTTCACGCGGCTGTCGGAGGTCGCCAGGTAGACCTCCGGGTCGAGCCGCCGCAACCGGTTGACCGGGAACGGCTCGGCGCCCGGGGTGTCGCCCGCGACGCTCTCCCCGCGCGCGCGGACGACGAGGTCGCCGAGCAGGGAGCGGAGCGGGACGGTGACGAAGAAGCCCGTGTCGACGAAGGTTGTCCGCACCGGGCTGTCGGCGACGCGCTCCTCGACGGCCGCGACCTCCGAGCGGATCCGCGAAGCGACCGCCCGGGCCTCCACCGGCTCGCCGACGACGAAGCCGAGCTCGGACGTCGCGCGCAGGATGTCGTCCACGGACGCGCTGGGCTGGACGTAGACGGCCGCGCCGGTCTCGCGCTGCGCCCGCGAGAGGTCGAGCTGGTCGGTGCTCGGGGTGGCGACGATCAGGTCGGGCTCGAGCTTGGCGATCTCGTCGACGCGCACGCGCAGGGTCCGGGAGACGACCTCGACCGCCTCCGGCGGGGCTTGGCGCGGGCCGTCGCCGCGCTTCATGTCGGCTGGAACCCCGACGAGACGGTCGCGCGCGCCCAGCGCGATCAGGAGCTCCGCGGAGCCGGGATCGAGCGCCACGATGCGCTCGGGGCGGCCCGGGAGAACGGTGGGCTGATCGCCGATGCCCTGCACGGTCACCGGGTACGGCTGCTCGAGCTCGCCGAGCGGCTCCGGCCGCTCGCCGCAGCCGGTTGCGCCGACCAGAGCCGCCAGCGCGGCCAGGAGGAGCAGGCACGGTCTCACGTCGCTTGGCACTATGGCGAACATGCGGCTCTTCACGCCGGACGAGGCGAACGTGGCGCTGCCGGAGGTCCGCCCGCTGGTCGAGCGGATGGTGGAGGAGCGGCGCGCGCTCGTCGCGCTCGGGGAGGAGCTGGAGGCCGTGCAGGCGCTGATCGGCGGCAACGGCGGCAGCCTCGACCCGAGCAGCGTGGGCGAGCTCCAGGAGGCGGTCGCCCGCGCTGCCGCGAGCCTCGCCGGGGTCGTCGACGAGATCCACGAGCTCGGCGTCCAGGTGAAGGATCTCGACCGGGGTCTCGTGGACTTCCCCGCCCGGCATCCGGAGAGCGGCGACACCGTGCTGCTCTGCTGGGAGCTCGGCGAGGCCGGCGTCGCCCACTGGCACGGCCTCGATGAGGGATTCGCGGGCAGGAAGCCGCTCCCCTTCTAGAGAACTCCGGGCGGATGGACACCGAGTGGATCGAGCGCCTCGCGGTCGCCGGCGTCGTGCTGCTCGCGACGCTGGTGGCGGTCCGCCTGGCGGACCGGATGATCGCGAAGCGCTTCAAGCTGCGCCCCGAGACGCTCACCGTCTACCGGGTGATCCGCCGCACCGTGATCGCCGTGATCGTCGCCGTCGGCGTCCTCAGCGCGCTCCTCGTGATTCCCACGATCCGCGCCGTCGCCGGGAGCATCCTCGCCTCGTCCGCCGTCATCGCGCTGATCCTCGGGCTCGCGGCCCAGACGACCCTCTCGAACTTCGTCGCCGGCATCCTCGTCGCCTTCGCGCAGCCGCTGCGGCTCGGCGACAGCGTCGCCGTCGCAGGCGCGACGGGCACCGTCCAGCAGATCGGGCTGACGTACACGGTGATCCGCGCCGCGGACGGCGCCCGCTACTACGTGCCCAACGCCAAGCTGGCCTCCGATACCATCAGGAACGCCACCATCGCGGGTGCCGAGCACATCGTCACGGTGAAGGTCTCCGTCCCGCTCAGCGCCGATCTCGAGCGCATGCTGGAGATTCTGGTGGAGGAAGCGGGGCGCCTGCCCGATGATGAGATCGTGAGACAGCCAAACGTGTACGTGAGCCAGGTCGAACCCACCGAAGCCGTCCTGACCGTCGAGGCGGCCGCCCGGACTCCCGCGCAGGCGACGGCGCTCGCCTCCTCGCTGCGCCGGGCCGTGATCGACCGCCTCAAGGCCGAGGGGATCTACGGATGACCGGGAACGGCGGCAACGGGAACGGCCACCGGAACGGGAAGAACGGGAACGGCAACGGCCGCCGCGCGACGGACAACCGCAACCGCCGCCGCCGCCGCAACCGCCGGCACCGCGACCGGGTCCAGTCCCGCCGGTTCGTGCTCGTCACGATCCTCGCTCTCGTCTTGACGACCGGGGGCGTTCTCGCAGCCGCGGCGTTCACGGGGGCGCAGGCCTTCCTGAACAGCTGCTCGCTGGCGTCGCTGAAGCCGGTCTCGATCGGCGAGAACTCCTTCGTCTACGCGGCGGACGGCTCCCTCCTCGGCTCCATCCCGGCGGAGCAGAATCGCCAGGTGATCGCGCTCGACCAGATGTCGCCGCTCCTCGCGCAGGCGACCGTGGCGATCGAGGACCGACGGTTCTATTCGCACGATGGCGTCGACTACGAGGGCATCGTGCGAGCGGCCGTGAAGAACCTCCAGGAGGGCGAGATCGTCCAGGGCGGCTCGACGCTGACGCAGCAGCTCGTCCGCAACCTCTACATCGGCCGCGAGGTCTCGTGGGAGCGCAAGACGACGGAGGCCTGCCTCGCCATCAAGCTCGAGGAAGAGGGCCTGCCGAAGCTCTGGGGCCGGATACCTCCCGGGCTGACGCCCGTCGAGCTCAAGGCCTGGCGCAAGGACCGCATCCTCGAGACGTACCTGAACCAGGTCTACTTCGGCGCGCACGCCTACGGCGCGGAGGCGGCGGCGCAGACGTACTTCTCCAAGCGCGCGGCCAACCTGAACCTGCAGGAAGCCGCGCTCATCGCCGGCCTGCCCCAGGCGCCCTCCGTCTTCGACCCGTTCCAGCGGCCCGAGCAGGCGCTCGCGCGCCGGGACGACGTGTTGAAGGCGATGCGGGCGGACGACTACATCAGCGAGTCGGCCTACCAGGCTGCGGTCGCCAGCCCGATCGAGCTGAAGCGGGGCAAGATCTACACGCGGATCAAGGAGCCGTTCTTCTTCAGCTACGTCCGCGAGCTCCTGATCGAGAAGTACGGCGCCACCCTCGTGCGGGGCGGCGGGCTCAAGGTGTACACGACCATCAGCCCGCGCTACCAGCGCATCGCCATGGAGTCGATCCAGCAGGAGCTCGACCAGTCCGGGGATCCCGCCTCGGCGATCGTCTCGATCAACCCGAAGAACGGTGCCATCCGCGCGATGACCGCGGTCGTGCCGGGGAAGAAGAACATCCAGTTCAACATCGCGGCGCAGGGCCGGCGCCAGTCGGGCTCGTCGTTCAAGACGTTCGTCCTCACCGAGGCCATCCGCCAGGGCATCAACCCGTACTCGACGCAGTATCTGTCGGCGCCGTTCCACTGGCAGCCGGACCCGAACTCCGAGCCCTGGGACGTGGCCACCTACAGCCACTCGTACATCGGAGCGGTGCCGATCGCCACGGCGACCCTCAGCTCCGACAACACGGTCTTCGCGAGGCTCACGCTGGACGTCGGCCCGGAGAACGTCGTCAAGGTCGCGCGCAGGATGGGCATCAAGACGGACCTGCTGCCCGTCGCGTCGATCGGGCTCGGCTCGAACGCCGTGTCCGTCCTCGAGATGGCGTCCGCCTACGCGACGCTCGCCGCGGGCGGGGTGTACTCCCAGCCGATGGCCATCCGCAAGGTCGTGCTGGCGGACGGGACCCTCGACAAGGACGCCGGCTGGGGGGTCTCCAAGCGGAAGCGCGTCATGCCCGACGGCGTCGCCTACGAGGTCACGCGCATCCTCCAGAGCAACGTCACCGGCGGGACGGGAACCGGCGCCTACTACGGCGACCCGGCCGCCGCCGGGAAGACCGGGACGACCGACAACTCCGCCGACGCCTGGTTTGCGGGCTACACGCCGCGGGCGGCCACGGTCGTCTGGGTCGGCTATCCCAATGCCCAGATCTCGATGACCAGCGTCCACGGCATCACGGTCACCGGCGGGTCGTTCCCCGCCTCGATCTGGCGCCTCTTCATGTCCCGCGCCCTGGCCGGCCTGCCCCAGGTCGGATGGCCGTTCCCGAAGAACCCCGCGAGCTGGGATCCGTCGTTCGTCGGCGAGTTCGCGTTCGTCGGCGCACCGGAGGAGCCCAAGAAGCCGAAGAAGAAGAAGGACACGACGACGACGGGCGAGCCCGCCCCGCCGCCCACGACGACGGCACCGCCGACGACGACTGAGCCGCCTCCGACGACCACGACCGACGAGTAGCCGCGCCGCGGGCTGGGCCCTCGTCGCGGGGGCGGTCGCTCTCGCGCTCACGGCGGCCGCGGTCTCCTTCGCCTACCCGTCCTCGTCCCCCCTCGTCCCCGAGCACGAGGGCGACGACTCGAGCTGGGCCTGGCTCTACCTGATCGCGCTCTCGGCCGCGTTCGCCGCCTACCTGCTCGGTCTCCTGCTGCTCTCCCGTGCGGGCGCCGGCGGCGCGCGCCGCCGCGCCGTGGTCGCGCTCGCGTGCGCGGTGCAGCTCTTGCCGCTCGCCGGCCCCGTGCTCCTGTCCACGGACGTCTACACGTACTGGGACTACGGGCGGATCGCCGCCGTCCACGACGGGAACCCGTACGTCGACGAGCCGAGCGACTTCCCCGAGGACGTCGCGTACCCGCTCATGGGCTCCCGCTGGTACGACACGACCTCGGTCTACGGCCCCGGCTTCACGCTGGCCTCCGAGGTGCACGCCGAGGCGGTGGGCGAGTCGGCGGACGCCGCCGCCTGGGCCTACCGCGCCCTCGCCGCCCTGGCGATGGTGGCGCTCGTCCTCCTCGCCGCCCGGCTCTCGGCGCGACCGGCGTTCGCCGCCGCCTTCGTCGGCTGGAACCCGCTCCTGGCCGTCCACTTCGCGAGCGGCGGCCACAACGACGCCTGGATGATGGCCTTCGTCCTCGGCGCGCTGGCGCTGGCGGCAGCCGGCCGGCCGTTCCTCGCCGGCCTCTCCTGGGGGGCTGCGATCACGATCAAGTGGGTGCCGCTCCTCTTCCTGCCTCTGCGCCTGCTCGAGGCGAGGAAGACGGGGCGCCGGCTCGACCACCGCGGCCTGGCCGTCGGCCTGGGAATACTCGTGGCGATTGCCACGTGGCGGTACGGGCTCTCCTGGCTCGGCGCCGCGGGGCCGCTCGCCACCAACCTCGCGGAGGACCGGGCCAAGTACGCGATCCCGGTGCGCATCGCCTCGCTCGGCCTGCCCGAGGGCGCGGTCGCGGTCGTCTTCGCACTCGCCTTCGTCGCCGCCTACGCCTGGCTTCTGCGCGAGGCCTGGCGGGGACGGGCCCGCCTCGCGCTCACGGCGGGGCTCCTGCTCGTCTGCACGTCGTGGCTCGTCCCGTGGTACGCGGTCTGGGCGGTGCCCCTGGCCGCGGTGGAGGAGGACCGGACCGCCCGGCTGGTCGCGCTTGCGCTCTCGGCGTACCTCCTCCGCGACGCCGTCCCGCTCTGACGTACGGTACGCCTCGTGGGAACGTTGATCTCCGTGGCCGCCGCCCAGCGGCTCGTCCTGGAGCGGGCGAAGCCGCTCGAGGCCGAGCGCGTGCCCATCGAGCGAACAGCCGGGCGCGTGCTGGCCGAGCCCGCCGCCGCCGCCGTCGACCTGCCGCCGTTTGCCAGCTCGGCGATGGACGGCTACGCGCTCCGTTCTACGGACACCGCGCAGGCTCCGGTGACGCTTCCGGTCGTGGCCCGGATCCTGGCCGGCGGGCCGGCGGCGGCGCCGCTCGGCGCGGGCGAGGCCATGGCGATCGCCACCGGCGGCACCGTCCCGGAGGGAGCGGACGCGGTCGTTCAGATCGAGCTCGTCGAGGAGGCCGACGGCAGCCTCAGCGTGTCCGCCCCGGTCGCGGCCGGCGCCAACGTCCGCGACCGCGGCGGGGACGTGCGGGCGGGCGAGACGGTGCTGGAGCCCGGCGCCGTCCTCGGGCCGGCCCAGGTCGGCGCCCTCGCCGCGGCCGGGGTGGCGGAGGTTCGCTGCACGAAGCGCCCGCGCGTAGGGATCCTCGTCACCGGCTCGGAGCTGCGCCAGCCAGGCGAGGAGCTGGGGCCGGGCCAGATCTACGAGTCGAACGGCCTGCTCCTGGCCACCGCGCTGCAGCTCGCCGGCGCCGTGCCCGCCCAGCTCGGCATCGTGGCCGACACCGAGGAAGAGCACCGACGGACGATGGAGCGCGCGCTCCTCGGCTTCGACATGCTCGTGACGACGGGCGGGGCGTCCGTCGGCCCCCACGACCTCGTCCGAAAGGTCCAGGCCGAGCTGCGGGTCGAGGAGGTCTTCTGGGGTGTGGCCGTGAAGCCCGGGAAGCCCGTGGCCTTCGGCGTCCGGCGCGACCACCTCGTCTTCAACCTCCCGGGAAACCCGGTCTCGGTCTTGGCGACCTTCGAGCTGCTCGTCAAGCCGGCGATCAACGCGCTTCTCGGACTGCCACGGCCGCTCCCTTCCTTCCGCCCGGGCAGGCTGGCAGCCGCCGTCCGCCGGAACCCGGACCGCGACGAGCTCGTCCGCTCGACCGTCGCCGAGGAGGAGGGCGAGGCGGTGCTCACGCCCGTGTCCGGCCAGGAGTCCCACATGATCGTCCGGGCCGGTCGCGCCGCGGCGCTCGCGTGGATCCCGGCCGGCGAGGGCGAGGTCGCCGCCGGCGAGCCCGTCCGCTTCCTGCTCCTCTAGGTGAGGCTACGGGCTCTCGGCCCGGTCTCGCTCGGAGTCGACGGCGACCAGGTGCCGCCGGCGGGATCTCCGCGCCGCCAGGACGGCCCGGCGCCCGGCGTGTCGCAACGAGCCGGGGGTCCGCTCCTGCGTCTCCGGATAGGGAGCGTACGTCCCGACGGCCACGGCGAAGACCTGGCTCGCCGCCGCGCCCCAGGCGAGGAAGGCGACGACCAGCGGGACGGAGACGAAGCCGACCGAGGTGAGCGCGATCAGGTACCAGATCGCGTCGAGCCCCATCCCGAAGCGCACGGCGAAGGACGCGAGCAAAAGCAGCGGGCCCGTGAGGCCGAGCAGGTAGACGGCGGCCTGGACCGCGCGTCCCCGGTCGCGCACCTGCGGTAGCCAGAGCCAGGCATGGAGCGACGGGAGCAGGAAGAGCAGCGAGTACGGGTTCACCGCGGTCATGACCAGGGCGACGACGGCCAGCACGAGCATGGCGGCGAGGTGGCCTCCCAGCTCTTCCTGGCGCGTGATCGACCGGGTCGCGGTCAGGCGGGGCCTCGCGATCAGCCAGGCGAGCAGCGTGACGCCGAGCAGGGCGGCCAGCTCGGCCACCTCCCAGTCCTGGGCCGCCTCCGTGTAGAGGCCGATCGGCCGGTCGGCGCCGTTCGGAAGCAGGCCGAGCGCCGCGAACAGCGCGAAGACGATGCCTAGCCACAGCCACACGGCGAGGCGGGTGAGGTAGCTGCGGAGCGCGGGCAGGACGGCGATGTGGCGGCGACGGCAGCGGGCGAAGAGGTCGACCGTCGCGGCCAGGAACGGGATGAGCGCGAAGATGAGCACGAGCTGGAGCGTCCAGCCGTAGAGCAGCCGCGTGCCGAAGTAGAGGTAGGACTGCGTGCCGCTCGCCACCTCCGCAGACTCGTCCAGGGAGGCGACGAGCATCTGCGCCGCCCGGCCCAGCTCGCCGATTCGCTGCTCGTCGAGCTCTGCCGACGTGTCGCCGGCGGGCGGCCGCGGGCGGCTGTCGTTCGTCGTGATCGTGACGGAGGGAACTCCGCGCGAGACGAACGGCGCCTGCTCGTAGAAGCTGAACGGGAACGCGAGGTCGACGAGCTGGGCGATCGCGCCGGCGCGGTGGGGCTCGATCCCGGTGTGCTCCTGGATCGACTCGTCGGTCGTGCGCAGGAGCGTCGGGCTGGGTACGCGGGCCGTGTCGCCGGCGAACTCGATGCGCGGCGAGCCGCGCGAGCCGATCGAGTCGAGGTTCACGAGCGCCGCGATGCGCCCGGCGTAGGGCTGGCTCTGCGCGAAGCGCGCCGCGCCGAGCCCGCCGTAGGCGCCGCCGTCCGTCGAGACGAGGACGATCGGATGGGAGTGAGCGGCGCTGCCGAGGTCGCGCGCGAGCTCGAGGAGGGCGCCCGTGCCCGAGGCGTTGTCGTCGGCTCCGGGTGAGCTGCCCAGGTTGTCCCGGTGAGCCAGGAGCACGATCGCCCGCTGCGCCTGGCTGCTCGCGGGGCCCGTGCGCGGCGCCGTGGCGACGACGTTGACGAGCTCCTCGGTGCCGAGCCCGGGGATGTCCGCCGAGAACGTCTGGCGCTCGACCGCGAACCCGTACTCGCGCAGCTGGAACTCGACCCAGTCGGCAGCGTCCTGCTGGCCCACGGTCCCCGGGGAGCGGTCGGCCGCCGTCGCCACGAGCTCGTTCGCGAACTGGAGCGCGGTCGCCTGGTCGAAGAAGGCCTGCGTTCGCGGTGGCGGCAGCGCGTCGGGCCTCCCGACGCTGAAGGCGGCCACGAGCACGGGAACAGCGACGACGAGCCAGGCGGCGCGGTAGATGCGCGTCGACACCGGCCGCTCGAGGGATCCGCGCCGCGGCCGACGGCGTGGCGCTTCTGCGGCCATGAGCCCGCCAAGTGTAGACGCCGAGCCTGCAGGCGCCGCCCGCGCCGGTGCCGGCCCTATCCTTAGCGCAGCCATGGAAGCGCGGCCCACGGTGCTCCTCGTGGACGACGAGGAGTCGGTGCAGAAGGTTCTCACCTACCCGCTCGAGCGTGAGGGCTACCGGGTCGTGCAGGCGCGGGACGGCGAGGAGGCGCTCGAGCGCTACCGGAAGGAGCCGGTCGATCTCGTCATCCTCGATCTCATGCTCCCGCGCCTCGACGGGCTGGCGGTCTGCCGGCGCCTGCGCGAGGAGCGGAGCGCCGTGCCGATCATCATGCTCACCGCGCGCGGGGACGAGGGCGACAAGGTGCTGGGCCTGGAGCTCGGCGCCGACGACTACATCACGAAGCCGTTCTCGATCCGGGAGTTCATGAGCCGCGTGCGCGCGCTCCTCCGGCGGGCGCAGCTGGGGCCCCTCGGGGCGCGCGAGCAGGTGATCGAGGCCGACGGCGTCCGGATCGACACGGGCCGGCGAAGCGTCGAGGTGCGTGGAGAGGCAGCCGACCTCACGTACCTCGAGTTCGAGCTCCTGCGCATGCTGGCCACGAACCCCGGCCGCGTTTTCACGCGAAAAGCGCTGCTCGACGAGCTCTGGGGCGGCTCCGAGTTCCGCGACCCCCGCACGATCGACGTCCACGTCCGCCATCTGCGGGAGAAGATCGAGCGCGATCCGAGCGAGCCGGAGCTGATCTTCACGGTCCGGGGCGTCGGCTACCGCTTCCGCACCGACCGATGAGGAGCGCCCCGCTCGTCAGCCTGAGCGTCAAGGCGGGCCTCGTCATCTTCGCGGTGGTCGCGGGGGCGCTGGCGATCGTCTACCTGGCCGTCGTCCCCCAGCTGGAGAGCCGCTTCGTGGACGCGAAGATCGAGGAGCTGGGCAACGCGGCGCCCACGATCGGCCAGCAGGTCCAGGACCTCGACTTCGTCGAGATGCAGGACGCCGTGCGGACGCAGGGGGAGAGCCTCGGTGCCCGCGTGATCGTGCTCGAGACGCTGACGAACGACCAGCTCCGCAACGTCGCCGACTCGCGCAACACCCGCTTCGGCGACTTCTCGATCGACCGCTTCGCGCTGCAGGCGGCCGGGACGCAGCGACCGGCCTCGGGCCGGAGCGAGTTCGACGGCATGCACTTCGCGGAGTTCGCCTACCCGGCGAACGACAGGCTCGTCGTCCTGCTCGCGTCCCCGCTCGACGACGTGCTCGAGAACGTAAGGATCATCAGGCGGAGCCTCCTCGTGGCCGCGGCGGTCTCGCTCATCATCTCGTGGCTCGCCGGCTACCTGCTGGCATTGCGGCTCACCGGCCGGATTCGTCGCCTCGAGTCGGCGGCGGAGCGGCTCGCGGAGGGCGACTTCGAGACGCCGGTCGTCGACCGCGGCCGGGACGAGGTCGGCCAGCTCGCGGACGCGTTTAACGCCATGCGCGTCCGGCTGGCCGTGCTCGACCGGGCCAGGGGCGAGTTCATCGCCAACGCCTCCCACGAGCTGCGGACGCCGCTGTTCGCCCTCGGCGGGTTCGTCGAGCTCCTCGGCGACGACGAGATGGACCCGGCCGTCCGCCGCGAGTTCCTGGTCGAGATGCGCGACCAGATCGACCGGCTGACGCGGCTGGCGACCGACCTTCTCGACCTCTCGCGGCTCGACGCCGGCCAGCTCGAGGTCGAGATCCTGCCCTTCGACCTGGCCGCGACCGGCCGGGTCGTCGCCGACGAGTTCCGGGCGGTCGCCGACGCCGCCGGGCACGAGCTCCGGGTCGAGGCCGACGAGCCCGTCGAGGCGCTGGGCGACGAGGTGCGTGTGCAGCAGATCGCCCGGTCGCTGCTCGAGAACGCGATCAGGCACACGCCGGCCGGCACGGCGGTGACCGTCCGGTGCGTGCGCCGGGGCAATGCCGCCGTTCTCGAGGTCCGCGACGACGGGCCCGGCATCCCGTCCGAGGACCAGAAGCACCTGTTCCAGCGCTTCTACCGCGCGGCCGGGGGCAAGGCCTCGGGCAGCGGGCTCGGGCTCGCCATCGCCTGGGAGCTCGCCTCCCGGCTCGGGGGCTCGATCGAGGTCTCCTCGCGGCCGGGCGCGACCGTCTTCACGGTGAACCTGCCCGCCGCCGGCCGCGGCCGGTCCCCGAAGGATCTCGTGGCAGATGTAGCAAGCTAGACCGGCGTGCGCTCCACCCGGTCGTCACTACGATGAGTCGTACGTGACCCGCCCCGGGGCCATCGCCGTCGTCGCCCTCGTCTCCGCCGTGCTCGGAGCCTCGCTTGCGCTTGCGCTCGGGAAGGCCGTCGGATGGGTCGACGACGACGAGCAGCGCGTCCAGACCGTGCTCGTTCCGGCGCCGGACAGCGGCACCCCCGCGGCCGAGGAGGTCGAAGGCGATGCCGCAAAGCCGCTGGTCGGCAACGGCTTCGACGCGGCCGAGCTCTACCGGAAGCGGGCCGAGGGCGTGGTGACCATCTACGCGCTCTTCGACGACGGCGACGTGAGCGCGGCGCAGGGGTCCGGGTTCGTCGTCTCGGACGACGGCTACATCCTCACCAACTCCCACGTCATCACGACCGCCGGCGAGACCGGCACGGGCGGCGACGTCGCCGCCGCCGACACGGTCTACGTGCAGTTCCGGGACGGCGAGCGCATCCCGGCCGAGGTCGTCGGGTGGGACGTCTTCGACGATGTCGGCGTCCTCAAGGTCGACCCGGCCGACCACCCGGTCAGCCCGGTCCCGCTCGGCGACTCGAGCGTCGTCGTCGTCGGCGAGCCCGTGGCCGCGATCGGGAGCCCGTTCGGGCAGGAGAGCTCGCTGAGCGTCGGCGTCGTCTCCGCCACCGAGCGCTCGATCAACTCGATCACCTCCGGCTTCAACCTCGTCGACGCGATCCAGACGGACGCGCCGATCAACCGGGGCAACTCGGGCGGGCCGATGTTCAACGCCTCGGGCGAGGTCATCGGCGTCAACGCGCAGATCCGGAGCGAGTCGGGCACGGCCGAGGGGGTCGGGTTCGCCATCCCGATCAACGCCGCCCGCCGCTCGATGGAGCAGCTCATCCAGACGGGCGAGGTGCGGTACGCGTGGCTCGGGGTCACGACCCAGTCCGTCACGCCGCGGATCGCGGAGCGGTTCGGTCTCGCCGCCACGAGCGGCGCCGCGGTCCAGTCGGTCGCCGGCGGGAGCCCCGCAGACCGGGCCGGGCTGCAAGGCGGCGCCGGCGAGGAGGAGTTCGAGGGGCTCACGTTCTGCCCTGGGGGCGACGTGATCGTCGCCGTGGACGAGCAGCCGGTCGCCTCGGCCGAGGACGTGGTCAGGGCCGTCAACCAGCAACGGCTCCCGGGCGACGACGTCCGGCTCACCGTCCTGCGCGGCGCCGAGCGCCTCGAGCTGACCGTGACCCTCGGCGACCGCCCTGCGAACCCACCGAATCTAGCCTGCTAGAGGCCATCAGGCCTCTGGCCTCTAGAGTGGCTGGGTGGCGCCCAGCGAGGACCTGATCCTGCTCGGGGACAACCTCGACGTCCTTCCCCGCTTCGAGGACGGGTCGTTCCAGCTCGTCTACGCCGACCCGCCGTTCAACACCGGCCGCCGGCAGCGCCGGCTGACGCTGGCGACCGAGCGCTCCTCCGGCGGCGACCGGACGGGCTTCGGCGGGCGGCGGTACGCGACCCGCGAGCTCGCGCGCGCGTCCTTTCCGGACGCGTTCGAGGACTACCTGGGCTTCCTGGAGCCGCGCCTCCGGGAGCTTCGCCGTCTCCTCCTGCCCACGGGGACGCTCTATCTCCACCTCGACTACCGTGAGGCGCACTACGCAAAGGTGCTCCTCGACGAGCTCTTCGGCCGGGAGTGCTTCCTCAACGAGATCGTCTGGGCCTACGACTACGGCGCGCGGCCGCGCCGCCGCTGGCCTGCGAAGCACGACACGATTCTCGTCTACGTCAAGGATCCGGATCGCTACTGGTTCGACGCTGCGGCGGTCGAGCGCGAGCCCTACATGGCGCCCGGCCTCGTCACGGCGGAGAAGGCCGCACGGGGCAAGCTGCCCACCGACGTGTGGTGGCACACGATCGTCTCGCCGACCGGGAAGGAGAAGACCGGCTACCCGACGCAGAAGCCTGAGGGGATCCTGCGCCGGATCGTGGCGGCCTCGTCTCGTCCCGGTGACCGGTGCCTCGATCCCTTCGCCGGCTCGGGGACGCTCGGCGCCGTCTGCGCGCAGCTCGGCCGCCGTTTCGTCCTCGTCGATTCGAGCTCCGAGGCGGTGGCGATCGCCCGCGAGCGGGTGGCCCAGTTTCGGCAAGCGGAGGGCGGGGTACGAGCGCCACAAGGGCGGCAGACGCCGAAGCGGGCCGCCAAGCGTTAGATTTCGGCCCATCGAGACGCGTCTGCGGCACCGTCACACGCGTGACCAAGGAGAAGGGCACCCGAACCAACGTGATCTCCCTCGTCATCCCGGCGAAGGCCGAGTACATCGCTCTCGGCCGGTTGGCCGTCACCGGCCTTCTGCGCACGCGCGCTGTCGAGCCCGAGGTGATCGCCGACGTGAAGCTCGCCCTCACCGAGGCGTGTTCCAACTCCATCCGCCACGCCTACGCCGACGGGCGGCAGGGTCGGGTCGAAATCCGCTACGAGCTCGCCGACGGGAGCCTCGCGGTCGAGGTCTCCGACGAGGGAGGCGGGTTCGACCCGGAGCTCCTCGACGCCGGTCCGGGCGGCCTCGACGAGGGCGGCCTGGGGATCGCCATCATCCGCGCGCTCACCGACGACCTGAGCATCGGTCCCCGCTCCGGCGGGACCGGCTACTGCGTCCGCTTCACCAAGAACCTCGAGTAACGTCCGCCCGGGCACACGGAGGCCGACCGCGCGGGTATTCTCCGCCGCCGTGCAGCTGCAGCTGGTCAACGTCGGGACGAAGCTCCTCGGCGACTACGCTTCGATTGCTTCGCGCGGCCTGATGGACCAGATCCGCGAGCTCGCGGAGCCGCTCCAGGGAAAGCGCGTCCTCCACCTCTCGGCCACGGCCTTCGGTGGCGGCGTCGCCGAGATCCTGTACACGCTCGTCCCGCTCATGCGCGACGCCGGGCTCGACGTCGAGTGGCGGATCATCCACGGCCAGGACGAGTTCTTCGACGTCACGAAGACGATCCACAACGCGCTCCAGGGCGACGCGGGCGGGCTCTCGGCCGAGCAGCGGGACGTCTTCCGCCGCTACCAGAAGCTGAACGCCGAAGCGCTTGCCGGCTCCGCCTACGACTTCGTCATCGTCCACGACCCGCAGCCCGCCGGGGTGATCGAGTACGCGCGGGAGGCAGCCCGCCACTGGACGTGGCGCTGCCACATCGACCTCTCGGAGCCGAACCGGTCGGTGCTCGACTACCTGCTCCCGTGGCTCGCCCGGCACGACGCCTCCGTCTTCCACCGGCGCCAGTACGTCCCGGACTCCGACGGCCTCCCGGCCGCGTGGATCTGGCCGCCGGCGATCGACCCGCTCGCCCCCAAGAACATGGCCCTCTCGGCCGAGGACGCCGCGTACATCGTCGACCAGTTCGGCATCGACGTGCAGCGCCCGCTCCTCACGCAGGTGAGCCGCTTCGACCCGTGGAAGGACCCGCTCGGCGTCATCGAGGCATGGCGGATCGTGCGGCGCTCGCATCCCGACGTCCAGCTCGCGCTCGTCGGCTCGATGGCCCACGACGACCCCGAGGGGTGGGAGTACTACAACCGTACGGTCGCGGCCGCCGACGGGGACCCCGACATCTTCATCCTCTCGAACCTCAACAACGTGGGGTCGGTCGAGGTCAACGCCTTCCAGGTGCACTCGGCCGCGGTGCTGCAGAAGTCCATCCGCGAGGGCTTTGGCCTCACCGTCACGGAGGCGTTGTGGAAGGGCCGGCCGCTCGTCGCCGGCCGCGTCGGGGGGATCGTCGACCAGGTTCAGGACGGCGAGACCGGCTATCTGGTGGAGACGGTCGAGGAGTGCGCCGACCGCACGGCGCGCATCCTGGCGGAGCCCGAGGAGCACCGGCGGATGGCGCTCGCCGGCAAGGAGAACGTCCGCCGCCGCTTCCTCACCCCGCGCCTCCTGCGCGACTGGCTCATTCACTTCAACGAGCTGGACGGAACCGGCGCCGGCGGCGCCGACCTGGCGGACGCGCTCCGCGCCGCCTGACGGCCTCCGACTAGGGTGTCCGCCATGGCGGGCCGGCGCAAGCTCATCGTCGTGTCCAACCGCGGCCCGGTGGTGTATGACCGCGACGACGCCGGCGAACGCAGGGCCCGGCGCGGCGGCGGGGGCCTGGTGACGGCTCTCCGCAGCCTCGTCGAGCACCACGACGTGACCTGGATCGCCAGCGCCATGTCGGAGGAGGACAGGGTCGTCGTGGACGAGGTCGGCGGCGTCGCGACGGACGAGGTCGCCCGCGGCGGCGCCCCCTACCGGCTCCACCTCGTCGCCCACGACCCGACCGCCTACGACTGGTACTACAACGTCGTCGCGAACCCGATGCTGTGGTTCCTCCAGCACTACCTCTGGGGCCTGGCGAGCGCGCCCGACGTCGACCACGGCCTCCATCACGCCTGGAACGAGGGCTACGTTGCCGTGAACCGCGGCTTCGCCGAAGCGGTCGTGGCCGAGCTCGAGCGGCAGCCGGAGGCGGCCGTCTTCTTCCACGACTACCACCTCTACGTGGCGCCGGGGCTCGTGCGGGAGCAGGTGCCGGACGCGCTCATGGCGCACTTCGTACACATCCCCTGGCCGATGCCCGACTACTGGCGCGTCCTGCCCGACGCGATCCGCCGGGCGATCCACGAAGGCATGCTGGCGAACGACGTCGTCAGCTTCCACACGTCGCGCTGGCGTCACAGCTTCCAGCGCTCCTGCGAGGACATCCTCGGGATCGAGCCCGACCGCCTCGCCCATGCCTTCCTGCGCGACGGTCACCGCACCCGCCTGCGGGCCCGGCCGATCTCGGTCGACCCCGCCGAGTTCGACGAGATCGCCGGGGAAGAGGCCGTGCTCGCGGCCGAGGCCGAGCTCATGGCAGGCCGGCCCGAGCACCTCATCCTCCGGGTCGACCGGACCGATCCGTCGAAGAACGTCGTGCGCGGCTTCCGAGCGTACGAGCTCTACCTCGACGCCCATCCGGAGATGCACGAGCGCGTGCAGATGCTGGCGCTCCTCGACCCCTCACGCCAGGACATCCCCGAGTACGCGGAGTACCTGGGGGCGATCCAGCGGGCGGCACGCGCGGTCAACGACCGCTTCCAGCGCGACGGCTGGGTGCCGCTCGACCTGCGGATCCAGGACGACTTCCACCAGGCAGTCGCCGCCTACAAGCAGTACGACGTGCTGCTCGTGAACGCGATCTTCGACGGGATGAACCTCGTTGCCAAGGAGGCGCCGCTCGTGAATACGCGGGACGGCGTCCTCGTCCTCTCCGAGAACGCCGGCGCCCACGAGGAGCTCGGCGAATGGGCGCTGACGGTCAACCCGTTCGACGTCGCCGGCCAGGCCGAGGCGATCCACGAGGCGCTGACGATGACGCCCGCGGAGCGCCGCCGCCGCCGCGAGGCGACCGCGGCCTCCGTGCGCGACCGCGACATCACGCGCTGGATCGGCTCGCAGCTCGCCGACCTCGACGAGGCGGACAGCCGCGCGTCCGTCTCGACCGCCGGCTGACGGCACTAGGCTTACGGCGTGCAGGGCGAGGACCTGAGCCACGTCGACGAGAGCGGCGCCGTCCGCATGGTGGACGTCGGCGCGAAGCCCTCCGCGCGGCGGCGGGCGCGGGCGCGGGCCTTCGTCCGCATGAGCCCGGGGACAACCGCGCGCCTGGGCGAGCTGCCCAAGGGCGACGTCCTGACCACGGCCCAGCTCGCCGGGATCATGGCCGCGAAGCGCACGGCGGAGCTCATCCCCCTCTGCCATCCGCTGCCGCTCTCGCACGTCGAGGTGCGGCTCGAGGTCGAGGACGGCGGCGTGGCGATCGAGGCGAGCGCCGAGACGACGGCTCAGACCGGGGTCGAGATGGAGGCGCTGACGGCCGCGTCGGTCGCCGCCCTGACCGTCTACGACATGGTGAAGGCGGTCGACAAGGACATGGTCGTCGAGGACGTGAGGCTGCTCGAGAAGACGAAAGAGGTCGTCGAGTGAGGGCGGCCGTCCTCACCGTCTCGGACGGCGTCTCCGCGGGCGCCCGCGAGGACCGCAGCGGCGAGGTCCTCGCCGAGCTTCTCGCCGGTGAGGGCTACGGGGTCGAGCGTCGCGTCGTCCCCGACGAGCGGGACACGATCGCTGCCGCCATCCGCGAGCTCGCGGCCGCCGCCCAGGTCGTCCTCACCACCGGCGGCACCGGCATGGGCCCCCGTGACGTGACGCCCGAAGCGACCGCGGACGTGCTCGACCGCCTCGCGCCCGGGATCGCCGAGGCGATACGCGCCGACTCGATCGCCAGGACGCCGCACGGGCTGCTCTCGCGGGGCCTGGCGGGGGTGCACGGGTCGACGCTCGTCGTCAACCTGCCGGGCTCGCCCGGTGGCGCCCGCGACGGCTTCGAGGTCCTGCGGCCCGCGCTCGGGCACGCCCTCGAGCTCCTCGCCGGCGAACTGGGTGCCCACCGCCAGACCTAATGTCTCACCAGGCAACGCACGACGCAGAAGCACAGCAGCGTCACCAGGAGAGACATTGACCGCGGCCGTCCTTCGCTACCCCAGGCTCTTCCTCTCGCTCGTCAAGTTCGAGCACACGATCTTCGCGCTCCCGTTCGCCTACATCGGCGCCTTCCTCGCCGTCGGCGGGATCCCGGGCGCGGCCGACCTCTTCTGGATCACCGTGGCCATGGTGGGCGCCCGGAGCCTGGCGATGGCGCTGAACCGGCTGATCGACGCCGGGATCGACGCGCGCAACCCGCGCACCGCCGGGCGGGAGCTGCCGAGCGGCGTGCTCCGGCCGTGGCAGGTGGTTGCGTTCTGCCTCCTCTCCCTCGCGGTCTTCCTCGTGGCCGTCTGGCAGCTCGCGCCGATCGTCCGCTGGCTCTGGCCGATCCCGGTCGCCGCGTTCGTGATCTACCCGTACCTGAAGCGGGCGACCTGGCTCTCGCACTTCTGGCTCGGCGCCGTGGACGGGCTCGCGCCCGTCGGCGCCTGGGCGGCCGTGACGAACGAGCTGCCGCTCGAGGCCTGGCTCCTCGGCGCCGCCGTCGCCGTGTGGGTTGCGGGCTTCGACGTGCTCTACGCGCTCTTCGACCTGGACCACGACCGCGCGCACGGGCTCCACTCGGTCCCGGCGCGCTTCGGCGTCCCGGCGACGTTCGCCGTTGCCCGCCTGTGCCACGTGCTCACGGTCGTCTTCCTCGCGCTCGCGGGCGTGCTGCTTTCCGCCGGCATCCTCTACTGGCTCGGCGTCGCCGTCGTCGGCGGGCTCCTCCTCTACGAGCACCTGCTCGTCTCCCCACGGGACAGGAGCCGGCTGAACCTGGCCTTCTTCACGATGAACGGCGTCATCAGCGTCACGTTCTTCCTCTTCGTCCTCGCGGACGTGGTCGTGTGATCGCGGCGCGCGGGCTCGGCCGGAGCTTCGGCGCGAAGGCCGTCCTCCGCGACCTCGACCTCGACGTCGCCGAACGCGACCTGCTCCTCGTCACCGGGCCGAACGGGTCGGGGAAGTCCACGCTCCTCGCCCTCTGCGCCGGGCTCCTCGCGCCGACGCGCGGCGAGCTGGAGGTGAGCGTGGAGCGCGGCCGCATCGGCTACCTCGCGCACGAGCCGCTCCTCTACCGTGAGCTCACGGCCCTCGAGAACCTCGACCTGTACGGCCGGCTCTACCGCGTGCCCGAGCGGCGGGAGCGGATCGGGATGTTCCTGGAGCGCTACGGCCTCTGGGAGGAGCGGCGCGAGCGGGTCGGCACCTTCTCCCGCGGGATGCAGCAGCGGCTCGCGCTCTGCCGGACGCTCCTGCACGAGCCCGACCTGCTCCTCCTCGACGAGCCCTATGCCGGCCTCGACGAGGAGGGCGCCGAGCTCCTCGACGGCGAGCTGCGCGCCCTCACCGGCACGCGGACGCTGCTCCTGGCCACACACGACCCCGGGCGGGTGGCGCCGCTCGCCAGCGGGAGGCTCGCGCTCGCGTGAGGTATCTGGCGGACGTCGGCACGCTCGCCGCCAAGGACCTGCGCCTCGAGCTCCGCTCGCGGGACACGGTGCCGGCGATGCTCCTCTTCGTCGTCGCCACCCTCGTCGTCTTCAACTTCGCCCTGCCTGCCGGCGCTTCCGCCGAGGCCGCCTACGGCCTGCTCTGGGCGGCGCTCGTCTTCACGGCGATCCTGGGGCTGACCCGCGCGTTCGCCGCCGAGCGGGAGCAGCGCGTGCTCGAGGGGCTCGTCCTCGCCCCCTCGGACCGGAGCGCGATCTGGCTCGGCAAGGCGATCGCCGTCGTGGCCTTCCTCGCGCTCGCCGAGGTGGTGGCGCTGCCCGCCTTCGCGCTCTTCTTCGAGCCGGTGAGCTGGGAGCTCGTCGCCGCGGTGGCGCTCGCCACGATCGGGTTCGCGGCCGTCGGGACGCTGCTCGCGGCGATGGCTGCCGCGAGCCGGGCCCGCGAGCTGCTCCTCCCGCTCCTCTTCCTCCCGCTCGTGATCCCGATCGTGGTGGGCGGCGTCGGGGCCTCGATCGCCGACGACCCGGGCCGCTACCTCGGCTTCCTCGCCCTCTACGACCTGATCTTTGCGATCCTGTCCTGGGCGAGCTTTGAGTACGTCGTTACGGAATAGCCGTGCGGTCGCGCTCGCGGCCACAGCCGCGGGCCTCCTGCTCGTGGGGATCTCGCTCGCGTTCTACTGGGTACCGGACGCGCCGATCGAGGGCTTCCGGCAGCGGATCTTCTACATCCACGTGCCCATCGCGCTGACCGCGTACGCCTGCTTCTTCTGGGCCGCGTGGAAGGCGCTCCGGCTTCTCTGGACGCGGGACGAGCGCTACGACCTGGAGAGCTACACGGCCGTCCACATGGGCGTCATCTTTGGGATCCTCACGCTGGTCACGGGCTCGATCTGGGCGCGCACCTCCTGGGGCGTGTGGTGGACGTGGAGCGAGCGGCAGCTCGTCCTCTTCCTCGTCCTCTTCCTCTTCTACTCGGCGTACTTCATGCTCCGCTTCTCGGTGGAGCCAGGGCCGCGGCGGGCGCGGATGTCGGCCGTGTACGCGCTCTTCGGCGTCGTCCTCATCCCGGTGAGCTTCCTCGCGATCCGGCTCGCCGAGGGGCTGATCCACCCGGTCGTCTTCGACCGGGACGTCGGCGAGAACCTCGCCGGCAGCCAGCTCCTCACCTTCGTGATCTGCCTTGCGGGGACGCTGGCGCTCGCCGGCTCGCTCTATCTGAACGAGCTGACCGGGAAGCGGCTCGACGCCAGGCTCGCCGAGCTCCGCGAGGCGCTCTCGTGAGCTCTGCCGAGACGTACGTCACCGCCGCGTACCTCGTCGTCCTCGCGGTCGTCCTCGCCTACCTCGTCATCTACGCCTTCAAGCTCTCTCGCCTCGAGCGCGAGGTCGGCGAGCTGGCCGAGCTGGCCCGCCGCAAGCGCGAGGCGCCCGAGCCCGAGCCGGAGCCGGACCGCGAGGAGGTGGCGGGCTGAGCGAGGCCGCCCTTATCCTCGTCTGGCCGGCGCTCGCCGGCTACGCGGAGGCGGCGGTCGCCTACGCGGGCGACACCTTGCGCCCGGGGCGGCTCGTCCGCTGGGCGATCTGGGGCGTCCGCATCGGCTGGCTCGCCCAGACGGCGCTCCTCGTCGCGCAGGCCGCGAGCGCGGACGGGTTCCCGTGGGGGAGCTGGGCGGCGAGCCTGAACCTCTTCGTCTGGATGTGCGTCGGCGTCTACCTGATCTGGGGCTGCCGCGCGCCCTTCCGCCTGCTCGGCCTGGTCGTGATGCCGCTGGCGGCCGTGCTCCTGGCGCTCGCGTGGGCGGCCGGGGGCGTCGGCGAGCAGGCGCGGACGGACTTCGGCGACGCGTTCCTCGCGTTCCACGTCGGTCTGATCCTGGCGGCGTTCGCGGGCTTCACCCTCGCCGCCGCCCTCGCCGCGCTGTACCTCTGGCAGGACCGGCGGCTGAAGCACCGCGTTCCCGGCGTCCTGCGCCTGCGCTCGCCCTCGCTCCAGACGCTCGACGGGCTGACCGTGCGTGCGGTCGCCTTTGCGCTGCCGGCGCTGACGGTAGGCGCCGGGATCGGGCTCGCCCGGCTGCGCGAGGAGGGCGCGTCCTTCGACGCGATCATGGGGTTGACCGTCCTCACCTGGGTCGTCTACGCGGCGTTCCTCGTCCTCCGCTGGGAAGCCGGCTGGCGGGGGCGGCGAACGGCCTACCTCGCCCTCGCCGGCTTCCTGCTGGTCGTCCTCGTCCGTGTCGTGCTGACCCCCTTCGTCCACTTCTGAGCTCATGCGCCTCGTCCTCGTCGGCACCTCGTACCAGCGCGCTCCCGTGGAGCTACGGGAGCTGCTCGCGTACGACCGCGAGCTGCGCCGCGGCGCTCTCGAGCGGCTCGGCGGCGGGAGCACGGAGGCGGCGGTGCTCTCGACCTGCAACCGCACCGAGGTTTACGCGGTCGGCGCCGAGCCGGGCGAGCTGGAGGAGCGGATCTACGGCGAGCTCGCCGGCCTCTCGGGGCTCTCGCACTCGGAGCTCGCGCCGGCGCTCTACACGGTTGGGGACGAGGCGGCGGCCGTCCACCTCTTCCGCGTCGCCGCCGGTCTCGACTCGATGGTGCCCGGCGAGGCGCAGATCCTCGGCCAGGTGCGGGAGGCCTACGAGGCCGCCCGCGAGTCGGACACGACCGGGCCGACCCTGCACCGGCTCTTCCGCCAGGCCCTGCGCGTCGGCAAGCGTGTGCGCACGGAGACCGCGATCGGCGAGAACCCCGCCTCGGTCTCCTCGGCGGCGGCCGAGCTGGCGGAGCGCGTCTTCGAGAACCTGGCCGGACGGCGCATTCTCCTCCTCGGCGCCGGCAAGACCGCCGACCTCACGGCCGCGAACCTCATCTCCCGCGGCGTGGGCGAGATCGTGGTCGCCAACCGCTCGCCGGAGCGGGCGGAGGCGCTGGCGCGCCGCTTCGGCGGCCGCGCGGTCGGGCTCGACGGGGTGGAGGCCGAGCTCGTCCACGCCGACGTCGTCGTCGCGTCGACGAGCTCCCAGGGCTTCGTCCTCTCTGCCGGCCAGGTCGCGCGTGCCATGAAGGAGCGCCGGGGCCGCCCGGTGTTCTTCATCGACATCGCCGTCCCACGCGACGTCGACCCGGCGGTGATCGAGCTCGAGGGCTGCTACCTCTACGACATCGACGATCTGGAGCGCGTCGTCGCCGAGAGCGTCGCCGGCCGGCGCGAGGAGGCCGTGCGCGCCGAGGCGATCGTCAGCGAGGAGGCGGACGCCTTCCGCGCGTGGCAGCTTTCGCTGGACGTCGTCCCCGCCATCTCCTCGCTGCGTGCGCGGGCCGAGCGGATCCGGCGCGAGGAGCTCGAGCGCGCGCAGGGCCGCCTGGGCACGCTCTCCCCGAGCCAGCGGCGTGCCGTCGAGGCCCTGACGAGCCAGATCGTGGCGAAGCTCCTGCACCAGCCGACCGTGCGGATGAAGGAGGCGGCCGCGGCGGCGGACGGGGTGCTCTATGCGGACGCGGTGCGCCACCTCTTCGGGCTCGGTGAGGATGCTGATCAGGCTCGGAAGCCGCGGCAGTAGGCTCGCGCTCGTGCAGGCGGAGCTGGCGGCCGACGCCCTGCGGGCGGCGAACGCGGAGGCCGACGTCGCCATCGTCCCGATCACGACCGCCGGCGACCGCGACCGCTCGAAGCCCTTCGGCGAGATCGGCGCCCGCGGTGTCTTCGTGAAGGAGATCGAGGAGGCTCTGCTCGGCGGCCGGATCGACGTGGCCGTCCACTCCGCGAAGGACATGACCTCGACGGACACCGAGGGTCTGGCCCTCGGCGCCTACCTGCCGCGGGAGGACGCGCGCGACGCGCTCTGCGGCGCCGGAGGCCTGCGCGCGGGGATGCGGATCGGCACCGCGTCGGTCCGGCGGCGGGCCCAGCTGCTCGCGCTCGAGCCGGAGCTGTCCGTCGAGCCGCTGCGCGGGAACGTGGACACGCGCCTCCGCAAGCGCGGCGAGCGGGGGCTCGACGCCGTCGTCCTTGCCGCCGCCGGACTCGACCGGCTCGGGCTGGAGGGCGAGATCGGGCATCGCTTCGAGCCGGAGGAGCTGCTGCCCGAGGCCGGCCAGGGCGCCGTCGCGCTCCAGGTGCGCGCCGGCGAGGAGGGGCTCGTCGCCGCGCTCGACGACCCCGAGACGCGCCGCCGGGTGACGGTCGAGCGGAGCTGCGTCGCCCGGATCGGCGGCGGCTGCCTGGCGCCCGTGGCCGCCCACCACGACGGCTCCGTGCTGACCGCGCTCGTCGCGGACGAGGACGGGGCGTGGATCGAGCGGCGGAGCGGCGACGACCCGGCCGCGCTCGCCGACGAGCTCCTCGCCGCCACGGCCGCGCTCCGGGCATGAGGGTAGTGCTCACGGGGACCGAGCGGCTCTCGGCGCCGCTCGCCGCCGACCTGGCCGCGCTCGGGCTCGAGGTGGAGACGTGCCCGCTCGTCGCGGTGGAGCCGCTGGACGGGCCGCCGCTCCGCGTCGACGGCTACGACTGGCTGCTCCTCACCAGCCGAACCGGCGTCGATGCTCTGCTCCCCCGCCTCGACGGCGGGCTGCCGCAGGTCGCCGCGGTCGGACGCGGCACCGCCGAGGCCCTGCGCGAGCACGGGATCGAGCCGGCGCTCGTCGCCACCGTCTCGACCCAGGAGGGACTGGCCGCGGAGCTTCCGCGGCCCGCCGGCCGGGTGCTCTTCGCCGGCGCCGAGGACGCCCGCGACCTGCTCGTCCGCGAGCTGGGCGCCGACTTCGTCCCGCTCTACCGCACGGTCGAGTTGCGGCCCGAGCGCTTGCCCGAGGCCGACCTCGCCGTGCTCGCCTCGGCCTCCGCCGCGCGGAGCCTCGCCGCGCTCGGCGCCGATCTGCCCTGCGTGTCCATCGGCCCGGTGACGACCGCGGCGGCGCGGGCCTGCGGCCTGGACGTCGTCGCCGAGGCCGCCACGCACGACCGGGAGGGTCTCGTCCAAGCCGTTAAGCTCGCGGCATTCCCGCCTTCATCACCTTCCTGACCGACTTCGGCCTCGAGGACGACTTCGTCGGAACCTGCCACGGGGTCGTCAAGCGGATCGCGCCGGAGGCCCAGGTCATCGACATCACGCACGGGATCGCGCCCACGAACGTCCTCCAGGGCGCGCTCGTCCTCGCCAACACGCTGCCGTACATGCCCGCCGGCGTCCATCTGGCGGTGGTCGATCCCGGCGTTGGCGGCCAGCGCAA
>Ga0299913_10000095_pt1 | contig 40520 bp, 38 predicted proteins | sample RVTome_9_FD_201360 | JGI IMG/M metagenome (GOLD analysis project Ga0299913, IMG submission 201360) | Soil microbial communities from uranium-contaminated site in the Upper Colorado River Basin, Wyoming, United States - RVT155D38 (version 2) ... | reverse complement strand
AGCCGGCCGTCCTCGGCACGGACGCGCGTGCGCTCGCCGACCTCCTCCGGCGCGAGCGGCCGTACGCCGAGCCCGCCGGGCGCGCCCGACGCCTCCCAGGCGTCCCGAGCCGCGGCGAGGTCGCCCGACGCGAACACCGTGTCGGCGCCCGCGACGAGGAGCGGCGCAGCGGCGCCCGCGTCGAGCGCGCGGCGCACCGCGTCCGCCGACCCGAGGGGCTCGGGCTGGCGCACCGTCCGCACGGGAAGCCCGAAGGCCGACCCGTCGCCCGCGAGCGCCTCGACCTGCTCGGCGAGATGCCCGGTCACGAGCCAGACCGTCTCCGGTCGGGCCGCGGCGAGCTCGCGCAGGAGCGTGGCCAAGACGGGCCGCCCGTCGACCGGCAGCACCGGCTTCGCCCAGCGCTCGGTCAGCGGTCGGAGCCGGCGCCCCTCCCCGGCGGCCATGACGACGGCGTCCACGGGCGACTACGCCGTGAGCGAGCGCAGGCTGATCGCGCCGCGGAGCCGTTCGCCCCAGCCGAGCCCCCGGCGGATCGTGCCGCGCAGCCGCCGCAGCTCGCGCCGTGCCTGGCGGGCCCCGCGGCGGGAGTCACGCTCGGGCCCGTAGCGCGCCTCGGCGACGGCGCTCACGAACAGCTGCGGGTGGACGCCGAAGTGGGCCGCCGCCAGCTGGCCGAGCTCCTGCGGCGTCGCGCTCGACGGGACGGCGACGCCCTGGTCCGCGAGATACCCCGCGAGGTCTCGCCGGCAGGCGGCGGCGAGCGCACGCGGGTCACGGGTGGCGTAGCGGAGGCGGCGACGCGTCTCCTTCACGAGGAGGACGAGCCCGAAAGCCCCGCCCACGACGAGAAGCATGAGGCCGACGATGCTCGGCCCGCGCTCGACCGCGACGGAGCCCACGCCGCCGCCCGGCGAGCCGAGCGCGCCGCCCTCGCGCTGCTCGAGCGCGTTCGCACGCTCGATCTGCTCCCGCACCTCGGGAATGGCGGCGAGCCCGCCGCCCAGCCGGGCCGCCTCCGCCGCGTCGAACGCGGGCGAGATCGGCGAGTACTCGGCCGAGAGCTCGCCGCGGCCCGGCGTCGGGTCGAACGGAATCCAGCCGTAGCGCGGGAAGTACACCTCCACCCAGGTGTGCGCGTTGTGGTCGGTGACCGTCCACCGCTGCTCGCCCGCGTCGTAGCTCCCGCTCGTGAAGCCGGCCGCGACGCGCGCCGGGACGCCGAGGTAGCGGAGCATGAGCGCCATCGCGCCCGCGTAGTGCTGGCAGTACCCGCGCCGGCTCTCGAGGAACGACGCGAGCGGCGGCGTGCTGCCGGACGGCGGGGGCTGCTCGTCGTAGACGAACCCGCCGCGCGTTCCGCGGAACCACGCCTCGAGCGCCGCCGCCGCCTCGTACGGCGTATTCGCCCCGGCCGTCACCTCGCGCGCGGTGCGGTAGAGCTCGCGGTAGGCCTCGAAGGTCGAGTGGGAGGCGAAGAACCCTTCAACGGCGGCCTCGCGCCCCCGCTCGCCGAAGACGGGCATGAGGCCGTCCTCGAGCGAGTCGTCCATGCCCAGCGCGATCCGGGCGGGGCGCACCCGGAGGTGGCTGTCGATCACTTCGACCGGGTAGCTCGTTCCGGCGGCGTCGAGCTCCCCGGGGCGGGCGCGCGGCACGTAGCTCCAGACGGTGTAGCGCTGCCCGCGCTCGAGCCGTCCCTGCTGGCGCAGCGCCCCGTTCGTCGCGAGCACCCGTTGCTGCTCGCCCGTCACGTCCCAGCGGACGACCTGGCCGGAGCCGACGAGCCGCACGTCGGCGAGCGCGGCGATGCGCACGTCCTGGCGGACCCAGTTCTCACGGTCGCGCGCCTCCTCCGGCAGGAGGGGATCGAACTGCGTCACGTCGACGGGCTCCTCCGCGCCGAAGAACGCGGCCGTCTCGAGGTTCTCGCGCCAGGCCCGCCCGGTGAACTCGTCCAGCGACGTCGCCCGCCAGTAGAGCGAGCGCCGGACTCCCTCCGTCTCGACGGTGAAGACGGTCGTCCGCTTCTCCGGGAACTCGATCCCGTCGTAGTTCGCGTCCCACACGTAGCCGACGCCCACCGGGTCGTCCGGCCGGTCGTAGAAGTCCCAGCTCGCCCAGTCTGTGAAGCCCTCCTTCGCCACGGCGTCGCTTGTCGAGCCGGCGACGGCCGCCGCGACGAGAGCGACCCCCACGACGCCCGCGGTCGCGAGCCGCCGGGCGCTCGCGCGGACGAGGACGAGGAACGCAAGGGAGACCGCCAGGACGGCGGCGCCGAGGAGAAGCGGGCGGTTCGACTCGTCCGTGGCGAGGCTCATCGTCGTCGGCCAGCCCGTGGCGACGACGACGAGGGCCACCGCGAGGAGCGCCCGGCGCGCCGCGAGCGCGAGGCCGATCGCGAGCACGAACCCGAAGATCGCGACGAGCACCGTCCCCCGCATCGTGGGGAACTGGAGCGCGTCGAAGGGCACGCGCGTATCGAAGAAGTCGAGGAGCCCCTGCTGGAAGGACGAGAGGACGGGCCCGAAGAAGCTCCGCTCGCCCCCGGGCAGAGCGTCGCGCAACGGCCGCTCGAACGCGACGCCTAGGGCGGCGAACGAGGCGAGCGCGACCGCCCCGGCGACCACGAGCCGCCGGGCGAACGACGCGACGAGCACCGGCACGAGCGCGAGGAGCACGACCGCGACGGCTCGGTTCCACGGCCGCGGCTCGGCCTCGAGGCTGAGCCAGGCCGGGACCACGACCGCGGCCGCGAGCAGCGTGCCGACGAGCGTCCTAGCCATGCGCACCTCCCGCGGCGGCGGCGACCGAGGCGCTTCCCTGGCGTGCCTCGAGCGAGCCCGCGAGCCGCGCGGCGAGGTCGTCGCCGCGGCGCACGACGATCGCCGGCACGCCGGCCCGGTCGAGCCGGACGAGCTGCCCGTCGACCTCTTGGGGGCGTCGGCCCTCCGGGAGGAAGCTCGCGGGGTCGACGTAGACGAGCGACGCCCCGTGGCGCGCGAGCGCGCGCTGGAGCAGGACGTCGACGAGCCGGCCGTCGAGCGAGGCGGTGACGACGGTCAGATCGAGCGCGCGCGCCGCCGCGCCCGACTCGTCGGCGAGAAAGGCGGAGGCGGACATGTGCCCGTCCGGCTGGACGGCCGCGAGCAGCTCAAGGGCGCGCTGCCAGTCGCCGTCGAGCGAGCCGACGCGCTGGTACGCGCGGCCCGGCGTCGAGACGACGAGGGACGTCCGCCGCCCCCGGCGCGCATGCAGGCGCACGAGCGACCCCGCGGCGCGCACGGCGAGCTCGAACGTCGAGTCGGCGCCCTCCCCCACGACGCCTCCGGCGCACGCGTCGAGGAAGACGGCGCTCTCGTCGCGCGGCGCGTCCTCCAGCTCCTTGACCATGAGCTCCCCACGCCGGGCCGTCGAGGGCCAGTGGACGCGGCGCAGCGACTCGCCCTGCTCGTAGTCCCGGACGCTGTGGAGCTCGAACCCAGTCGTCCGGCGCAGGAGGAGCTGACGCCCGCCCGGCGTCTGGCCGCCCGCGTCGGTGAACACCTCGTCCAGCTCGACGAGGCGCGGGTAGACGAGGAGCGCGTCCGGGCGCGTGACCTCGACATCGGCGCGCGCGAGCCCGAACGGATCCTCGAGGACGACGGACGACGACTCGATCGCGTAGCGCCCGCGGGGAACCCGGGAGAGCGTGTAGCCGCCGGCGAGCCCGCGTCCGCGCGCAACGCGGCGAAGCTCCGCCTCGTGCTCCCCGAGGCGCGCGAGCCGCTCGCGCAGCACCGGCGCGGCCGGGAGCATCGTGCCGTCGACGGCGATCTCCACGGCCAGGTGGACGTCGTCACCTCCGAAGTGCTCGCCCTCCCAGACCGAGCGGCGCAGGCGCATGGGAAGGTTCACGAGCCGCACCCAGAGCGCGGCTCCCGCGACGGCGAGGACGAGACCGAGCGCGATCGGGTAGAGGGCCCTGCCGCCGAAGCTCCAGGCGGCGAGGTACGTGAGCCCGCCGAGGGCGAGGACCGCGCGTCCGCGGTCGGTCAGCACCGGCGTGTCTCCCCCGGAAGTGATCCGTGTGGTGCCCGGGGAGGCACTAGAGCGGGACGGGCGTCCGCTCGAGCGCGTCGCGGACGACGTCTCCCGGGTCGAGGCCGGACGAGCGAGCCTCCGGCGCGAGGATGAGCCGGTGCCCGAGCACGACCGGCGCGACCGCCTTGACGTCGTCCGGGACGACGTACTCGCGTCCGGCGACGAGCCCGCGCGCCTTCGCGACGCGAAGGAGGTTGATCCCCGCGCGCGGGCTCGCGCCCAGGAAGAGCCGTGCGTCCTCGCGGGTCGCGCGGACGAGCGCGACGACGTAGCGGCGCACGCTCTCCTCGACGAAGATGCGCCGCGAGTCCTCGATCGCGGCGAGCACGTCCTGCGCCGACGCGACCGGCTCGAGATCCTCGAGGGGCGTCTCCGTCGTCTGCTCGACGAGCATCTGCGCCTCCGCGGCGAGCGGCGGATAGCCGATCGAGATCCGCATCGTGAATCGGTCGAGCTGCGCCTCGGGGAGCGGGTACGTGCCCTCGTACTCGATCGGGTTCTGCGTCGCCATCACGATGAACGGCGGCGCGAGCCCGTAGGTCGCGCCGTCGACGGTGACCTGGCGCTCCTGCATCGCCTCGAGCAGGGCGGCCTGGGTCTTCGGCGACGTTCGGTTGATCTCGTCCACGAGCAGGACGTTCGCGAACACGGGCCCCGGGCGGAACTCGAACTCGTGCGACGCCTGGTTGTAGACGTTCACGCCGGTCACGTCCGACGGGAGCAGGTCGGGCGTGAACTGGATCCGTGAGAAGGACAGGTCGACCGACCGCGCGAGCGACTTGGCGAGCGTCGTCTTCCCCACTCCCGGAAGGTCCTCGATGATCAGGTGGCCCTCGGAGAAGAGGCAGAGGACGGCCAGGTCGAGCGTCTCGTCGGGCGCGTGCATGACCCGCCGCAGGTTCTCCACGATCCGGCGCGAGAGGGCCGACGAGCGCGCCGTCCCGAGCGGTTCCTCGACGCGTGCGAGCGGGTCTTCCACCTAGGACCGGCCTCCTTCGAGCAGGGTCGCGACCTCGCCGAGGATAGCCGCCGCGATAGCCCGCTTGTCGCGCTTGCCGATCATCTGCTCACCGTTCCGTGAGACGACGGTCACCTCGTTCAGTTCGCTGTCGAATCCGATGTCGTCACGAGATACGTCGTTGAAGACGAAAAGGGTTCCGTTCTTTCGCGCGAGCTTCTCGCGGGCGCGCTCGAGGCCGTGCTCGCCCTGGTCGGCCGCGAAGCCGACGATGACCTGGCCGTTGCGCTTCCGGCGGCCGAGCTCGGCGAGGACGTCCTGTGTGGGCTCGAGCGTGACGGTCCACGGCTCGGCGTCCTTCGGGCGCTTGGCCTCGGTGGGATCGGCGGGGCGATAGTCCGCGACGGCGGCGGCCATGAGGACGACGTCGGCGTGCGCCCCACGGGCGAGCGCCTCGCGCGCGAGATCGGCGGCGGTCGGCGTCTCGACGACGGTCACTCCGGCGGGCGGCGGGACGGCGAGGTTCGCGGCGAGAAGCGTCACGTCGGCGCCGCGCGCGGCCGCCTCGGCGGCGAGCGCGACGCCCATCCGGCCGGAGGAGCGGTTCCCGACGAAGCGGACGCCGTCGAGCGGCTCGCGCGTGCCGCCCGCGGTGACGAGCACGCGGCGGCCCGCGAGCGAGCCGGCGCCGGCCGCGGCCCCGGCGAGGGCCTCGCGGACGCGGGCGGCGATCTCCTCGGGCTCGGCCATGCGGCCGGCGCCGACCTCGCCCTCGGCGAGCTCCCCGGCGTGTGGGCCGACGAGCTGCGCGCCCCGCTCCACCAGCAGCCGGACGTTCGCCTGCGTCGCGGGGTGCTCCCACATGCGCGTGTTCATCGCCGGCGCGAGGAGAACGAGGCCCCGGAAGGCGAGCGCGGCCTCCGTGAGCACGGTGTCCGCGAGGCCGTGCGCGAGCTTCGCGAGCGTGTTCGCGGAGAGCGGCGCGACGACCAGCAGGTCGGCCTCGAGCAGGTGCGGGTAGAGCTCGCGCGGAGCCTCGCGGCGGGCGAGCGCCTCGAACGTCTCCCGCGCGACGAAGCGCTCCGCGCCCGGCGTCGTCAGCGGGACGACCTCGTGACCGTCGCGGACGAGCAGGCGCACAAGCTCGCACGCCTTGTACGCGGCGATCGAGCCGGTCACCCCGACGAGGACGCGCGCAGTCCGGCCCGCGGAGTGCCGCGCGCCCGAGGTGCCCTCAGCGCCCATCTGACGAGCCCCCGACGCTACTTCGCGTCGTAGGCGTACGTGATCTTGCCCTCGGCGATCTCCTCGAGGGCCATCGTCAGGTAGTTCTTCGAGCGGGACTCGACGAGAGGCGGAGCGACGTCCTCGAACGTGCCCTCGCCGAGCTGGTGGTGGTAGTTGTTGATCTGCCGGGCGCGCTTGGCGGCCATGATCACGAGGCCGTAGCGGGAGTCGGCGCGCTCGAGCAGCTCGTCGATGCGTGGATGGTTCACGCGAATGAGTGTACCGGCCGGGCGCAAACACCCTGCCGTGGAGCCGCGTCCTCAGCGGACACGTCCGGTGCCAGGCACAGGGCGAGCCCGACCGGCCGGGGCCCCTGGGGACACGGCCGGTGCCTGGCACGGGACATCGGCGGGACGGGACTAGGACGCGGCGGACGTGCCGACCTGCACGCGGTCGACGAGCGCACCCAGTTCCGCGACGGCGCGGTCGAGGTCGTCGTTCACGACGATGTGGTCGAACTCGTCCTTCTCGAGCGTCTGGCGGCGGGCGAGCTCGAGCCGCTCGCTGATCTCCCCGGCGCTCTCCGTCGCGCGCGCGCGCAGCCGCCGCTCGAGCTCGTCGAAGGACGGCGCGGCGATGAAGATCGTCACGGCGTCCGGGCGCAGCTCCTTCACACGGCGGGCGCCGGCGGTCTCGAGCTCGAGGATGCAGCTCCGGCCGGCCGCGAGGATCCGCTCGATCTCCGCGTTCAGCGTCCCGTACCGGTGGCCGGAGACGAACACGACGTGCTCGAGGAACTCCCCGCCCGCGACCCGCTCCTCGAACTCCTCGCCCGAGAGGAAGTGGTAGTGGCGTCCGCCCGTCTCGCCGTCGCGGCGCGGCCGCGTCGTCGCCGAGACCGCCACCTCGAGATCCGGCCGCCGCTCGACCAGGCGGCGGATCAGCGTTCCCTTCCCCGCCCCCGAAGGCCCGGTGACCACGACGAGCCGGCCCCGAGGGGCTGTGCCGCTCGCTCCGGGATCCTGGGTCGTGTGGATGGCGGTCGAGTTGGTCAGCGGCGCAGGAGGCTCACAAGCTCCGTGCGCTGGCGCTCGGAGAGCCCGCCCACGGTCTTCGACTGGCTGATCCGGCACTGGTTCAGGAACCGTGCCGCCTTCACGCGCCCGAACTTCGGCACGGCCATGAGGATGTCGATCACCTTGGCGGTCTCCACGTACGCGGGCGGGGCGCTCAGGATTTCCTCGATCCGCGCCGACCCGGCCTTCAGGTCCTTCTTGAGCTGCGCGCGCCGCACGCGAATCTCGTTTGCGCGGCGCAGAGCCTCCATCCGCTGGTCAAGAGAGCGGAGGGGAGCCTGAACCTGAGTCCTGGACGCCTGCATGGCGGGCGATTCTAACACCCATCCCGCCGACGGCAAGTGTCAGGTTTACTGGCTTTTTGCAGGCGTTTTTGTCAGCAGTGGCAACGACGCGCCCTTCCCCTCGTGTGCCGCCCCGCGCGCGTCCGGGGGTGCGGCGAACCCACGCGAGGCGGCCTCGGCGGCCAGCTCGGCCCTGATCCGGCCGGGTGCGGAGGGGTCGCGGAAGAGCACCGTCCCGAGCGCGACCGCGGACGCTCCGGCCGCGATCAGGTCGAGCGCGTGACGGCCCGTCTCGACGCCGCCCATGCCCACGATCGGAAGCCCGGTGGCCCGGTAGCAGGCGAAGGCCGCGGCGAGCGCGACGGGCCGGAGCGCCGGGCCGGAGTACCCTCCGGCCCCGGTGGCGACGATCGGCCGCAGCGTCCGCTCGTCGAGCGCGAGGCCACGCAGCGTGTTCACGACCGAGAGCCCGTCCGTCCCCGCCTGCGCCGCCGCCTCGGCCGCGGCGGCGACGTCCGGCGCGGACGGCGAGAGCTTCGTGTAGAGCGGCTTCCCGGTGGCCGCGCGGGCGGCGCGGACGATTTCCTCCGTCGCGTCCACGGGCGAGGAGACGTTCGGGCACGAGACGTTCAGCTCGAGCGCGGCGACCCCCGCCTCGCCGTCGAGGCGCGCGCAGAGCTCGGCGTAGTCCGACGCCGCGAACCCGCCGACGGACACCCAGATCGGCACCCCGAGCTCGCGCAGGCGCGGAAGCACGTCGACGCAGAACCGGTCGATGCCTGGGTTCGCGAGGCCGATCGAGTTGAGCATCCCCGCGTCGGTCTCGGCGATCCGGGTCGGCGGGTTGCCCGCGCGCGGAAGCGGCGTGACCGTCTTCGTCACGAACGCGTCGAGGCTGCGCGCCACCGACGCGGCGGTGAGCGCGTCGAGACAGCCGGAGGCATTGAGGATCACGCCGCCGCCTCCCGCGCGGGCGGCGCGGCGACGTCGGCCGCCGGGAGCACGGGCCCGTCCACGCAGAGCCGCCGGAGCGAGCCGCCGATCTCGACCGCGCAGCCGTAGCAGGCGCCGTAGCCGCAGGCCATCGGCGCCTCCCAGGCGAGCTGCGCGTCCGGCGTGAGCCGCGCGACCGCGTGGAGCATCGGCTCCGGGCCGCAGGCGAGAACGTCGAATCCCGGCCGGAGCCGCTCGGTCACGTACTCCGGCTCGAGCACGACCTCGGCGCCGGGGAGGAGCGCCGCCGCCTCCGCGTGCGCCGCCGAGCGGAAGCCGAGGAGCGCCGGCGCCCCGCCGAGCCGCTCGGCGAGGTACGGAAGCGGCGCGATCCCGATCCCGCCGCCGACGAGGAGCGGCCGCTCGACGTCGAGCCGGAAGCCGTTCCCGAGCGGCCCGAGCACGTCGAGCTCGTCGCCCGGCTCGAGCTCCGCGAGCGCCCGCGTCCCGGGCCCGATCGGGTCGAGCAGGAAGCCGAGCTCCCCCGGGAGCGCGAGGCAGAGGCTCATCGGCCGCGGGAGCACCCGCCCGGGCGGCGAGAGCATGAAGAACTGCCCCGGGTCGCCGGGCTCGAGCCCCGCGCGCGAGACGCGCAGGAGCACGTAGGGCCCGACGGCCTCGACGCCGCAGGTCCTAGCCCGCGCCCGCCGCAACTCGCTCCTGCAGGGAGAGGGCCTCCTCGCGTCCGGCGCCCGCGATCGCCTCGACGGCCGCGACCGCGCCGGCCAGGGTCGTGACGCAGGGAACCCGGGCGACGAGCGCCGCCTCGCGGATCCGGTAGCCGTCCGAGCGCGCGCCGCCTCCGGCCGGGGTGTTCACGACGAGGTCGCAGCGTCCGCGGCGGATGAGATCGACGACGGTGGCGTCCTCGCCCTCCTCCGAGACCTTGCGCACGCGCTGCACCGCGATTCCCGCCTGCGCGAGGGCCGCCGCCGTGCCGGTCGTCGCGAGGAGCGAGAACCCGACCTCGGCCAGCCGGCGCGCGAGCCCGACCGCCGCCGCCTTGTCGCCGTCGGCGACGGAGAGGAACGCACGGCCGCCGACCGGCAGCGGCCGTCCGGCGGCCCGCTCGGCCTTCGCGAACGCCGTCGGGAAGTCGGCCGCGCTCGCCATCACCTCGCCCGTCGAGCGCATCTCGGGGCCGAGCACCGGGTCGGCGCCGGGGAAGCGGGCGAACGGGAACACGGCCGCCTTCACGCTCACCTGGCCCGGCGCGCCCTCCGCCGGCAGCGCGAGGGCCCCGAGCCGAACGCCGGCCATGAGCCGGCAGGCCGCGTCCACGAGGTTCACGCCGATCGCCTTCGACGCGAACGGGACCGTGCGCGAGGCGCGCGGGTTCGCCTCGAGGACGAAGAGCTCGCCGCCGACGAGCGCGAGCTGGACGTTCACGAGCCCCACGACCCCGAGCGCGGGCGCGAGCCGGCGCACGACGTCGCGCACCCGGGCGAGCTCCTCCCCGCCGAGCGAGATCGGCGGCAGGACGCAGGACGAGTCGCCGGAATGGACACCCGCCTCCTCGACGTGCTCCATCACGGCGGCCACGTACGTCTCGGTCCCGTCGCAGAGCGCGTCGACGTCGAGCTCGAGCGCGCCCTCGAGGAAGCGATCGACGAGGATCCGCTCGCCCGGCTCGACCGCGACCCTCACGCCGTCGGCGCCGTAGCAGACGCGCATCCGCCGCCCGCCGAGCACGTACGAGGGCCGCACGAGGACCGGGTAGCCGATCCGCTCGGCGGCGGCGACGGCCTCCTCCGGCCCGGTCGCCATCGCCCAGGGCGGTACCGCGATCCCGAGCCGGTCACAGAGCGCGCCAAAGCGCTCGCGGTCCTCGGCGAGGTCGATCGCGTCGAACGGCGTCCCGAGGATCCGCTCGCCGGCCGCCTCGAGCGCGCGGGCGAGCTTGAGCGGCGTCTGGCCGCCGAACTGGATCGCGACCCCGGCCGGCCGCTCGCGCGCGCAGAGCTCGAGCACGGCCTCGATGTCGAGCGGCTCGAAGTAGAGCCGGTCGGAGGTGTCGTAGTCGGTCGAGACGGTCTCCGGGTTGCAGTTCGCCATCACCGCCTCGTAGCCCAGCTCGCGGAAGCTCTTCGCCGCGTGGACGCAGCAGTAGTCGAACTCGATCCCCTGGCCGATCCGGTTCGGGCCGGAGCCGAGGATCACGACGCTCGCGCCCTCGCGCGGCGGCGGGCCCTCCCCACACTCGCCCCACGTGGAGTAGAGGTAGTTCGAGGCCGCCTCGACCTCGGCGGCGCACGAGTCGACCGCGCGGTAGACGGGCCGGACGCCGGCCGCCCGGCGCTTCGCGCGCGCCTCCGCCTCGGGCGCGCCCGCGCGGGCGGCGATCTCGGAGTCCGACCAGCCGGCGCGCTTGAGCCGCTCCCAGTCCGCGGCGACGAGGTCGTCGAGGGCGCGCACCCGCTCGAGCTCGGCGGCCGCCGCGGCCAGCTCGCCCCGGAACCACGGGTGGACGCCGTCCGGGAGCAGGTCGAGCGTCGCCCACGGCCCGGCGGGCGCGCCGTCGAGCTCACGGCTTCGCATCGCCTTCAGGAACGCCTCGGAGAACGTCCGCCCGATCCCCATCGTCTCGCCGACGGACTTCATCTGCGTCCCGAGCGTCGGGTCGGCGCCGGGGAACTTGTCGAACGCGAAGCGCGGGAACTTCACGACGACATAGTCGAGCGTCGGCTCGAAGCTCGCGGGCGTCGTGCCGGTGAGGTCGTTCGGGATCTCGTCGAGCGTGTAGCCGACGGCGAGCTTCGCGGCAACCTTCGCGATCGGGTAACCGGTCGCCTTCGACGCGAGCGCGGAGGAGCGGGAGACGCGCGGGTTCATCTCGATCACGCGCACCTCGCCGGTCTCGCGCTCGCGCGCGAACTGGATGTTCGAGCCGCCGCACTCGACGCCGACCGCACGGACGACCGCGGCCGCCGCGTTGCGCAGCTCCTGGTACGCCTCGTCGGGGAGCGTCATCTGCGGCGCGACCGTGACGGAATCGCCCGTGTGGACGCCCATCGGGTCGAGGTTCTCGATCGAGCACACGACGACGACGTTGTCGCGCGCGTCGCGGATGACCTCGAGCTCGAACTCGTCCCAGCCGGCGAGATACTCCTCGATGAGCACCTGGCCGACCGGGCTCTCGGCGAGCGCGCGGTAGATGCGCGGCTCGAGCTCCTCGGGCGCCCAGGCGATCCCGCCGCCGTGGCCGCCGAGCGTGAAGGCCGGGCGCAGCACGAGCGGAAATGCGAGGCCGGCGGGCACCTCGTCCGCCGACGTGACGATCCGCGACTCCGGCACGCGCAGACCGACGGAGAGCACTGTCTCGCGGAAGAGCTCGCGGTCCTCGGCGCGGCGGATCACCTCCACCCCGGCCCCGATCAGCTCGATCCCGAGGTCGGCGAGGACGCCGCGCGAGGCGAGCTCGGAGGCGAGGTTGAGCGCCGTCTGCCCGCCGAGCGTCGGCAGGAGCGCGTCGGGCCGCTCGCGCTCGAGGACGCCCGTGACGCCGTCGACGTCGAGCGGCTCGAGGTACGTCCGGTCGGCGAAGCCCGGGTCGGTCATGATCGTGGCCGGGTTCGAGTTGCAGACGATCGTGCGGAACCCCTCCTGGCGCAGCACCTTGAGCGCCTGCGAGCCGGCGTAGTCGAACTCGCACGCCTGCCCGATCACGATCGGCCCGGAGCCGATCAGGCAGATCGAATGGAGGTCAGGCCGCCGCGGCATAGCGGAGCTCCTCGACCCAGTCGTCGATGAGCGGGCGGGCGTCGTGCGGGCCGGGGCCGGCCTCGGGGTGGAACTGGACGGAGCGGGCGCGCTCTCCCGGCAGCTCGATGCCCTCGACCGTGCCGTCGTAGAGCGAGACGTGCGTGACCTCCGGGCCCGCGCCCCCGACCGCGAAGCCGTGGTTCTGAGCCGTGACGAGCACGCGGCCGCTCCGGAGCTCGAGCACCGGGTGGTTGGCGCCTCGATGGCCGAAGCGGAGCTTGAACGTCTCGAAGCCGAGGGCCTGCGCGAGCAGCTGGTGGCCGAGGCAGATCCCGAGCACGGGCACGCGGCCGACGAGCTCGCGGACGAGCGCGGTCTCCGCGGTGAGCGCCGCCGGGTCGCCGGGGCCGTTGGAGACGACGATGCCGTCCGGAGCGACCGCGAGCACCTCGTTCGGCGAGGCCGAATGCGGGAAGACGTGCACGGCCGCGCCGGCCGCGAGCAGGCGGTGGACGATCGAGCGCTTGCAGCCGAAGTCGAGTACGGCGACCCGCACGGCGCCGCGGCCGAGGACGTATGGCTCCCGGGTGGACACGCCGGCCGCGAGCGCACGTCCGTGCATCGGAGGCTCCGCGCGGATGCGCTCGAGCAGCGCGGGCGCGGAGGCCTCGCCGGCGACGAGCGCCGCCCGCATCGCGCCGCGCTCCCGGAGGTGAACGACGAGCGAGCGCGTGTCGACCTCGTCGAGGGCGACGATACGGTGCTCGGCGAGCCAGCGCGTCCACGCGTCGCCGCCCGCGCGGCGCATGACGACGCCGCGCGCGTGCGGCCGGTCGCTTTCCGAGCGCACCGCCGCGACGCCGTAGTTCCCGACCATCGCGGCCGTGAAGCAGACGAGCTGCTCCGCGAAGCTCGGGTCGGTGACGATCTCCTGGTAGCCGGACATGGCGGTCGTGAACACCGCCTCGCCGAACGCGACGCCCTCAGCGCCGAGCGAGCGACCGTCGAACCGCGTCCCGTCCTCGAGGAGCACGAAGCCCCTCATGCGGCGAACGCCACCCGTCCGCCCGCGACGGTGAGCGCGACCCGGCCGACGAGCGTCTCGCCGAGGAGCCACGAGTTGGCCGACTTCGAGCGGAACCCGGACTCCTCCACGCGCCACGCCCCGGCGAGATCGAGGAGGACGAGGTTCGCCTCCGCCCCGCGGGCGATCCGCGGCGGCTCGAGCCCGTACACCCGGGCCGGCCCAGCGCTCATCCGCTCGAGCAGCGTCTCGAGCGGGATGACGCCCGGCTCGACGAGCCGCGTGTAGAGGACGCTGAACGCCGTCTCGAGCCCGGTCACGCCGAACGGCGCGCCCTCGAACGGCACCTCCTTCTCGTGCCGCGCGTGCGGGGCGTGGTCGGTCGCGATCGCGCCGATCGTCCCGTCCCGGAGCGCCTCGACGAGCGCGGCGCGGTCCTCCTCCGCCCGGAGCGGCGGGTTCATCTTCGTGTTCGCGTCGAGCGAGCGGACGAGGTCGTCGGTCGCGCAGAGATGGTGCGGCGTGACCTCGCCCGTCGCGGCGACGCCGTCGTCGCGCGCGCGGCCGAGCTCCTCGGCCGACTCGCGCGCCGAGAGGTGGAGGAGGTGCACGGGCCGCTCCTCGTAGCGGGCGAGCGCGAGGTCGCGCGCGACCATGAGGCTCTCGGCGATCGACGGGTAGCCACCGAAGCCGAGCTCGGCCGAGGTCTCCCCCTCGTGCATCTGCCCGCCGCGTGTGAGCGTGCGCTCCTCGCAGTGGAGCGCGATCGTCGGCCCCGCGGCGGCGCCGTACTGGAGCGCGCGGCGGAGGAGACCGGGCGACGCGACCGGCTGCCCGTCGTCCGTGAAGCCGGCCGCGCCCGCCTCGGCGAGCTCGACCATCTCCGTGAGCTCGTCGCCCGCCTGGCCCTTCGTGATCGCGGCGAGGAACCCGACCGGGATCTCGGCCTCGGCGCGTGCGCGCTCGCGGAGCGAGCCGAGCACCGCCGCCGAGTCGACCACCGGGTCGGTGTTCGGCATGGCGAGGATGGCGCAGTAGCCGCCGGCCGCGGCGGCGCGGGTGCCGGAGCGGATGTCCTCCTCGTCTTCGCGGCCGGGCGTGCGGAGATGGACGTGCGGGTCGACGAACGCCGGCGCGAGGACGAGCCCGGCGCCGTCGATCACGCGGTGGCCGTTGGCGTCGAGGTCGGCGCCGAGCTCGGCGATCGTGCCGCCGTCGACGCGGACGTCGAGGACGGCGTCCACGCCCTTCGCCGGGTCGAGCACGCGGGCGCCGCGGACGACGAGGTCGTCCTTCGGACGGTTCGGGGCGGTGAGCGGCGCCATCACGCGACCGCCTGGATCTCGGCCACCTTCACACCGACCGGGCCGTGCGTGAGGAGGTCGTACAGGACGGCCATGCGGACCGCGAGCCCGCTCCGCACCTGGCGCTCGATGAGGGCGTCGGCCGCGTCCGCGACCGCGCCGTCGATCTCGACGCCGCGGTTCATCGGCCCCGGGTGCATGACCTTCTGGCCGGGGCGGAGCCGCTCGGGCGTGACGCCCCAGCGCGCGGTGTACTCGCGCAGGCTGGGGACGTAGTTGGCGCCGGCGAGCATCCGCTCCTTCTGCATGCGCAGGACGTAGACGACGTCGGCGTCGCGGATGGTGTCGATCTCGTGCGAGACCTCGCAGCCCATCGCCTCGATCCCGCGCGGGATGAGCGGCGGAGGGCCCACGAGCGTCACACGCGCACCCATGAGCCTTAGCGCCTGGATGTCGGAGCGCGCGACACGCGAGTGGAGCACGTCGCCGACGATCGCCACGTGCAGGCCGTCGATCGAGCCGAGCTCCTCGACGATCGTGTAGAGGTCGAGGAGCGCCTGGGTCGGATGCTGGTGCTTCCCGTCGCCGGCGTTCACGACGTGCGCCTCGGTGAAGCGCGCAACGAGGTTCGGGGCGCCGATCTCCGGGTGGCGGATGACGATGACGTCCGGGTCGTAGCAGCCGATCGTGAGGGCCGTGTCCTTCAGGGACTCGCCCTTGTCCACCGCCGAGCCGGAGGCCTTGATCGACATGACGTCTGCCGAGAGGCGCTTCGCCGCGAGCTCGAAGCTCGACGAGGTGCGTGTGGACGACTCGTAGAAGAGGTTCACGACCGTGCGCCCGCGCAGCGTCGGGAGCTTCTTCACGTCGCGGTCGAGGGTGCCGGCGAACGTGCGGGCGAGCGTGAGCAGCCGCTCGACGTCGTCGCGCGTGAGGTCGCCGATCGAGATCAGGTGCCGCCGCTCGGGCGGCTTCGGCGGGAGGAGCTCGTCGCGGACAAGCGGACGGACGTCAGCCATTCGTCACCTTTCGGTCGTGGGTACGAGGAGCACTGCGTCGAGCTCGTCGACCTCGAGGAGCTGCACCTGGATGCGCTCGTCGCGCGAGGTCGGAAGGTTCTTGCCGACGTAGTCGGGGCGGATCGGCAGCTCGCGGTGACCCCGGTCGACCAGGCACGCGAGCTGGACGCGCTCCGGGCGGCCGTACCCGAAGAGCGCCTCGATCGCGGCGCGGATCGTGCGGCCCGTGTAGAGAACGTCGTCCACGAGGACGCACGTCATCCCGGCGAGCGGGAAGTCGAGGCTCGTCGCCCGGACGACCGGTTGCGCGTGGAGCGGCGCCTCGCCGCCCCGCACGTGGAGGTCGTCCCGGTGGAAGGTGATGTCGAGCGTGCCGAGCGCCACCTCGGTGCCGGTGAACTCGGCGATCAGACGGCGAAGGCGTTGCGCGAGCGGGACGCCGCGCGTGTGGATCCCGACGAGCGCCACGCGCGACAGATCGCGGTTCCCCTCGACGATCTCGTGGGCGATGCGGACGATCGTGCGGCCGAGGGCGTCGGCATCGAGCAGGATCTTCTCCGCCTGGGTGGGCGCAGCCAAACGACAACTCCTTTCCGGCCTCACGGGACCGAGTTAAAGGGTCGGGCGGAGTATAGGCGCGTCGGTCGGACGACCCTCCGTCACCCGCGTCCGTGAGGAACGGGATGTTGCGGGCCCGCGCGCCGCGCGCGAGGATTGGCCCGTGATCGTCCACTTCACGGCGTTCCTCGGCGTCGTCGTGCTCGTGATCGTCACCCCGGGGCCGGACACGGCGCTCACGATCCGGAACACCCTCCTGGGCGGCCGCGCGGCTGGGCTCGCGACGGCGGCCGGGGTGGCGCTCGGGCAGGCCGTCTGGGCGCTCGCGGCCGCGGTCGGGATCGCGGCGCTCGTCCAGGCGTCGCAGACGGCGTTCACCGCGCTCCGGCTCGCCGGTGCGGCCTACCTCGTCTTCCTCGGCGTCCAGTCGCTCCTGGCCGCGATTCGCGGGCGCGCGCGCGACCCGGCCGCTCCCGCAGGCGGCGGGCTGCCGCCGGCCGTCGCCCTCCGCCAGGGGCTCGCGAGCAACCTCGCGAATCCGAAGATGGCCGCGTTCTTCACGAGCCTTCTCCCCCAGTTCGTCGTCGGCCCGTCGTTCGCGCCCCTCTTCGCGCTCGGCCTCGTGCTCTGCGCGCTCACGCTCGTCTGGCTCGCGGCCTATGCGTTCGCGGTCGCCCGGGCGGGCCGGCTCCTGCGCCGCCCGCGCGTGCGCCGCGCGCTCGAGGCGGTGACCGGAGCGGTGCTCGTCGCCCTCGGCCTGCGCATCGCGACCGACCGGCGCTGACTACGGCCGCTCGGCGCCGAGGACGACCCAGTCGAGCGTCGACTCGACCGGCTCGGGGAGCTCGTGCTCCGCGCGGGCCACGGCCTCCGCGAGCTCCTCGTCCGAGAGCAGGTGAAGCGTGGAGATGAACCGTCCGCGGAGGCGCTCGAGGGCCTCGGCGCGCGAGAGCGTGACCGCCTGGCGGAGGCGACGGACCTCCGGCTCCCCGAACCCTGCCCCGACGAGCGAGGCCGCGAGCCGCTCCGGGCCCGGGAAGCGCGCGCGGTCGATCTCGGCGACCCGGGGCACGACCTGCGCGACCCAGACCGAGGCGAAGTGATCCGGATGGAACGTGGCGATCGCGAGGCGCCCGCCGGGGCACAGCACCCGCGCCGCCTCGGCGAACGCCGCGTCCAGCTCGAGATGCTGGACGACCTGGCGCATCACCGCCGCGTCGAACCACCCGTCCTTGAACGGCAACCGCTCCGCCCGCGCCTGCTTGAACCCGCCGCCGGGCGGCCTGCAGCCGCGTGCCTCGGCGAGCATCTCCGCCGACGAGTCGACGCCCCAGGCGCGCGCGCCGCGCCGCGCGAGCACGTCGACGACCCGGCCCGTTCCGCAGCCGATGTCGAGCACGCGCCCGGCCTCGAGCCGGCCCGCCTCCACGAGCGCGTCGAGGATCTCCCACCAGCCGGCGTCGACCGGGCGGAGCCGGTCGTAGCGGCCGGCCAGCTCGGCGAAGGCCGCGTCCCCGCGCTCCACGACTGCCGCTAGCGGCCGCCGAGGAGGTCGTCGGGCTCGGTCATGGCCTCGATCGCCTCCTGGGCCGCGACGAGGGATCCCTCCTCGACGAGCACCTGGGTCGGCGCGTCATCGAGGGCCGTCGGGTGCTGCTCCACCGCCGGATGAAGCTCCGACTCGATCCCCGCCGACCGGAGGATCGACTGGATCTCCTCCGCCTCCGCGAGGTCCGCCGCCACCGCCACCTGAACCATCTCCAACGGTGCCCGCCTCCTCCCTCCGTGCGAGTGCGCCGCCCTTGACGAGCTCCGGGCCGCCCCGCTCGGGGAGCGGGACCGCGATGATATCGAAGTCCTTCGGCACGACCGTCTCGGGGAAGACGGCGCGCGCCTCACGCACGATCTCGGGGCCGAAGTAGCGGTTCGAGAGGTGCGTGAGGACGAGCATGCGCACGCCCGCGGCCCGCGCGAGCTCGGCCGCCTCGCGCGCCGTCGCGTGCGCGGTCTCCTCGGCGCGCTCGGCCTCCTCCTCGCCGAACGTCCCGTCGTGGACGAGGACGTCGGCGCCTTGCGCCGCCTCAAGCACGCCGGCGGCCGGGCGCGTGTCGCCGGTCAGCACGATGCGGCGCCCCGCCCGCGGCGGGCCGAGCACCTGCTCGGGCCGCACGGTCGCGCCGCCCGGCACGGAGACCTCCTCCCCGCGCTGGAGCGCGCCGAAGAGCGGGCCCGGCGGCACCCCGAGCGCCGCGGCCGCTTCGACGTCGAAGCGGCCCGGGCGCGCGTCCTCGACGAGCGCATACCCGATCGCCGAGGCCCGGTGGTCGACCCCGACCGCGCGCAGGACGTAGCCGTCTCGCACGAGCTCCTCCCCGGCCCGGAGCTCGACGAGCCGGTACGGGTACGTGAGCCGGCCGAAGATCGCGCGCAGCGAGCGGAAGAGCTCCTCGAGCCCCGGCGGCCCGTACACGGTGAGCGTCGCGTCGCGCCCCCGCAGCGCGAACGTCTTCATCATCCCGGGCAGGCCGAGCGTGTGGTCCGCGTGGAAGTGCGTGAGGAAGACCTCGTCGAGGTCGACGAGCCCGACCGACGAGCGGAGCATCTGGCGCTGCGTGCCCTCGCCGCAGTCGAAGAGGAGCCGCTCGCCGCCGCGGCGCAGGAGGAGCGCCGACGGCGCCCGGCGCGCGGTCGGCACCGACCCGGCGGTGCCGAGGAACACGAGGTCGAGATCCACTCCGAGAGTCTAGGGCGCGGTCGCGAGCGGGCTCAGCGCGGCAGGTGGAGGACGACGCCCGGCGCGAGCGTGGACGTGTCGAGCCCGTTCCGCTCCTTGATCCGCCAGATCGCGGCGCGCGGGTCGCCGTCGTAGCGGTCGGAGGCGATCGCCCAGAGCGTGTCCCCCGGCTGGACGACGTAGCGCGTCTCCGGGCCCGCGCTCCGGGTCGGGCGCGCAGCGTAGAGCGCCACGAACACCGCGAGAAATAGGACTGCGAGGATGACGACCGGCTTCGGTACGAACATATGTTCGCATGATACAGAACGCGGCCGGACGGAGGGCTCAGCCGTCGAGCGAGACGAGCTCGGGACGCCCGTCCCGGACGACCGCCATCGTGTGCCCCGGAGCGCGGCGCCGCTCGGTCGGGCTCCCGGGGTTCACGACCCAGACGGCCTCCTCGAACGTCACCTCGGGCCGGTGCGTGTGACCGTAGACGACGATCCCGCAGGACGGAAACCACGAGCGCAGCCGCGGGTTGCGCCCGGCCGCCGGCCCCGGGTCGTGCACGAGCCCGATCCGCACCCCCTCCGCCTCGACGGTCGTCCGCTCCGGCAGGCGCTCGCGCAGCGGCCACCCATCCATGTTCCCGTGCACCGCCCGCACCGGCGCGTACGCCTCGAGCAGGGCGAGCACCGAGTCGCCGGTGAAGTCGCCCGTGTGCAGGATCAGGTCGGCGGCCTCGAGGACGCGCAGGCACCGGTCCGGGAGCGCGCGGTTCCCGCGCGGCATGTGCGTGTCGCCGAGCAGCGCGATCACGGCGGCGCGCGCTAGAAGAGGCCGTCGAGGAAGCGCCCGTCGCGGTAGACGAGCTCGCCGTCCGCGTGCACCTCGCTGCCGGCCCGGAGGTCGCACACGAGGTCCCAGTGGAGCGCCGACTCGTTCCGGCCGCCGGTCTCGGGATACGACTTGCCGAGCGCGAAGTGCATCGTGCCGCCGATCTTCTCGTCGAAGAGCGTGTTGAGGGTGAACTCGGTGATCGCCTCGTTCATCCCGAAGGCGAACTCGCCCATGCGGCGTGCGCCTTCGTCCAGCGCGAGCATCTCCTCGAGGAAGTCTCGACCGCGGGCGGCCTCCGCCGCCACGACCTCGCCGCCCTCGAACCGGAGCTCGGCGTCCTCGACGATCCTGCCGTGGTACGCGGCCGGAAACGAGCAGCGCACGGTCCCCTCCACGCTCGTCTCGACCGGGCCGGTGAACACCTCGCCGTCCGGGAAGTTCTCGAAGCCGCGGCTCGCGACCCAGTGGCGGCCGCCGACGCGCAGCCTGAGGTCGGTGCCCTCGGCCACGACGTGCAGCTCGTCCTTCGTGTCGAGCCACCCCGCCACGCGGTCGAGCCGTTCGGCGAGCTCGCGCCACTCCCTCACCGGATCCTCGCGGTCGAGGAGCCCGGCGCGGTAGACGAAGTCCTCGTAGTCGACGAGGGACATGCCCGCGTCCTGCGCCGCCGCCTGTGTCGGGAAGAGCGTGACGAGCCAGCGCAGCTCGCCCGACGCCGACCGCTCGAAGAGACGGTCGCCGAGCACCTTCCGCGCGCGCTTGTGCACCGTCTGCCGGCTCGGGTCGGCGGCGAAGAGCGTGCGCGTGTTCTCCTCCGCCTCGAGGACGATCCTGACGTCCGCGGTCTCGATCTCCTCCACCCGGGCCGGGCTCAGAAACTCGAGCTGGGCGTCCGAGCCCTCCCGGAGGAGCGCCTCCTGCGTCTCCTCGAGCGTGATGTTGACGAGGGGATGCGCGCCCGCCGCTAGGACCCGCCGGTGGATCTCCCGGACGAGCGGCGCGCCGAGCGGACCGGAGTCGATCACCACCAGCTCGCCCGGCGCCACCCGGGTCGAGTACGACACGGCGACCTCGGCCAGGCGTCCGAGGCGCGGGTCAACCACGCTCGCCCGCCACGGCGACGTCCAGCGGGGCGACGAACGAGCCGTCCTTCCAGACGAGCTCGCCGTCCGCGAGGATTTCGCCCTCCGCCCGCAGGTCGCAGATCATGTCCCAGTGGAGCGCGGAGGTGTTCGCCCCGCCCGCCTGCGCAAAGCCGGCGCCGAGCGCCAGATGCATCGTCCCTCCGATCTTCTCGTCGAGCAGGATGTTCCGCGTGAAGCGGTCGATCTCGTAGTTCAGGCCGAAGGCGACCTCGCCGACCATCCGCGCGCCCTCGTCCAGGTCGAGGAGCTCCCGGAGGTACGCCTCGCCGCGGGACGCCTCCGCCGCGACGACCCTCCCGCCCTCGAAGCGGAGGCGGACGTCCTCCACCTCGCGCCCGTTGAAGATCGCAGGGAACGTGAACCGGATCTCGCCCTCGGTCTCGGACTCGACCGGGCTCGTGAAGACCTCGCCGTCCGGAAGGTTGTACTTCCCGTCCGCGGCGATCCATGTGCGCCCGGCGACGCCGACACGGAGGTCTGTGTCGGGGCCGAGGATCCGCAGCTCCCGCACCGCGGCGAGGCTCTCGGCGCGCGCCTGCAGGGTCGCGGAGAGCGAGCGCCAGTACGCGGCGGGATCGGGAGTGTCGGCGTGACAGGCGCCGAAGAAGAACTCCTCGTAGTCGCGCAGGGACATGTCCGCGTCCTGCGCGTGGGCGTTCGTCGGGTGGAGCGTCCCGCACCAGCGGAGCTCGCCGGCGGCGATCCGCTCCCAGCGGCGATTCGAGAGCTTCCGCTGCGCCGCGATCAGCGCCCCGTGGCGGCGCTCGTCGAGGCGGCCGAAGGAGCGTGTGTTCGTCTCCGACCAGATCGTCACCTGCGCGTCGAGCGCCTCGATCTCGCGCCATTGTGAGGGCGCCACGTACGCGAGCTGCTCGTCGGTTCCCTCCTTGACGAGCAGCTCGTGCAGTCCGTCGAGAGTGAGGTGCGTGTACGGGTGCGCGCCCGCGTGAAGGGCGGCCCGGTAGAGGGCGACGGCAAGCGGCGCCGCGACGTCGAATCCGTCGATCCGGACTACCTGGCCTTCGCCGAGCTCAAGCGCGTACGTGACGACGAGCTCGGCAAGCCTCTCAACTCGCGCGTCGATCACCCGGGTCTTATACCAGGAGTCAACGCGGCTCCTTGCCCGGGCAGCCGGGCGAGAACGGCGTCGACGAGGCGCGCGGCTCCGAACCGGACGGGATCGTCTGCGACGAGGCCGGTCTCGCGCTCGGCGTCCTCAACGGCGGCGCGGGCGGCGTCCTCGTCGAGCAGGCTCGTGTTCAGCGCGATCGCGGCGACGGCCGCCGGCCTGGCCGGAAGCGACACGGCCTCGTACAGCCGAACGAGCTCGGCGAGCGGCGGCAGCGGATGGCCCGGGCAACCCTCGATCTCTGTCTGCCCGGCGACGTGGCAGAGCACGAGGACGTGCGGCGCGCTCCCGTGGTAGAGGCCGAGCGTGACGCCCGAGAACTGCGGATGCAGGAGCGCGCCCTGGCCCTCCACCCAGAGCAGGTCGCCGCGCCGCGCGCCCTCGACGACGAGCCGCTCGGCCGCGCCTGCGAGGAAGTCCGCGACGACCGCGTCAACGGCGATCCCCCAGCCCGCGATCATGATCCCGGTCTGGCCCGTGGGGACGAAGACGGAGCGGACCCCGCGCGACCGCGCCTCCCGGTCGAGCTCGAGCGCCATCGTCTTCTTGCCCACGGCGCAGTCGGAGCCGACGGTGAGCACGACGGCCGCGTCGTGCTCGAGGTTCGCGCCCGTGGGGACGCTCAGGCCGTCCGGCGGGCGGCGGATGTCGCGGAGCTCGACCCCGCGCTCCCGCGCGAGCGGGGCGAGCTCCGGATCCTCGGCGAGGAACTCGTGCATGCCCGCCTCGACGTCGAGGCCCGCTCCGATCGAATCCCGCAGGAGCGCTCGCCACTCGGGCCCGAGCCGCCCGCCCGCGACCGCCACGCCGACCAGCGCCGTGTCAGGCTCGTGGGGCAGCGCGTCCGCGACGGAGCCGACGATCGGGACGCCCTCGTACTCCTCGCCGGGGCGTTTCGAGTCGAGGATCGCGACGGCCTCGTCGCGGCGGTAGCGGACGATCCCGCGCATCGTCTTCCCGTAGTGCGGGTCGTGCGAGTAGCCCTCAGCGAGGATCAGGAAGCGCTTCTTCACGGGCTCCCAGCCCCGGCTGGTCGGAGGGCACCTGCACGCCGTCCTCGCGGAGCTCGACGCCCGTCCACGGGTCTTCGGCGAGGAGGAGGTTGCCGTCCAGGTCGACGTGGTCGCAGAGAGGCGCGACCTGCGCCGCGCCCGCGATCCCGAGACCCGACTCGATCATGCAGCCGAGCATGACGCCAAGACCGAGTGACCTGGCCGAAACGGCCATCTTGACGGCCTCCCGGATCCCGCCCGACTTCGCGAGCTTGATGTTGATCCCGTGCGCCCGCTCCGCGCACGGCGCGACGTCGGCGAGCGTGTGGCAGTCCTCGTCCACGTAGATCGGGAGCACGGCCTCGGCCTTGAGGCGAGCGCCGCTCGGGTCGCCGGCGGGAAGCGGCTGCTCCACATACTCGACCCCGAGCCCGGCGAGCGCCCGGACGTTCTCGATCGCCTCGTCGAGCTCCCAGTACTCGTTCACGTCGACCATGAGCGGCAGCTCGGTCACGCCGCGGACCGCCCTGACGCGCTCGACGTCGAGCCCGTCGCGGCCGCCGAGCTTCAGCTTCAGGCGCCGGAAGCGGGGGTCGACCCGCTCGGCTCTGCGGGCCATGTCGTCCGGGTCGCCGAGCCAGACGGTCCACGAGGTCGGCGGGCCGGTGCGCGGGACCCCGAGCATCTTCCAGGTCGGAAGGCCGGCGAGCTTTCCGCACAGGTCGTGGAGCGCGTTGTCGACCGCCGCCTTCGCGGCCTGCTCGCCCGGGCGCTCCGCCATGCGCGCGCAGATCTCTTCGAGCGCGAACGGATCGTCGCCCAGCAGCTCCTCCGCCTCGTCGAGGAACGCGCGCGCCGAGTCGACGCTCTCCCCGTAGTGCGCCTGCGGAGCGGCCTCTCCGTATCCGGTCGCGCCGTTCGCGGCGATCTCGACCCAGACGACCTCGACCTCCGTCGCGGTCTCGCGCGAGATGGTGAACGGCTGCGCCAGCCGCAGCGTCGCGGTCCGGTGGGAGAGTCGCACGGCGGCTAGAGTAACCCTCACGCGCCTGTAGCTCAGGGGATAGAGCGCGCGCCTCCGGAGCGCGAGGTCGCAGGTTCGAATCCTGCCAGGCGCATCGCCGACCCGAATCCGCCTCGCGCTTCCGCGCTTCGGCATGACGATTCCGGTCGGCATTCTCCGAGTGTCCGGGATCGGGTGGGCCGCGACGGGCGGAGCCCGCCGCGGCGACGCGTCGGGGGACCACGTCTCCGGCGGCCACGGCCGGTGCCTGGCACCGGCCGTGCGCCGGCGGGACACGGGCCGGGAACGGCGAGGGGCCCGCTCGCGCGGGCCCCTCGTTGCGCCGATCGACGGTGCGTCTACTTCTGCTGGCCCAGGCGGGCCTTCACGATCCACAGGCCCTGGTAGCCGTGCACGGCGATGACGCCGCTCGAGAACCACGCGTAGTTGCTCCACGTGCCGAAGCCGAAGACGGCGTTGTCGTGAGGCGGATACGTGTCGAAGTACGCAACCTCCCGGAGCTCCCCGTCGGCGACGTCGCGCCCGTCGAGGATGCGGAGGCCGGCCGTGTAGTTCGACTGGTAGACCCAGCGGTTCTCCGTGTAGATGTTGTGGTTGATCGCCCGCGTCGGCCCGAAGTGCGTGCCGATGTGCAGCGGGCTCTCGAGGTTCCGGACGTCGAAGACGAGCGTCCGCGTGTTGTGGCCGAACGCGCCCTCGTCACCCTCGTCGCCGAAGATGAACGTCTCCTGGTCGGGCGTCAGCCAGCCCTGATGCGAGTAGCCGGCGCCCTCGTACGGCGTGTTCGAGAGGATCACCGGGTTCGCCTTGTCCGTCACGTCCACGATGAGGACGGAGTGCGGGCTCGGGCCCGGCGTCGGGCTCGCTGCGAAGCAGATCTCGCGCCCGAGGTACCGTGCGTCCGCGCCGCGGTAGACCACGCACTGCGTGTCGTGGATGTAACCGTCGTCCGCGAAGCACCCGACGAACACCGGCGCGGTCGGCTCCGAGAGATCCATCATGTGCAGCCCCTGGCTGCACTCGATCCCCTGGCGCGTCCCGACCGCGTAGCCGAAGCCGGTCTCCTCGTTGATGTTGAGGTTGTGCGCGCGCCCGAAGCCGGTGTAGCGGGCGTCCTCGACGACGTTCACCGGCGCCGCGGAGCGGTCGAGCGTCCGCAGCCGGTTCAGGTCGAAGATCTGCATCCCGTGGTTCGACGCCTCCGAGACGATGTACGCGTGGTCGGCGTACACCTTGATGTCCCGCCAGATCACCTGGCTCTGAGGGCTCGCCGTCGGGAGGTTGGCGAGGTAGAGCGGCCGCTTGGGATCGGTGATGTCGACGAACGCGGTGCCGTTCTCGCGGCCGGCGATCACGTACTCACGGCCGGTCTGCGGATCCTCCCAGCCCCACGCGTCGCTCCCGCGACCCTGTCCGACGACCTGGCTGCCGCCGATCTCCTCCATCCAGAAGTACGACAGCAGGTCGACGCGCTTGCACGGGAAGCCCGCGGCTTCGCCCTGCACGCACGGGGCGTGCCGGGTCGGCTTCTGCGGGCTCCCTTGCGCCCACGCCGTCCCGGTCAGCGCGAGCGCGACCAGCGCGGCCAACGCTGCGATAAGCCTGACTCTCATCTGCGATTCCCCCTTCGTCCTGGTCGGGGCCAAGCCCCGCGTGCCGCCGGGTGGAGGGCCGCCCGGGCATCTCAGCCCGCCTCCGTCCGCCGGAGGCACCCTGGGCACGATGGCGCCAGCATACGGGACCTCGGCCCGCGGCGCGGGGGCCCGGCCTGCGTGCGGACTAGACTCAGCGGGGATGATGGGAGCCGAGGAGCCCCGACCACTCGAATGGCACGTCCCACCCTTCCCAGGCCTCGAATCCGGCGCGCGCGCGCCGCGGCCGGCGACGCCGCGTCGCGGCCCGAGCCGCGGATCGCAGAGCTCGCGGCCGGCGGGCTCACCTGGGTGCACGTCGCCCACCCGACGGCCGAGGAGGCGGCGGAGCTCGCGACGCGCTTCGGCTTCCACGAGCTCGACGTCGAGGACGTCCTCTCGAAGCGCCAGCGCCCGAAGATCGACGAGTACCCGGACTACCTCTTCCTCGTCCTCCACTTCCCGTTCTACGACAAGGCGATCCAGCGGCTGAACGCCGCCGAGCTCGACGTCTTCATCGGGCACGACTTCCTCATCACGATCCCGAACGTCGAGCTGCACCCCGTCACGTACCTCCAGCGGCGCTGCGACGAGGATCCCGACCTGCGCGAGGAGCTCTTCGCCAAGGGGCCGGGCTACCTGCTCTACCACATCCTCGACGACCTCTTCGACTACTGCTTCCCGATCCTCGACAAGATCTCGCACAAGCTCGACCGGATCGAGGACGAGATGCACGAGGGGCGCTCCGAGGAGGTCGTCCGCGACATCTCGAACGCGAAGCAGGAGATCATCGCGTACCGGAAGATCATCAAGCCGGAGCGCTCCACCCTCCGCGCGCTCGAGCGCTATACCGAGCGGTTCCTCCACGAGGACCTCGAGGTCTACTACGACGACCTCGTCGACGCCGCCGAGCGGATCTGGGATCTCCTGGACAACTACAAGGAAGTGGTGGACGGGCTCGAGCAGACGAACGAGTCGGTCATCTCGCACAAGCAGAACGCCGTCCTGCGGGTGCTGACCGTGATCGCGACGATCATGCTCCCGCTCACGCTCATCACGGGGATCTTCGGGATGAACGTCGGCGTGCCGGGGGAGGGCGACCTGACCGCGTTCTGGGCGATCATCGCGGTGCTCGTCGCGCTCGGCGTGGGGATGCTCGGCTACTTCCGCCTGAAGAAGTGGCTCTGAAGGCGCGCGCGTGAAGCGGCTCTGGGCGCCGTGGCGGCTCGAGTACGTCTCGAACGCGGACGAGCAGGACGGCTGCGTCTTCTGCCGGGCGGCGTCGTCGCGCTCGGACGAGGAAGCGCTCGTGGTTCACCGCGGCGAGCGGGCGTTCGTGCTCGTGAACAAGTTCCCGTACGCGTCGGGGCACCTGATGGTCGCGCCCTACCGGCACGAGGGCGAGCTCGGCGAGCTGTCGGACGAAGAGGCGCTCGAGATCCACCGGCTCGCGTCGGTCGCGCTCGGCGCGCTCGCGGAGACGTTGCACCCGCAGGGCTTCAACCTCGGCTGGAACCTCGGGCGGATCGCCGGGGCCGGGGTCGTCGACCACGTGCACCTGCACGTGGTGCCGCGCTGGGCGGGCGACACGAACTTCATGCCCGTGCTCGCGGACGTCCGCGTGCTGCCGGAGGCGCTCGAGGAGACCCGCGAGAAGCTCGCCGCCGCCTGGCCGGCCTCCTGATCTCGACGGGCGCGCGGGTAACGGGAGGCGCCCCCACCCCTCGAGATTCATCGTATCGGCGGGCGGCGCACGTGTCTGTGACGCTCCGCGTCGACTTCGTGACCACTTTGTGCCGGAATTCCGAAGCCTCCGCGGCTTGCCCGCCGCGACGGCCCGCACGCGCCTAGGATGACCGCGCGATGGCGCTCGACCCGAAGGTCTTCAAGGCGTACGACATCCGCGGGATCCATCCGACGGAGCTCGACGAGGACGGCGCCTACCGGATCGGCCGCGCGTACGCAGAGGTCTTCGAGCCGCGCAGAATCGCTGTCGGACGCGACATGCGCCTCTCCGCTCCCACGATGGCCGAGGCCGTGATCCGGGGCGCCGCGGACGCCGGCGTCGACGTCCTCGACATCGGGATGGTCGGCACCGAGATGGTCTACTTCGCGGTCGGCGAGCACGGGCTCGACGGCGGGATCGCCGTCACGGCCTCGCACAATCCCAAGGAGTACACGGGGATGAAGATCGTCCGCCGCGGGGCGCTCCCGGTCGGCGGCGACTCCGGGCTCCTCGACATCCGCGACCGCGCCGAGCGTGACCCCGGCGGGTCGGCGGCCGAGCGCGGAACCATCGAGGAGCTCGACGTCTACCCCGCGTTCGTCGAACGCGTCCTCTCCTTTGTGGACGTGGCCGCGATCCGCCCACTGCGCGTCGTCATCGACGCCGCAAACGGGATGGCCGGCGCGATGCTCCCGCCGATCCTCGAGCGCCTGCCGGTGGACACCGTGCGCTGCTTCTTCGAGCCCGACGGCTCCTTCCCGAACCACGAGCCGAACCCGCTGCTCCCCGAGAACCGCGAGTTCGTCATGACCAAGGTGCGCGAGGAGGGCGCGGATCTCGGGATCGCGTTCGACGGCGACGCCGACCGCTGCTTCTTCGTCGACGACACGGGCGAGTTCGTGCCGGGCGACTTCGTCACCGCGCTCCTCGCCGAGGTCATGCTCGCCAAGGAGCCGGGGCGGCCGGTCATCTACGACGTGCGCGCGAGCTGGGCGGTGCCGGACACGATCCGCCGCGCGGGCGGCGAGCCGGTCGTGAACCGGGTCGGGCATGCGTTCATCAAGCACCGGATGCGCGAGGTGGGCGCGCTCTTCGCGGGCGAGGTCTCGGGCCACTACTACTTCCGCGACTTCGAGCAGGCCGACTCGGGGACGGTGCCCGCGCTCCTCATGCTCGAGCTCCTCTCGAAGGCGGGCCGACCGTTCTCCCAGCTTCTCCGCCGGTACCGGGAGCGCTACTTCCTGACCGGCGAGCTGAATACACCCGTGTCGGATGTCGCGCTGAAGCTCCAGGAGGTGAAGGAGCGCTTCGGCCCCGAGGGCGAGGTCACGCACATCGACGGGCTCGAGGTGACCGCGAAGGACTGGCACATGAACGTGCGGCCCTCGAACACGGAGCCGCTCCTGCGCCTGAACCTCGAGGCCCTCGACCGCGAGCTCATGGAGCGCAAGCGCGACGAGGTGCTCGCGGTCATCCGCTCCTGAAGAGACGACGAGGGCGGGCCCGGAGGCCCGCCCTCGTCTCGTTCCCTCCTGCCGCCGGCCCGCTAGGGCCGGAGCAGGAAGTCCATCGCGCGTCCCATGACGGCGTTGCGCTCATCCTCCGTCCGGATGCCCTCGAAGCCGAAGCCCATGTAGAGCGTGTCCGGCGTCGAGATGACGGCGCCCTCGGGGAAGCCCGCGGCGTCCGTCCTGATCCAGTCGTTGGTATTCGGAGCGCTCCCGGCGGGCGAGCCGGGCACGGTCCAGCCGCCGAGGTCGGTCTCGAACGAGGTGCTCGAGCCGTCCGGCAGGGTCACGTCGTCGACGAAGACGCCGAGGCCCTGGACCGACCAGTCGCTCGTGTACGTGATCGCGATCTCGATCTGGTCGCCCGCGTAGTCGTCCAGGTCGATCCGCCACTCGTTCCAGCCGCCCGAGTTGCCCGAGAACGCGTTCCACTCACCGGTGTCGCCGGTCGGCGAGCAGGAGCCGTCCGCGTTCAGGGTCTGGTAGTTGGCGAGCTGCGGGTGCAGCTCGTGCCAGCCCGCGGAGCAGCTGTCGCCCGTGCTCTGGGACGTGTTGCCGTTCTCGTCCGGCAGGGTCGTCCAGTCGTTCTGACCGGCCGTCCGCACCTCGACGAACGCGAAGTCCCAGAGGTCCTCGGTCGCGGCGGACATCCAGAACGTCAGGTCGCCGCCGCCGGCGGGAACCGCGACCGTCCTGGCGAGCCGCTTGTACGAGACGTCGGCGATCTGGGAGTACACGTAGTGGTCGCCGGTGTGCGGCTCGAACGGGCCGCCCGGCCGGTCGTACTTGGCCGAGGGCCAGCTCTCGAACTGCGGGTACTCGTCGACCGGGAGGATCCCGCTCGTCGAGATGAACGAGCTCGCGACGCCCTGGTTGTCGGCGCCGTCGCCGCCGTTCAGCGCCCACTCGAGCCCGCCGAACGGGCTGTCCACGCCGAGGACGTCGAAGAGCTCGCCGTCGTCGCCGACGCCCGCGCCGTAGTTCTGGAAGTAGGCGCCGAACCAGTACTCGAGCACGTCGTTCATCGTGTCGCCCGAGCCGTGGAGCGCGAGGCACCGGCGCGGGTCCTCCGTCGGCGGGAGAGCGCGGCACTGCGCGTTCTCCTCGGTCGGGTCGTAGAGCTGCGTGCCGAGGTTGACCGTGTACTGCGCACCGGCGTTCTGACCGGTGTAGAGCACGCGCCCGCCCTCGTTCAGGTAGTCACGCATCTCGAGGATCGTGTCCATCGCGATGCGGGAGGCGTTTCCGGGCCCCCAGCCGAGCTCGCGGGTGACGACGTCGTCGCCCGTGTACCAGACGACGGCGTCGTAGTGCGTGAGCACGCCGAGCGCGTCGGGCGCCTGCCGCGCCATCGCGTCGATGTCGTACACGTCGGCCGCGACGCCGTTGTCGGCGAGCGACTCGAGGTAGTAGTCGAGATAGTGCGGGCCGGGAGCCTGGTTCGGGGACGCGCCCGAGTAGTCCTCGGCCGCGACCACGAGCACGCGGCGTCCCGTGTCCTCCATCACCTGGTACGTGAAGGAGTCGCTGCGCTCGCCGCCGCCCTCGAACCACACCTCGACGAGGTCACCCGGCGAGGCGCCGGCGACCGTCCCGCCCACGACGCGGTAGTACACGTCGGTGTCGCTGCCGTACCGCTCGCCGCCGTCCCACTCGGACGTCGGGGCGCTCTGCGCCGGACCGCCGTTCACGCGCCACTTGAGCGTGACGGCGCCGAGGCTCCGCTGGGCGAGCACGCGGACCGGCTGCGGGTCGCCGTACGAGACCGGGAACGAGAAGTTCGCGGTCGGGATGCCCGCCTTGAACGTGTCCTCGCTCTCGAGGTAGAACGGCTTCGTCTCGATCCCGAGATGCGACCTCGGGTTCGCCGGGTCGACCGCCGAGCGGGCGACGCTCAGGGCGAACGGGATGTTCCGCTCGAACTCCTCCTGCACGAGTGCCTCGTCGTCCGGGAAGACGAATCCGCTGCCGGGGCTCCCCTCCGAGAGCTCCGGCGTCCAGGCAAGCGTGCCCTCGACGACGTGCGCGTAGTCCGTCGTCTCGCCGTTCGTCACGTAGAGGACGTCGGACGAGATACCGGGATGGAACGCGTCGCCAGTCTCGGGGCTGCCGATCGCCGGGTCGAAGAGGTTCCCCGACAGGGCGTAGTAGATCGGGTCGTCCGCGGTCGCCGTGCCGATCTGCCAGCCCTCCGGATAGAGGAGCCAACGGCCGAACGAGTGGTAGTTCACCTGGAAGGCGAAGTCCCTGCTCGCCAGGAGGTTCATGAGCGCGACCGTCTCAGGCTCGGAGGCGGCCTCCGGGCCCCGGTACGTGTCGCTCGACTGGACGCTCGAGGAGCCTTCCTCGTCGTAGTTCCAGTGCTCCGGGTAGTTCCGGTTCGGGTCGACGCCGTCGCCGACCTCGATCGTCCCGTTCTCGTTGTTGTCGCGGAGCGTCTTGCGCCAGAGCCGCGTGTCCGGGCTCTGGAACGTGTACTGGTAGCCGTCCGGGTTCGCGACCGGGAGGAACCAGAGCTCCGTCGTCTGGAGCAGCTTGCGGATCTCGCGGTCGTTCGCGCGCCACTTGGCCACGTACATCTCGAGCAGGCGCATATTGACCTCGCCTGCGATCCACTCGCGCGCGTGCTGGAGCGAGCTGTAGAGGACGGCCGCGCGGTCGCCGTGCGGCCCGCCCGCGCCCTGCGTGAGCTTGAGCCCGAGGATGTCGCGGCCCTGGCCGGACTTCCCGAGCACCTCGACCTTCGCTATCTGCGGGTTCTGGCGGGCGATGCGCCTGAGCTCGGCGGCGATGCCGTCGGGCCCGTCGTAGTCGCGCCAGACGGTGTAGCCGGTCGAGCGCTGGAAGGCGGCCTCCTCGGCCGCCGAGCGCCCGGCCTCGTTCCGCTCGAGCTCGGCACGCACACCGAGCTTGCGGAGCTGGGCGTTCTGCTTCGGCGTCAGGACGAGCTCCAGCCGGACGGAGCCGTCCGCCTGGTCCTCGGCCGCGGCGATGTCGAAGCCCTTGTCGAGCAGCTCGCGGTACGTCGTCGCAGGCACAGTCGCCGAGTAGAAGTCGAGCTTCAGCCCGGGCGACGTGCGAGGCGTCGGCTGTGCGCCCGCTTGCGTCACCGCGCCGAGCGCGACCACGCAAGCGACCACGAGCAGAGACAACGTTCGCAGAGGTCTCCTCATTCTCCCCATTCCCCTTTCGATTGACGCGTCTGTCGGCCCCGAACGGCGCCCTCGCGTGGGCAGCGGTTCAGAGGCCGCCCGGAACGCTAGCATCGATCCGGTGACGTTCTCCTTCGGGCACCCGAGCGGGCGCCGGCCGCCCTTCAAGTACTCGTCCTTCACGCGCGTGGGCTTCTCGGACACGGACGCCCAGGGGATCGTCTACTACGGCCGGTATCTCCCGTACTTCGACTACGCGCGCGTCGAGTACCTGCGCCACCTCGGTCTGCTCGCGCACGAGCTGAACGGCTGCGAGTTCGTCATGCGGGCCTGCGAGGTCGTGTACGAGGCGCCCGCCCGCTTCGACGACCTGCTCGAGGTGTTTGTCCGGACGAAGCGGCTCGGGCGGACCAGCCTCACGTGCGAGTTCGCCGCCTATCGCGTCGCCGACGACGAGCTCATGTGCACGGCCGAGCAGGTCCTCGTGCTCGTCCACCCCGGCGAGCGGCGGTCGGAGGCGATCCCGGTGGACTACCGGGCGCCGATCGAGGCGTTCGAAGGCGCGGACGTCGAGCTCGCGGTGGAGCGGTGACGAGCGCGGACGACTACCGGAGCGCGCTCGAGGCGCTCGACCGGATCCTCAACCGCGAAAGCGAGGCGGACGAGGTGCTTCGCCGGGCGGTCGACCTGCTGCACGACCGCTTCGACGAGTACTCCTGGGTCGGGATCTACGTCGTGGAGGGCGACGACCTCGTCCTCGGCCCGTGGAAGGGCCCGGAGGCGACAGAGCACGTCCGGATCCCGATCGGCCAGGGGATCTGCGGAGCCGCGGCAGCGAGCGGGCGAACGGAGATCGTCGACGACGTGAACGCGGACGAGCGCTACCTCGCGTGCTTCGTCTCGACCCGGAGCGAGATCGTCGTCCCGATCGCGTACGAGGGACGCGTCGTCGGCGAGATCGACATCGACAGCGACCTGCCGGCCGCGTTCGGCGACGCCGACCGCGAGTTCCTCGAGCGCGTCGCCGGCCTCGTCTCCCAGCAGTGCCTCGTCGCGTGGGACACGGGCGGCGTCGCCTGGCGCGACGTCTCCTAGGCGGACGCTGCTCGGCTGCTCACCGACGGGGGTCGAGCAGCGTGCGTGCCCCGGCGAGCACGAGCGCGCCGCCGAGCACGTAGCCGCCGAACCGGCCTGCCTCGTACGCTCGACGGCGGCCGGGCAGGGGCTATCCGATGCCTCGGAATCCGCTGCGCCGGCGGAGACCCTCGGACGAGGGGCGGCGTGACGTCGCCTAGCCGGAGGCCTCGGAGAGCAGGCGCTCGGCCTCGCCGACGGGGTCGGGCGGAGGCAACGCGACGACGTTCCGCCCGCCCGACTTCGCCCGGTACGCGGCGCGGTCGGCGCGGGTCACGAGCTCCTCGGCGGTCGTCCCTTCGTCCGTCTGGGCGACGCCGATCGAGACGGTGAGGCCGATCCCGGCGCCCTTCCCCGACGCCTCCACGTCGGCGCGAATCCGCTCCGCAACGACGAGCGCGCCTTCGAGATTCGTCTCCGGCAGGAGCACGCAGAACTCGTCGCCGCCGAAGCGCGCGGCCACGTCGTAGTCGCGGGTCTGCGCCCGGAGCGACATCGCCACGAGCTGGAGCGCGCGGTCACCTGCCACGTGGCCGAGCCTCGAGTTGATCGTTCGCAGGTGGTCCACGTCGATCATGAGGAGGCAGACCGGCCTGCCGAAGCGGTCCGCGCGCCGGAGCTCCTGCGCGAGCGCGGACTCGAAGTGGCGCATGTTGAAGAGGCCTGTCTTCGGCTCGATCCGTGACGCCTCTATGAGGCTCGGGATCGCAAGCGAGCGGTACATGAGTGCGAGCGGCACCACGAGGAGCGCGACGAGGCTCGGATGATGGCCCGCGAGCGCCGCCGCGAGCGCGCCGACGGAGAGAAGGCTGGCGTCGATGAGGACGCAGTCGGCGCGCACCGTGTCCCGGATCGCGACTCCGCGCGCGAGGCGGAGCATGATCGAGAGCACGGCGTACTGGACGGTCAGGAACACCGCGACGGCCGCGAAGGCGGCCAGCGTCCAGCCGAGCGTGTCGGCAGTCACGGGGGCGGTTTCGAGCCCGTCGAAGACCGCGCGCGCCGCGAGTGCGGGCCCGACGAAGTTCGCGACGTTGAAGACGACGATGTACCAGGCCGTCCGGATCCGGGCCCACTCCGGCAGGAACGCGATCGCGATCGCCGCGGCGGCGAGGAGCGGGGGCAGGAGCAGGACGGCTGCGAACATCGGCGCCAGCGAGAGCTGGGAGCCCTGGTGGTTCGCGCGCTCGCGAGAGAGCACGTGGACGCCCGCGATGAGCGGGACGAGGACGGCGAACCCGATCCAGTCCTCGGCTGTGACGACCGCCGGGAAGCCGTACGCGATCGCGCCTGCCGCCGTGGCCCAGACGACCGCGAACTCCCAGGCCGCGGCCGCGGGGCTCAGCCCAGCAAGGGATGGATGGACGGCGCGCTCCATCTCCTCACGGTCTACGGCGCGCCGCCCGCGCGCGGTATCCCTCGTCGGAGTGAGGCGTCACGGCGCCGTCGCGATCTCGGCCGGGACGTCCGGCGGCACCTGCAGGTACTGGAGCGCGAACGTGGCGATCTCCCGGAAGGCCGGAGCGGCCGCGGTGCCGCCCCAGATCGTCCCGCGCGGCTCGTCCACCGTCACGAGGACGACGAAGCGCGGATTCTCCGCAGGCGCGAATCCGACGAAGGACGCGACGTAGCGGGTGTCCGAGTAGCCGCCCTCGACCGGGTCGGGCTTCGCCGCGGTCCCGGTCTTCCCGGCGATCCGGTACCCGGGCACCGCGGCCTCGATGCCCGAGCCGGAGCTCACGACCCCGCGCAGCATCCGCGTCACGTGCGCCGCGGTCTCGCCGGAGATGATCCGCCGGCCCTCGACGGGCTCGGGGGCCTCGCCGGCGACGCTCTCGACGAGGCGCGGCGGCATCGCGACGCCGTCGTTCGCGATCGTGCCGTAGACGGACGCCATCTGTACCGGCGTGACCGCGATCCCGTGGCCGATCGGGACGTTCCCGATCGTCGAGCCGGACCAGAGCTCCGGCGGGACGACGATCCCCTCCGTCTCGCCCGGGTACTCGACGCCCGTGCGCAGGCCGAAGCCGAACTTCTCGATCCACTCGGCGAGCTGCGTCCGGCCGAGGCCGAGCGCGAGCGTGATCGTCCCGACGTTCGACGAGCGGGAGATGATCTCGGAGACGGTGAACTCCTCCGTGTCGCGCTCGACCGCGTCCCGGATCACCCGGTCGGCGACCTCGATCGAGGACGGCAGCGTGTAGCGCGTCTTCGGCGTGACCATGCCGGTCTCGAGCGCGGCGGACACGGTCACGACCTTGAAGGTCGAACCCGGCTCGAAGGTGTCCGTGACGGCCCGGTTGCGCTGCCGGTCGCGCGGGACCGCCGGGAAGCGGTTCGCGTCGAACCCGGGCTCGACGCCCATGGCGAGGATCCCGCCCGTCCTGGGATCGAGCACGACCGCCGTCGTCGCGACCGCGTTCCAGCGCTCCCGCGTCTCCTTCAGCACCCGCTCGACGTAGCGCTGGAGCGTGTTGTCGATCGTGAGCCGGACGTCGAGCCCGTCGACCGCGTCCTTCGCGTCGACGACGTTCAGCTCGTGGCCGAGCGGGTCGCGCACGATCGTCTTCTCGCCGTCCGTCCCGGCGAGCGTCTCATCGAGCGCGAGCTCGAGCCCGGCAAGGCCGCGGTTCTCGGTGCCCGCGTAGCCCACGACCTCGGACGCGACGTTGCGGAGCGGATACGTGCGCCGCTCCTCGGGATAGAAGCCGAGCCCGACGATTCCCTGCTCCTGGAGCTCCTCGGCCGCGCTCGCGTCGGCCTTCCGGGCGAGGTAGACGAACCCGCGCGACCTGTCTGCGAGGAGCGGCATGAGCCTCGCCGGCGCGACGTCGAGCGCCTTGCCGGCCTCGAAGGCGACCGCATGCGGATCCTCGATCTGGCGCGGGTTCGCGTAGACCGTGATCGCCCGCTCGCCGATCGCGAGCTCGACGCCGGTGCGGTCGAAGACCGTCCCCCGGCGGGCCGGGATCGTGATCGTCTCGCGGTGCTGGTTCGCGGCGAGACGGTCGAGGTCGCCGGCCCGGACGGCCTGGAGCCACCCTGCCCGGACGAGCACGACGGTGAAGCAGAGCGCGAACGCGGCGACGAGCAGCCGGACGCGCCGGTTCACGACGCGCGTGCTCACCGGCCCGGCCGGCGCACCTTCACGTAGCTGGCCCCCTCCGCGTCCACGAGCCCGAGCCGCCCTCGCGCGGTCGACTCGACGCGGCTCGCCGCACCGAGGCTCGAGAGCTTCGAGGCCGCGGTCGCGTTCTGCGCCTGGAGGTCCTGGCGCCGCTGCTCGAGCTCCTGGGACTGGAGGTTCAGGCGGAGCGCCGCGACGTTCACGGCCACGATCCCGGCGAGCAGCGCGGCGACGAGCACGATCCACAGGACGCCGCCGGCGACCCTGGGCCGCGCGGCCTGACGCGGCCGGCGCGCGGGCGAGCGTTGCGGCCTCGGGCGCGGACGCGGCGCCGGAGCAGGCGCCGCCCGGCGGGGCCGTACGCGTGCGGGAGCGGCGGCGGCCACGGCTAGTCCCCCGTCTTCACGGCCGCGCGCAGCCGGGCCGACGCGGAGCGCACGTTCGCGGCCACCTCGTCCGGCGACGGGCGGATCGCCTTCCGCGCGAGGAGGCGAAGCCCCGGCTCCTTGCCGCACACGCACACGGGAAAGTCGGGCGGGCACGTGCAGCCGCGCGCCTCGGCCTGGAAGAACCGCTTCACGATGCGGTCCTCGAGCGAGTGGAAGCTGATCACCGCGATCCGCCCGCCCGGGCGGAGCACGGCGAGCGCGGACGGCAGCGCCTGCGCGAGCGAGTCGAGCTCGCCGTTCACGGCGATCCGAAGCGCCTGGAAGACGCGCTTGGCCGGATGCCCGTCGCCGAAGCGCCGGGGAGCGGGGATGGCGGCGCGGACGACCTCGACGAGGTCGGCCGTCCGCTCGAACGGACGCTCGGCGCGCCGCTTCACGATCGCGCGCGCGATCTGGCGGGCGAAGCGCTCCTCCCCGTAACGGCGGAAGATGTCGGCGAGCTCGCGCTCGGACGACTCGTTCACGAGCTCCGCCGCGGAGACCGGCTCAGACGGATCCATACGCATGTCGAGCGGCGCGTCGACGGCGTACGAGAAGCCGCGCTCGGGCCGGTCGATCTGCATGCTCGAGACGCCGAGGTCGAGGAGGATCGCATCCGCCTTGAGCCCGTTCTGCGCGAGCTGGCCGAGCACGACGGCGAAGTCGCCGCGGAGAAAGCGGGCCTGGGCGCCGCAGCTCTGCGCGAAGCGGTCGAAGCGCGCGCGGGCCTCCGGGTCGCGGTCGATCGCGATGAAGCGGCCGCGACCGCCGAGGTCGTCGCAAAGCAGCCGCGCATGCCCGCCGGCCCCGAAGGTCGCGTCGATCACGGTCTCGCCCGGGCGCACCGCGAGGAGCTCCCGCACCTCGTCGGCGAGAACGGGGACGTGCTCAGATCTCGGTTGCTGCGAGGTGCTCGGCAACACGGTCGACACTCCTTCCCACGTCGTCGAGCTCCCGGTGCCACGCGGACGGCTCCCAGAGCTCGAGGTGGTCGTTGACCCCGGCGACGACGATCTCCCGCTCGAGGCTCGCGTGCTCGAGCAGCGAGGACGGCAGCATGATGCGGCCCTGCTTGTCGAGGCCGGTCTCGATCGCGTTCGCGAAGACGTGACGGCTCATCTGGCGCGCCTCCCGGCTGAACGGGCTGAGGCCGGCCATGCGCTCCTCGACGAAGCGGCTCCAGCCGCCGGGCGGATAGACGAGCAGGCAGGGATCGATCCCGCGCGCGACGAAGACGCCCTCCGCGAACTCCTGCCGGTACTTCGCGGGCAACGTGACGCGGTTCTTGTCGTCGAGGGCGTGCTCATGTTCTCCGAGAAGCATCTAGCGGGATCCCTTCGCTCTACCACTTCGCCCCACTTTAGCCCACCAATCACCACAGCGCAACACCCGCGGACCACGCGGCTGCGCGGCTCGCCCACCACCGCCCCAGCGCGCGCGTTCAATGGGCTCCGCCGTCTTGGGCTCCGGCCCGGCGATGGCTCGCCTACTTCGACTTCTTCACGATCCGCGCCGAGCGGCTGCTGGAGGAACGGTGCTGGCGTCGTCCTAGACCGGAGCGTCTGACACGACGGAGGGAGCGCTGCGCTGCTCGGGCCTGGTCCGTGGTCGGGTGTAAGCGGTCAGCAGCAGGCCGGCCGGATCCGTTCGCCCGCTAGCGGAGGCCGTGCGCGCCGCGGCGGGTGAGCTGCTCCGCGGAGCCGGCCGCGGCGAAGGCGGCCGCATCTTCGGGCGAACGCCCCTCGCCGAGCGCGTAGGTGAGGCGGGCGGCGAACGTGTCGCCGGCGCCGTAGCTGTCGGCCGGATCGGACGGAAGCTCGGCGGCCTGCCAGCGGCGCCCGCCCGGCTCGATCCGCCCGCCGTCCTGCCCCTCCGTCGTGAAGACGAGGCGCGGCGGCGGATCGAGATCGCCGGGCTCGTAACGCTCGTCCGGGTCGTCGGCGGAGCCGACGAGCGCGTCGAGCTCGACCGCGGCCTCGCGCAGCGTCTCGAGCTCGCGGGAGGTGGCCACGAGCACTCGGGCGGCCCGGGCGGCTCTCACCGCGTCGGCGTCCCCGCCGGTGAAGTACACCGCGTCGAAGCTCGCGAGCCCGTCCCACGGAAGCGGCTCGTCCCGGTGCGGCCGCAGCTTCTCCGAGAGGAGCGTGATCGTCCGCTCGCCGTCGTCGTCCAGGTAGCAGAAGCCGCGCCGCTGCTCGACCGCCCGCCACGCGACCTCGCAGCGAACGCCGAGCTCCCGGAGCTGAACGGCCGAGGCGCGCCCCCAGGCGTCATCGCCGAGCGCCGTGAAGAGCGTGCACCCGCCCGCGAGCTCGGCGAGCCGTGCCGCCGCGACGCCCCCTCCCCCGGCCGCCTCGCCCCAGCTCTCGCGCGCGGTGACGATGTCACCGGGGCGCGGCACGGCCGCGACGGCGACGAACTCGATCCACTCCACGTGGCCGACGACGGCGACCCGCATGCGCGGCAGTCTCACACGACGGGGACGCCGCGCGTTATACCCCTGTGATGGCGCCGCCGACAGAGACGACCGCCCGGGCCGAGGCCGTGGGCGCGCCGCCCTTCGAGCGGTTCTACGCGACCCACCGGGAGGAGGTGTACCGCTACCTCGTGAGGATGCTCGGACGACAGCTGGCCGAGGACGCGTTCCAGGAGACGTTCCTCCGCGCCCTGCGCGCGTACCGGGACCTGCGCCACGCGCGTCACCTGCGGGCCTGGGCGTTCACGATCGCGACGCGGGTCGCGCTGGACGAGCGGCGGCGGGCGCGGCCGGAGCCGCTCGAGGCGCCCGAGATCCCGGTGGCGGACAGCCGGCCCGCCTACGCGGAGCTCGAGCACCTCGCCGGCGACCTGCCGCGAACGGAGCGCGCGGCGGTGGTGCTCCGGTACGGCTACGACCTCGACTACGCCGACATCGCGCAGGCGCTCGGCTCCTCGGAGGAGGCGGCACGCCAGGCCGCGTCCTCGGGCGTCCGGCGGCTGCGCGCGAAGGGAGCCGCATGACCCTCCCCGCCTCGCTGGACGAGCGCTTTCGCGCCCGCGCCGCCGCCGACGGACTGCTCGACGTCGCGTACGACCTGACGGACTCGCCGGTCGGACCGCTGCTCCTCGCGGCCACGGAGCGCGGCGTCTGCAGGATCTCGTTCGACCCGGACGCGGAGCGGGAGCTCGAGGCGCTCGCGCGCTGGTTCGGCGCACGCGTCCTCCGCTCGCCCAAGCCCGTCGACTCCCTGCGCCGCGAGCTCGACGGCTACTTCGAGGGCGCGCGGCAGGACTTCGACCTGCCGGTCGACCTCACGCCCCTGCCGGCGTTCCAGCGGCTCGTGCTGGAGGAGCTCGCGCGGGTGCCGTACGGCGAGACGTCGACCTACGGCGGGCTTGCGGCGCGCGTCGGGAACCCGCGCGCCGCGCGTGCGGTCGGCGGCGCGCTGAACCGCAACCCGATCCCGATCGTCCTCCCGTGCCACCGCGTCGTCGGCGCGGGCGGCAGCCTGGTCGGCTACGCCGGCGGCCTCGACCGCAAGCGCGCGCTCCTCGAGCTCGAGCGCGGCGAGCTCCGGCTCGTCTAGCAGCCCGGGAGCTCTTCATGGGGTCAGACCCCGGGCCAAGACGCGCACACGAGCGTGCCGACTCTGTAACAGCCCTGCACGGAGCGCGGTTTCCGCGCCGCCGAAACCGTCACGGAAGCGTGACGCGCCCGCGCTTACGGGGTCAGACCCCGTCGCGGGAGCCGCGCGCGATCCGCC
>Ga0299913_10000094_pt1 | contig 40682 bp, 43 predicted proteins | sample RVTome_9_FD_201360 | JGI IMG/M metagenome (GOLD analysis project Ga0299913, IMG submission 201360) | Soil microbial communities from uranium-contaminated site in the Upper Colorado River Basin, Wyoming, United States - RVT155D38 (version 2) ... | reverse complement strand
ATGCTTCATCGACAAACTGCCGTCGGCCAGTACCCAACCCGCACCGCCGGGTCTGAACGTGATCCTGGACCCAGGAATCGTATAAAGCGAGTCGTTCCCGAAGGTTCCGTCGCCACGAAACACTCCTTTTTCCGGGTTTTTTGACGTATCGTGATTATCCGGAGTCGTCGGATTACATTCGTAGGAATCAACCGAACTTGTCGTTGACGCTGATCCGATGTTCCTTGCGGTTGTCGGGGTGGTCTTTTGACTACCAGCGCACGACGGCAACATCACGACGATCATGAGAAGCATCAGAATCAGCCTTGCTTTCATGGTGACACCAACGAACCTCCGCAAAGGATCAGGTTCTGCCGGACGACAGTTTATCACCCAAACGGCGTGCGGCCGGAAGCGAACATAGACCAACATGACGGGCGCGTAAGGCGCTACGCAGGTCGAGTCCGAACACGGTTCCGTAGTTTCCATGCCACGCACCGCATCGAGGCGACCGTGGCTCAGGCAACTTCCGGCTGTCTGTTGTGCCACTCGGTGGACTGCTCGTACGCATGTGCCAGCGCGAGTACGGATACCTCGCCGAGCGGGGGGCCGCTGATCTGTAAGCCGATGGGCAGCCCCGTACGGCTAAAGCCGCAGGGAACGGAAATCGTCGGGATACCATAAATGTTGAACGCGAACGTGTTGCGGACCGAAAGCTCCGCTCCGGAAGCCTCGGCAGGATTTTGAGCATCGCGAATCTTCTCGGGCAGACCGGGCGTCGTCGGAGTCACGATCAGGTCGACGTCAGAAAAGGTTTCGACGATCGCATGCCTTGCGATCTCGAGCTCCCGTCGTGCCTCGATGTATCTCGCAGCGGAAAATTCGCCTGCCGCCAGAAGGCGCTCGAGCGTCACGCGGTCGTAGAGTCGATGATTCGCGGGATCGGACAGGTAGCGCTCATGATACGCATACGCTTCCGCCAGGAGGACCGGGAAATCGGGCATCCGAGGCAACGCCACGTCCCGGGCGCCGGCCGTCAGGCCATTCAGCACCTCCACGGCTGCGCCGGTTACAGTCGCTACGTCGCTGTCGAGCCCTTCGAAGTAAGGCGATCTGGCGATGCCAAGCCTGAGTTGCGCCGTGGTGCGATATAGCGCGCTCGCATAATCCGGCAGATCTGCGCGAATACTCACCGGGTCAAGCGCGTCAAATCCGGCGATCGCCTGCAGGACGTGCGCGTTGTCCGCAACAGTCCGGGTCATCGGGCCGACATGATCCAGCGACTCGGTCACCGGGATGATGCCGCGGATGCTCGCGAGCCCGTGCGTCGCCTTGAGTCCTACGATCCCGCAATAGGCGGCCGGTAAGCGGATCGAAGCAAGCGTGTCCGTGCCCAGGGCCGCGCAACAGAGCCTCGCCGCAACGGCCGCCGCCGAGCCACCGGACGAGCCGCCCGGGATGTGCTCGAGGCTCCACGGATTGTGTACGGGCCCGAAGTGCGAGATCGACGACGTGCCGCCGTATGCAAACTCGTGCATATTGAGCTTACCAAGCAGCACCGCACCGGCTTCAGTCAGACGCCGATAGACCTCTGCGTCCTGAGTCGGCACCCGATCTGCAAATAGCGCGCTCGCGGCAGTCGTACGGATGCCCGTCGTGTCCATGTTGTCCTTGAGCGCGATCGGAATGCCGTGTAGCGGGCCGCGCCAATGTCCAGCGTCCAGCTCAGTCTCGAGCTGCTGCGCCTGCTCCAGTGCACGATCGCCGGTTACTGTGATGTAGGCATTCACGCGCGGTTCCAGACGCTCGATGCGCGCCAGATAGGCGCGAGCGAGCTCCACAGGCGAAATCATGCGCGCCCGGATCAGCGCCGAGGCGTCCCTGATTGTGAGTTCTGTCAGGTCAGAAGCCCTGGAATACACCCGCGCCGCCGCCAACAAGGCCGCCCCGGACAGCCCACCAATGAAAGCTCGTCGTGTGACCATGCGTTCCCCCGTCAAACTATGGCCCGGCCGACATCAGAAGTCCTGAGACTGTTAGACCGAATCTCCCTGGATCAACAGATACACGCCCGCAGACAAGAACCAAACCAGGCCAGCAACCGATGCCACTTCAACGATTACTGTTGCCGGACCGTCGGACAGGATCGAAACTATGAACACGCCGGTGAGTATGCCCGCAACGACCTGCAACAGACCGATTGCCGCGAGCCACCGAGGCAGTGTCCCGGAGCGCCAGCCCGCCACACTGAAGCCCAGAATCAGGATCGACCAGGTCACGATCTCCGCGGTGAACAGCACGCGCGTCAACCGAAATAAGAGCCAAAAACCTTCCTGATTCTGCGCAACGAGAGCGTCGTTGTGAAACGCGAGGATCTCGATTCCGTTGGTAATGACCCCGTTCGTTACGAATATCGCGGCCCCCAACAGACCCAACACGCCCCACCCGCTTGCATAGACCCCGCCAGTGCCGCACGTCCTGGAAAACAAACCCGCGGCGAACAAGGCAATGCATGCAAAGGCCAGGTACCTGAAGCCGTGAATGATCGTCCACGCCCCGTTCTCCCTAGCCAAATATGCCTGAAGCTCACTGAGCGTCGGATCTACCGGCGGGAACTCCTTGAGTACACCATTGAGGACGAAGTGAATCCCAAGTCCGACGATCATTGCGAGTCCGCCCAGCCGGCTGACGCTGACCAGTCCTTGCGTGTCTGTCCCCGTGGACGCACTGTCCATAAAGAAATCCCCCAATCTGCAAACGACGGCCCCTTTGAGTCACCTTTTGCCGGACGACAGTTTACCAGCCCGGCGGTTTCGTGCGGCCGGCGGCCTGTGGGCCAAGCGGGCTTGTGCAATCTTCCATCATTTCGGCTCGATGATCAGGTATACCACCGTCGACTCGCCGATATTGACCACTTCGTGCCAGGCGACGCCGACGCTTGCGAAACTGCTCCCTGTAGCAAGATCGACTTCGCGTGTCCCACTTGAATCGGTAATCCGCATACGGCCACCGGCGATCGCGTATCCGAAATGTCGGTCGTGAAAGTGGCGCTCGTGCCCAACGGAAGGCAGGAACGAGCACCGAAGAATCCTGTGATCCGAATCCTCGTGCAGTTTTTCGCAGACGGGCACGCCGTTCCATCCTGCTTCGAGCGAATCGGGAAGTGATGGCTGTGTCGCACAGGCTCCGATTGCCGCAAGACTTGCAATAAGTACGGCCAGATCAACCGTGCCAACGAGTGTCATGTCAAGATTCGCGCTGTCAGCCATTGGCCCGAATATCTCACCGATTCGCCGGAATCTCGGGCAGCCAAGCTACTCATCCCCGGTTGGTACGATGTCAGATGTTTCGACCATCAAGACAACAGCCCTTTCCGGGGCTCGCGGTCGATGCAGAGTTCCCTTCGGCACTACGAACCCCTGATGCTGCTGAAGTTCGACCGTATCGTCTTCGAGGTCGATTATGAACCTGCCCTCAAGGACGAAGAAAAATTCGTCATCATTGTCGTGTTTGTGCCAATGATACTCACCCTGCATCACACCAAGCCGAATTGCGGAATCGTTCACTTCGATAAGCGTCTGGTTGTACCAACGGTCCGTACAAGCAGCGGCCAAAGCCGGGACGTCGACCAATTCCAAATGTTCGAACTTGATGTCCATATGGTTGACGTATGGATGTTCTTCTCGCTCAGACATATGCACTATCCTTTTTTTCGGTTTTGGCGCCGTGATGAGAACAGGTGGATTCGAGATTTTCCTTGCGCAAAGTCAATGTCATCACTGGGTCCTCCTTTGATTCAGACTAACGCGCCTAAGGTTGCTCCATCACCCGGGCTCCTCTAAAGTCATCGGCGTCCAGCGTGAAAGACGGCGTTGGATGCGCTCGTCGACACTCTCGCCCTCAAGGCTGGAAAGCGTCGCTGATTTATCCTTAAGTTCCGAAATCGCAAGACCGACGACATTGAGCACGCCGACCGGGCCACGCGGGCCTTCCATCTGCGTGGCCACGTACGTTCCGCATGTCGGGCAAACAAGAAAATCCGCGGTTTTGTGCCCGAACCGATAGCGTATGAGCCTAAGCTGCGCGACGAGAGTGAGCCGCCCATTCGGATCGCTCGTGGATTTCACGCCGCGACTTGAACAGAAGCCGCAGCCGTCCTGCCTGAGACTTACGAGCTCGTCCGTCTCATACTCCGCGCTGATGGCGCCACAATGGCATGAGCCGCGATAGATCATGAGCACACCAATTCAATCATTAGACGGCGATTCAACCGTTGTCAGCCAATTCATGCTCGACTGGAAATTTGAGACGGTCACAGTACATGGTCCGATCAGGGTCAGTAGCATAAAATTGTAGCTCAAATCGCACGAACTACCCCTTCCGGCCAGGAGCGGTCAGTCGTCGAACAGGCTATGGACCGACTTCGCCAAAGATAAAGGCCATGCCGTCTTCAACTTCAATTCCTTCAAGATCTAGTTGGAGTGATGGATTTGACGCGACAGGAATACTGCATTTCACGCAGTAGTTTTGGTTGTTCTCCAGAAACGCGACGACTACCTCGTTCGCATAGTCCGGGAGAGAGAATCACCTCAACGGCGCCGCCGTCAAATAACAACAGGCCGATAGGAGGAACAGTGTTCTGCTGAGACAGTGCTTTGTTCACTCGCGGAGCCAGATTGGCGATCAACTCCCGAACTTGCTCTTCGGATTGATCCATTTCTTTCTTCTTGAATTTACACTTGCCGCTGCAACAAAAAACGGCGGCAATGGGTCAGTAGCGGAGATTGTAGCTCAAATTGCGTAACCAGCGGTTCGCGGCCAAAAGCAGTCGCTAGATGTCACGTCGTCGATTAGTGAGCTTCCGAAGCCACTCACCCGTCAGCGCATAGAACAGTAAGTAAGTGCCAAGGGTGAAGCCTGCAAACATCGTCATCCCGCCCAGAGGAGGAAGCCCAAAGTCCAAGGAAACTTGCGGCAGTGAGAAAATCATGATGAGGATGCCGACAGCCCCACTGAGCACTCTATGAATCATCTGATCGCTCGCTCTCTCGGATGGCGCCTTGGGACACCTTCTGCCGGATGACAGTTTACCAGTCCAACGGCAGCATGTGGCCTAATTTTGTTGAAGAACTCGGAGTTGTAAAGCATCGATGATGGGCAACAACGACAAGCCAGAGGACGAGTTGTTCTACACGCTCAACCTCGACGATGTGGTGCCTGAGGATCGCCTGTTTCGCAATATTGACCGCGTCCTCGATCTCTCTGAGCTTCGCGAGCATCTTGCCGTATTCCAGCCATGCCGGGCGCCCTCGGTGGATCCCGAACTCATGATCCGGATGTTCCTGATCGGCTATTGCCTGGGCATACGATCAGAGCGCGCCAGCTTTGTTACAAGGTCAACCTGAACCTCGCGTACCGCTGGTTCTGCAAGCTGAGTATGGGGGCGCTGGCCGAGGACGGCTCCTCGATCAAGCCATCGAAGATAGAAGGTTAGACGCTATGCACCGAAAAAACCGTCTCAGCCCCAGCGCCATTGTCATACGCGCAAGACGCTGAGGGCGACCTCGCGCAGCGCTCGGCCGATGTGTTGCAGAGTGCTCGAGTGCACTGCCACCTGTTGCCAGTAATGTGGCGCGTCGAGCCATCGTTCTGGATCGATATTGACAATCGTTTTCGACTGCAATGCAGATGTGACCAACGATTCCTGCGCGAGACACCAGCCCAAACTGTGCGCGGCAGCCTCAACGAAACCGGTTGATGTCGGCAGATAGTGGATGGGTGGCGTCAGTCGAGCGCGCGTGATACGCCGCACGAAGCGGCATTGCAGATCGTCCTTTCGGTTGAACACGACCATCGGCGCTCGGGCCAGCGTGGCAGCATTGACACCTTTACAGCAGTGGCCAGATCTGTTGCAGGTGATGCGTTTCGGGGTGCCGCTTTCCTGGGTGTCTATGGGCTGATGGCAGCGCAGCGGGCGTGGCGCGGTTCCGGATCGCTTGCAACGACAGGCGTGGAGGAGATCAGCCGGCGCCGGGTAACGGTGACATGCCTTGCGTTTACCTTCCTCAACCCGCACGTTTATCTGGACACCATGGTGTTGCTCGGGAGCCTCTCCACGCGCTATCCGGGAATACTGCGCTGGGATTCGCTCCGGGCGCTTGCCTTGCAAGCATTACGTGGTTTTCGACGCTCGGCTTCGGCGCCAGGCTGCTGCAACCGGCATTCCGAAACCCCCACACGTGGCGTTTACTCGACGCTCTGATTGCCGTTTTCATGCTGGTAATATGCCTGCTACTGTTGCAGCGCCCGCTCAACTGATCGGAAGCTTTGGCAATCCATCCTCCACTCAACCTCGGAGCCTATATGTACCTGCCACAGGATTTCGCTGAATCCAGGTCTGAGGAATTGTTCCGCGTTGTCCGCGAGCATCCTTTCGGAATATTGGTCACGCAAACGTCCACCGGCCTGGAGGCCAACCACCTTCCCTTCCTCTTGGAAGAGCGGCGGGGGACTTTCGGCACTCTGTTGGCCCATGTCGCTCGCGCAAACCCGATCTGGCAGGAGCTCAGCGAAGGTGCTGACGTGATGGTGGTGTTCCGGGGTCCGCACGGCTACATATCGCCCAACTGGTATCCGAGCAAACAGGAGACGCACCGACATGTTCCCACGTGGAACTATGAGGTCGTCCACGCGCATGGCCGCGTTCATATTCGCGACGAAGAGAGGTTCGTCCGCGGGGTGGTGGCGCGGCTGACACGAGTGCATGAGGCTCACGAGCCGCGGCCCTGGAAGATGAGCGATGCAGAACCCGATTATCTGGCAGAGCAGTTGAAGCAGATAGTCGGCATCGAGGTTGAACTGACGCGGTTGGAGGGCAAGCGTAAACTCAGCCAGAACCGTGATGTTCGTGACTTCGAAGGCGTCGTGCGCGCTTTGGAAGACAGTGGGCGCCATGATCTCGCTTTGGCAATGAGGCAGACTGCAACTGCCACGTAAGTACGCATCAGCACCTCCGCTTTGGGTCACCTTCTGCCGGACGACAGTTTACCAGCCGAACGGCCGCCCGCGGCCTGCGGACAAGTTAGTCGTCGGCATTATTGTTGTCCCAGGGGTACTTTCCAAAGAATGAAACATACAAAAAGATGAACCCTGCGAAAAAGCTGGCAAAAAGCATGACGTTCATCTGGAGACGGCCGCCCTGCGAGGCGTTGAATGCGATAGCTGCGAATCCGAGTATGCCGATCACTCCGCTAATAGCTCGGACGAGCGATGATATCTTTTCTTGTTTACTCAGGAACTGAAGCCCCATTCACGAACGTCACCTTCGGGTCACCAGCGGAACCTTACCAGAGTCGCGGCATCCGGCAGCAACCGTCCAATCACCGTACATTGCGTCGCAGGTGTTACTCCCCCCAGTTGGAACGCCTTCTTGCCTTAGGAGCCCACACTGCGGGCGATCCCGAGTTCGCAGAACCCCATCGTCGATCGCCCGCGGTGCGGGCTCCTGCAGCCTTCCATTCCGACCGACTGCCAATGAGTCGACATCAGTCCGACGCGACGCTGTTGACTTCGATCCAGTATCCATCGGCATCCTGTAGGTACACCTGCCTCGTATTGTCGGCGCGGATAGCGATTTCTCCGGGAACGCCTGACCAGTCCGAATACTCAATTTCCGATTTCCGGAGAATCTCGAGAAAGCGATCGAAATCCGGTGTTGTCAGTGCAAAATGCACCGCCTTGTTCAGGGAGACGGGTTCCTTCAGCACTGAAATCAAGTGCAACTCCTTGCCTTCGCCTAATGAAAACCAGCGTATGCCTTCGATTTCCGTTCGATTGGCAATCTCCTTCAGCCCCAGGACGTTCCCATAGAATGCCGCGGATCGATCGAGATCCCGAACTGAAAGGGCTACATGATTGAAGGTGAAGGATGCATCAGACTCCTCCTGGGAAAACAGTGGACACGCGAGTCCGAGTAATACCGTAAGGCAGAGTGCGCGGACCATGGCCAATTCCTCATCCTGGTGAGTGGGAGCTCCGAAATCATCACTCTGCCGGCCGCATACGTCAAATAACGCACCTGCCATCCAGTCCGCATCCGGTTGCGACGCCGTGTAGACTTTGCCTACCGTTGTCGCTCTCCGGCTTCCGACGACTCGATGACGACCCCGCAGCACGCACTAAAGGAGATACCCGGGATGAAGATTGGCATGGTTGGCGCCGGCAAAATGGGCGGGAACATGGCTCAACGCTGGCAGCGGGGAGGCGCGGAAGTCACGATATTCGACCACTCGGCCGAAGCGCTGCGGAGCCTGGTGGCGCTAGGCGGCATACGGACCGTATCGAGCCTTGCGTCGCTCGTCGAGTCGACCCCGGCCCCGCGGCTGATATGGCTGATGCTCCCAACCGGCAAGCCCACGGAACAGACAATAGACGAACTGTTGGCGCTGCTCGCGCCGGGTGACCTCATCGTCGACGGCGCAAACGCCCACTATCGTGATTCGCAGGCACATGCGAAGCGGCTGGGCGAAGGCGGCATCGACTTCGTCGATGCCGGGGTGTCAGGAGGCATCTGGGGACTCGAGAACGGTTACGGACTGATGCTGGGCGGCGACTCCGTGGCGATCGACCGCGTGATGCCGTTTGCCAGGATCCTTGCGCCGTCGCCCGACAAGGGCATCGTACATTGCGGTCCTGCCGGGGCCGGGCATTTTGCGAAGATGGTGCATAACGGCATCGAGTACGGAATCATGCAGGCTTATGCCGAGGGCTTCGGCCTGCTGGCAGCGCGGCCGGAACTCGAACTGCCGCTGGCCGAGATTGCCGAAGCCTGGTGTCACGGCACGGTCATTCGTTCCTGGCTGCTCGAACTGACGGCGAACGTGCTCAAAGATGGAGAATCGCTGAACAGTATTTCCGCGACGGTCGAGGACTCCGGCGAGGGCCGCTGGACTGCGCAGGAAGCGATCGACCTCGGCATTCCCACGCCCGTCATCACCGCGGCCCTGATCTCGCGCTTTTCGTCGCAGGAAGGCGGGGACTTCGCGAACCGCCTGCTCGCGATGCTGCGCAATGCCTTCGGAGGACATGCCATACCGGGCAGCGACCTCACCGAGCCGCCGGATACTGATCCGTAAACACCACCGACCGTTCGCGCTGTACGTGACTTGCCGGAATTTCCGGATCACCCTCGCGCAGGCGCATCAATATGGAACGCCGCCCTTCCCCCACGGCAAACCACACGACCGTACGCGCGTTGTTGAGCACCGGCAGGGTCAGCGTCAGGCGTCGGTAACCCTGATAAACACGGCTCATGCCGACCCAGTGGCGCCTGTCGTCCAGCAAGGGGTCGTCGGCGAACAATGACGCGGTGTGACCGTCTTCTCCGAGACCCAGGTGCACGACGTCGAGCTGCGGAGGCACGGACGCCCACTGTAGGAGAGTCGCAGAATATCTCCCGATCGCGAGTTCCGGATCCTCGATGTCGACGGGGATCGGATGCGCATTGGCTGCCGGGATGCGCCGTGCCAGAGGACTCTCGAGAAAACGCGCCCAGTTCCGGGCGGGATCGCCTGGCGGGACGATTCGTTCATCGACCTGGAAGACGTGCACGGCACGCCAGTCGACGTCGAGCGCCGAAAGACGCCCGAACATCGACCACGGGGACCGGCCTCCGCTGATGGCAAGCGTCGCCCGGCCACGCAGCTCGACGGCCTCATTGAGCCGCGCCGCGATAAACGTCGCGGCAGCCTCCTCCGCCGCTCGAACATCTTCGCTTGCCCGCCATTCCATGCTTCTGGCCTTTAGCAGCCGGTTCCGGGCCGGTGCCACCCGCCGGCGTTCTCCACCAGTGAATCGGCCTCGGCCGGGCCCCACCCGTCGGGGTCGTAGAGAAGCGGAGAACGTCCGTCGCCGTCAGAACGATGAATGACGTCATCGACGATCCGCCAGGCCTCCTCGATCGAATCCTGACGCGCGAACAGCGTTGGATCGCCACGCAGCGCATCACCGATCAGCCGTTCGTACGCTCCTACCCTGCCGGCCTCTTCATCGCACATCAGCAGCTCGCTCGCCCGGCCCCTCATTGCCTCGCCGGGCTCCTTGGTCTGCACGCCGAGCCCGATCGACACGCGATCGGGTCCTAAGCGGAATCGCACATGGTTCGGCGCCGATGCGGACGCCTCGAAGAGGGCATGCGCAGGCTCGCGAAAGCGCACCATGACCTCGGTGGCCGTGACTGCCAGGCGCTTCCCCGTGCGAATGAAGAACGGCACTCCGGCCCAGCGCGGTGAGTCGATACCGATCCGCACCGCCGCATAGGTTTCGACGCTCGAATCGGCCTCCGTATCCGGCTCGTCGCGATAGCCCCGGTACTGACCGCGTACGACGTCCGCATCCTGAAGGGTCCGAATGGCCTGCAGAACTTTTACTTTCTCATCACGAAGGGAATCGCTGGCATAGCGTACCGGAGGTTCCATTGCGAGCAGACTGACCACTTGCAGGAGATGATTCTGCACGACGTCGCGGATTGCGCCGAGCTCCTCGTAGAGGCGGCCACGCCCTTCAATACCGATAGACTCCGTCATGCTGAACTGGACGCTGGCGACGTGCACCCGATTCCACAGCGGCTCCAGAAAACTGTTCGCAAAGCGAAAGTACAGAAGGTTCTGCACCGGTTCCTTGCCCAGGTAGTGATCGATACGAAAGATACGCGATTCGTCGAAGGAGTTTGCAAGGTTACGGTTCAGGTCACGTGCCGATTCGAGATCTCGCCCGAGCGGCTTTTCGACGACCACACGTGCACCACGGCTACAGCTGGTGCGTTCGAGGTGACCTATGACCTCGCCAAACAGACTGGGCGGTATTGCAAGGTAATGCAGCGGCGCCTGCGCGTCACCGAGAGCCTCCCGCAATCGCTCGAAGGTTCCTCCATCGCGGTAATCGCCCGCGACGTACCTGAGGCTTTCCGCAAGGGCGTTTGCGTCTTCGTCGTCGGCACCGTCGGGGATATCGCCATGTTCGCCAAGGCTTTCGAGAATTCGCGCGCGCAGCCGCTCGATTGTCCATCCCTCACGCGCGACACCGATCAGCGGCATATCCAGCCGCCCGCGCCGTTTCAGGTTCAGCAAAGCGGGGAGAATCTTCCGGGAGGCCAGGTCGCCGGTGATGCCGAAAATCACGATGGCGTCCGAGTCGGGTTTCGTCATGCGCAGTATCCGGTTTCAGTGAACGTCCGACTTTCCCTCTTTTACGGACCGTCTTCAAGCCGGGCCTCAATAAGCCGTTCGACTTCTGCGAGGTCGGCCTCGGTATCGACACCCGGCCCCGGGCGTCGCGCGGGTCTGCCAACCCTGATGCGAATCCCCATCTCAAGTGCCCGGAGCTGCTCGAGCTGCTCGCATTCCTCGATGGCCGATCGCGGAGCGGCGACGATCTTTTGCAGCAGACCGGTCCGGTAGGCGTAGATGCCATGGTGGTGCATCGCCGTACCCATGGCGAGATCCCGGGCACGCGGACTCCTCGAGTACGGTATGGCAGCACGACTGAAATAGATCGCATCATCGTTGCTGTCCACGATGACCTTTACGATGTTGGGATCATTGAAGACTTCGGCGGAGGCGAACGGTGAGGCCAGTGTCGCCATGGCGACACTGGCGGATTGCAGCAAGGCGGCGCACTGGTTGATCAGTTCCGGCGGCATCAGGGGCTCGTCGCCCTGCAAATTGACGACTATCCGGTCATCCGGCCAGTTCCGCAGACGGCTGACTTCCGCGAGTCTCTCCGTGCCGGAGCGGTGACGGCTGTCCGTCATGCAAGCCGTGGCGCCGAAGGCTTCGGCGGCCTTCAGGATGCGTTCGTCGTCGGTGGCGACGATTACCTCCGTCGCCGCGCTTTCCGTGGCGCGTTCGAATACGTGTTGCACCAGAAACTTGCCGGCGATCTCGCGAAGCGGCTTGCCAGGCAGCCTTTCCGACGCATAGCGAGCGGGTATTACCACGGCGAAGCTGCTCATTGTCCGTTTCTCTTCAAGCCTGTTTCTCTCCAGAGTTCGTTCCACTCTTCAGTATGGCCGCCAGCCTGTCGAGCCACTCGGGTTCATCCGGCTCGCCGAGCGCCAGATCGACTGCAACGTACCACCAGTTCGGCGGACTCGATCCACTCAGCTTGACGGCGTCCTTTTCGGTCATCAGTACATCCAGGCCATCGCCAAATTCCAGGGATCTGCGAGACAACGATGCATGATCGGGATATGCGTGCCGAATCACCTTGATGCCATGCGATTCGAGCAACGTGAAAAAGCGCTCGGGGTTACCAATACCCGCAACTGCGTGCACGGTCCTGTCGCGAAACGACTCCACGGACCGGCGCAGCGCCCCTTGCAGGCAGTGAACGCCGGACACAGCGAGTTCGAATGCCGTTGCGGAATCTCCGAGATGCGCATCGAGCAACTGCGGATCCCCCCCCTGTAGCATGACCTGATCGACGGAATGGAGGCGCGTCAACGGTTCGCGCAGCGGCCCGGCCGGCAGGAGCCGCTCGTTGCCGAATGCGCGCGCTCCATCGACCACGACGATCTCGAACCGGCGTCGCAAACGGTAGTGCTGCAGCCCATCGTCCGCGACGACCACGTCGCATCCCATCTGAATCAACACTTTCGAGACGGCGACGCGGTCGGGATGCACGACCACCGGACAGACGGCCCGCCTCGCCATGAGCAACGGCTCGTCGCCAACGGCGCGAGAGTCGCTGTCATCCGTCACGATCACCGGCGCCTCGCCGGTCGCGCCGCCGTACCCGCGGCTCGCAATTCCGGGACGAAAACCCCGGTCCTTCAGCATGGTAGCAAGCCATATTGCCACGGGCGTCTTCCCCGTTCCTCCCGTCGCTATGTTGCCGACGACGACGACCGGGACACCGACATCGACGGAGCGAAAGATGGCCGACCGATAGAAGGCGCGGCGGATCGATGCGACGAGCGCAAACAGCCAGCTCAACGGCAACAGGACGACATACCAGCGCGATTCGCCGTACCACACCCGGTTGAGAAACTCGCTGATCGCAGATCTCGCGCGGTTCATGGCGTTCAAGTCGCTGTATCCGGGGCGCAGGCGATATCGGGGCACCGGCTACGGCTGGTCCTCCTCGTTGAACTGCATACGGTACAGGTGGGCGTAATGACCATCGAGCGCGAGCAGCTCCTTATGGGTACCGGACTCCACGATGCGGCCGCCGTCCAGGACGATAATACAGTCGGCACTCTCGACCGTGGAAAGACGATGAGCAATGACCAGTGTGGTGCGGTCGCGCATCAGGGCGTGCAGCGCCTCCTGTATGCGTCGCTCCGATTGTGAATCGAGAGAGGACGTGGCCTCGTCGAGGATGAGGACCGGCGCATCCTTGAGTAAAGCCCGTCCAATCGCGATGCGCTGGCGCTGCCCTCCCGACAGCAGCACCCCCCGATCGCCCACCATCGTGTCCAGGCCGTTCGGCAACTCCGCAATGAAGTCCGAGAGGTGCGCCGCGTCGACGGCACGGAGGAGTTCCTCGCGAGAGGTCTCCCGGAGTTTCCCGTAGGCCAGGTTGTTGGCGATCGTATCGTTGAAAAGCACGACATCCTGGCTCACGAGGCTCAGGTGCGAGCGCAAATTGTCGAGCGCATAGTTGCGCACCGGCGTGCCGTCGAGAAGTATTTCTCCGGCTTCGACGTCATAGAACCTCGGTAGCAGGCTGACCAGGGTGGACTTGCCGCTGCCCGAATGCCCGACGATCGCGAGCGACTTTCCGGCTTCGACCTTGACCGACAGCCCGTCGAGCACGGGCGCCTTGTCGTCGCCATAGGAAAAGCTGACATCACAAAACTCGACCGTGCCCTCCACTGCGTCAGCACGGAAGTCGCCGGAGTCGACCTCGTCGGGTTCGTCGATGATCTTGAACAGACTGCCTCCGGCCGCTATGCCGCGCTGCAACGTCGCGCTGACGCTGGTGAGGCGGCGCAACGGCTGCAGCATCAGCATCATTGCGCCAAAAAAGGCGATGAAGTTGCCGGGTGAGAGCTGGCCTTCCAGCGATTCGATAGCTGCAACGTATATCACGCCTGCTACGCCGAAACCGAAGATCACCTGCGTGACGGCTACCCCCAGCGCACGGGAACGCACGAGCTTCAGGTTTTGCCGGCGATTGCGTTCGTCGACCTCGATCAGCCTGTCCTTTTCGTATTCGTATCCGCCGAAGATCTTGACGACACGATTACCGGTAATAACCTCTTCGGTCACTTGCGTCACTTCGCCGATCGAGTCCTGAATGCGGCTGCTGTAGCGACGAAACGCCTTGCTCAGGACCTGGATCATGAGGGTAATGACAGGCAGCAGGAAGGCGACGAATATCGTCAGCCGCACGCTCTGATACAGCATGACACCAACGGCCGCGATAATGGTGAGCAGGTCGCGAATCAGGATCGTGACCACGCTGGTGACGGACTCGGCGACCATTTCCACGTTGTAGGTCATTCTGGACAACAGCGGACCGGTCGAATGATTCTCGAAAAAGCGTGCCGGCAGCGTCAGGAACTTGCGGAAAACGTCACGACGAAGCGAGCTGATGACGCCGCGGCCGATCCAGCCCAGCGACATCTCCGTGGCGAATCCGGCCAGGCCCCGGCAAATGAAGATGCCGATGAAGGCAAACGGCATCCACCGCACCGTCCCGAGATTGCGCGCAACCAGTGCATCGTCCGTCAACGGCCGAAGCAGCGACACCATGCCGGCTTCGACTGCCGCAGTCGCAGCCATACCGACGACGGCAATGTAACCGACGGAACGGTAGGGAGTGACGTATTGCCAGAGACGGCGATAGACGCTTGCGACGTGCGGAGCGATTCTGCTCACACGCGTGTCAGGCTCGGCTGCCGGTCGTCGGTTCGTTTCGGTCGTCAATCATCGGTCGGATCGTCCACGGTCGCGATACTTATGCGGACGAAACCCAGCCGGCCTGCTACGTCCATGGCAGTGACCACGTGCTGATGCCGGGCGTTTGCATCCGCGCTGATGGTGAGCGGCAAGTCCGTATTGCCGGCCGATACGCGCTGCAGCGCGTTACGAATCGTTTCCGGGCGATTGTTGATCAGTTCGCGCCCGTTGACGAGATAGGTGCCCTGCTCCGTGATCATGATATCGATCTGCTCCGGAGGCTCTTCGACCATGGCGGTACTTTCCGCTTCCGGCAAGCGAATGGTTATCTGCGACTGCTTGACGAAGCTCGTGGAAACCATGAAAAAAATCAGCAGCAGAAAGACGACGTCGATGAGCGGTGTCAGATTGACATCCGGTTCGGCCCGTGACTGCGAGGAAAGCTTCACAGGTCGCCGCCTCTGGCCTGGCGCCGGTGCAGCGCCTCGACGAGCTTGATGGCTTCTTTTTCCATGTTCACGACCAGCGTATCCACGCGATTGCGATAATAGCGATGGCCGATCAGCGCGGGTATGGCGACCGTCAACCCCGCGGCAGTCGTGATCAGCGCCTGGGCAATTCCGCCGGCCAGCACCGTGGGATTGCCGACACCCTGGGTGGTGATGGCCGCGAACACCTCGATCATGCCGAAGACCGTACCGAGAAGACCCAGCAAGGGAGAAATGGCGGCAACGGTGCCGAGCGTGTCGAGATAGCGTTCGAGCTCATGGACGACGTGTCGACCGGTATCCTCGATGCTGTCCTTCATGACCGAGCGTTCGCGATCGCGGTTGATCAGTCCCGCAGCGAGAATCTGGCCAAGTGGCGAACCCTGGTGCAGCGTCTGAATCTGACGCTGATCGAGAGCGTCTTTCTTCACCCAACCCCACACCTTGCTGGTGAGATCCTCGGGTATGACCCGCTTCTGTTGCAGGGTCCAGAAACGCTCGAGAACGATACCCATCGTGAGAATGGCGCACAGGATGATTGGCGCCATCAGCCAGCCGCCGGATTTAACGATTTCAACCATATAGCGTGACTCGGTGAAAATCGGAATATACAGCGCCCCGATAAAAAATTCTTCCCACTATCTGCTAAGGGAGTGGGTCGTGCCAATAGCGCTGCATTCGTTTTCGCTGCTCGCCCTCGAGGCGCGGTCCGCTCTCGGCGCAGACGCGGTAATGGATCGCCCCCGAGGTTGCCGTATTCTTAACCGATGCACCAGCCTGTTCCCAGCGCTCCACCACTTCCTTTTTCGGAAAACCCCAGCGATTTCCGTATCCCGCGGAGACGATCGCAACTCCGGGGCGGAGCGCGTCGACGAAGCCGGCCGCTGACGATGTACGGCTCCCGTGGTGCGGTACCACGACGATCGCAGCCGGCGTGAGCGCCCCGATCCGCACCAGGTGGTTTTCAACCGGCGACTCGATGTCTCCGGAAAGCAGGATCCGGTGGGTGCCGGCTGCCACCTCGAGAACGCACGAGGCGTTGTTGTCGCTCTGCAGCGGATACAGGCCCGGATGCATGACGGAGAATCGAATACCGTCCCAGACCCATGCCTGACCGCTGCGACAGCGAATCTGCGAGCGCCTGACGCCGGCGAGCGGTTCACCGGCCATGATCTGCCTCACGTCGACCGCGTCGACCAATGATGCAGCACCTCCGGCATGATCGTCATCCGAATGACTGACGACCAGCATATCCACGCTGGCCACGCCGGCAGCCAGGAGCCATGGGACGAGCACGAGCTGGCCCGTGTCGCCGCCGCCTCGAAACGAGGGACCGGTGTCGAATACCAGGGTGCGCTGTGCCGTGCGCAGCACCGCGGACAAGCCCTGGCCGACCTCCAGCGCAACCAGATCGACGCAGCCGGAAGGCGGTGCCGGCGGCCTGTAGAGCAACGCCGAGACCGCGGCGAGGAAGGCGAGCTTGCGCCCCGGGAATCCCGGAGGAGCCGCGGCCCAGATCGCGGTCAGGAGCACGACAAGCGGCATCGCGCCTTTCGGCGTCGCAACCTGAACCCTGGCCGGAGGCCAGTCGGAGACCCCGTCGATCAACCACAGCGTGATGCGCACGCTGTGCCAGGCCACGCGCAGCAATGCGTCGCCGACGAAGGCCAGCGGTCCGTCCAACAGCAGCCCCAGCAGAGCGGCGGGAACGGTGACCAGGTTGAACAAAGGCAATACCAGCAGGTTGACGCCCGGGGCAACCCAGGAAACCCGTCCGAAAACGAACACCGTCATGGGAAACAGGCCCAGGAGAAGCGTCACTTGCAGCGCCGACAGACGTCTGGCGGCAGCGACGATCGTCTGCAGACGGGATACTTTCCCGTTTGTCCCGACGTCGCGCTGCCGGGCGACCCACATCAGTATTGCGACGGCTCCGAACGAGAGCTTGAAGCCGGGGGCGTGAATGGCGAGTGGATCGCTCACGAATATAAGGACACAGCTTGCAGCGATGATCTTGTCCGACGTCAACTGTCGCCGGAGAACGAAGGCCAGCATCACGAGCAGGATCATCAGCGTTGCACGCTGCGCCGGTATCCCGAACCCGGAAATTTCGGCATACGCGCAGGCGGCGAGTACGGCGGTCAGCGCGGCAAGATCCCGAGCGTTCGCAGATCGGCAAACGATCGGAAAGATCGCGCGGGCAAGCAGCCACGCTCCGACGGCTGCAAGGCCGATGTGCAGGCCCGATATCGCCATCAGGTGGCTGGTGCCGCTGATGGCGTAACGCTCCCATTGCTCCTTGCTGATCAGATGGCGTGCGCCCACTGCAATTGCAAGCAGCACGGCGGAGGCATCGCCGTTTCCAGTGACGTTCACAATCCGATCGACCAGGCGCTGCCGCGTCGCGGACCGCCTGTCCACGGCAATACCATCGGCTCTGGCATTGCCGCTACCGGCGACGACATAGCCTGTGGCGCCGATATTTTGCCTTGCGAGCCAGAGCTCGTAATCGAAGCCGGTATCGTTCGCCAGGCCGCGGGGGCGCTTGAGCCGCACTTCGAAATGCCAGGTTTCGCCGAGCTTCGGCAGATCTTTTGCGTCATACCAGCTCAGCCGGACCCGCCCGGGAAGCCCGGCGTCGCCCTTCGTTTCCGCAACAAAACGCACGGAACCGGGCCACTCTTCCGGAAAGTCCGCGATCCTGACGGTCACCGACACCGTTTGGCCTTGCAGTCCGGGCGCCAGACGGTCGTTCAGCGACCCGCGCGCCGCAAACCAGAGCAGGCTCAGACCGAGCAGCGCGAAACCGGCAGGACGCAGTACGCGCGCGCCCAGGCACCCGACCGTGACGACAATCGCAGACGCCAGTACTGCGTCAGATGGCAGTTGACGGCAGAAACCCAGCGCGTATGCTCCCGCCAGCATGCACATGCAGACTCGAAGCATGTTCCGCGTCCCTGCGGTTTGTCGTTATGATGCCGCCGATGCCCTGGCCTGGCCTATTCATGAATCGCCGTGATGATTGCGCAGATCAAGCAAGGGCACGAGCGCATTCATGAATAGTCCAGGCTAATATAAAAGCGAAGCCCGTTTTCGATGCCAAGGCGATTTTTTCGCAAGTTTGCGCTGAAACGCGACCGGTTCCAGGGTCGCTGGTTTCTGGCCCCTTTCGATCATCTGCTGCACGACACGAAATTGTGGGGCATTCGCAGGCGAAACGTCGTACCTGCCTTTTCGCTCGGCCTGTTCGTCGCCTTTCTGCCCGTTCCGGGCCATGTGCTCATTGCCGCGCTGGCGGCCCTTGCGCTGCGCATCAACATCCCGATCGCGGCACTGGCGACCTTCGCGAGCAACCCGCTCACCGTCGGTCCGATGTTTTTTCTCGCCTACCGCGTCGGCCTGCGCATTCTGAGCCTGCAGCCGGAGCCGTTTAACTTCGAACTCTCGCTGGTCTGGTTCAGCGCCCGCTTCGTACTGATCTGGCAACCCCTGCTGCTCGGCTGCGTAATGCTCGGCGCCATTTCCGCTCTCGTCGGCTATGTTGCACTCGATGCACTGTGGCGCGCCTCTCTGGCCGACTACCTGGAAGCAAGGCGCCGGCGCAAGCGCACTGACGAGGACGTCGACTGAAACTGAGAGCTTTCGGCACGCCCTGACGTGGAATCGCCCGCAGTGCGGGCTCCCACAGCCCGCGAATTGGACCATTAGCCCGGATATCTCACCGATTCGTGGGAATCTCGGGCAGCCATTTGTTCGCACAAGGGATTTTCCGATCGAGCGGAATACCCGAGTGTACTTCCGACGAGTCCAGGGATGGACTCGTTAGAGCGAAGCAGGAGCCAGAGCCGAGTGAGGAAAATTCGTTGTGCGGACAAAGGGCAAGCGAGAGCCCGCGAAATCGGTGAGATATCCGGGTTAGCAGGCTGTAGGAGCCCGCCTCGCGGGCGATCGACGGTGACGAACAGGATTGATTACGCGTCAGAAATTCGCAGGGGCCGGATCGAGACGGCCGTTCTCCAGAATCATCACCCGATCCATGCGCTTCGCGATCGAATGATCGTGGGTGACGATCACCAGACTGGTGCTGAGTTCCCGGTTCAGCTCCAGCATCAGCCCGAGCACGTGCTCGCCGTTGCCGGCGTCGAGGTTGCCGGTGGGTTCGTCGGCAAGCACCAGCATCGGTCGGGTGATCAGCGCGCGCGCGACTGCGGCACGTTGCCGTTCACCGCCAGAAAGCTCCCCAGGCTTGTGATTGAGCCGTTCTCCGAGTCCGACCCTGCCCAGAAGTTCGCGCGCCTGTGCAAACGCGTCAGCCTTGCGCTGATGACGGATCAAGAGCGGCATTGCTACGTTTTCCTCCGCGGAAAATTCCGGCAACAGGTGATGAAACTGGTACACGAATCCGACGTAGCGATTGCGCAGTTCGCCTTTGGCCGTTTCGCTGACGTTGGCCATCGATTGTCCGCCAACGCTGACGGTACCGGCGGTCGGATCGTCCAGGCCGCCCATGATCTGCAATAACGTGGTCTTGCCGGACCCCGAAGCGCCAACGATGGCTACGCGCTCTGCCTGGCCTATTGAAAGGTCCACACCGGAGAGCACTTCGAGCGTAGCACTGCCCTCGCGAAAGCGACGTACCACGCCGCGGCACTCCAGAACTCTCGAGTCATTCATACCTGAGCGCCTCGGCCGGCAGCGTGCGCGCGCCGCGCCACGCCGGGTACAGGGTAGACAGGAGAGCAAGCATCAGGGTAATGCCGCAGATCCGCGCGAGGTCGGCCACCCTGAGTTCCGCAGGCAGGTCGCTGATGAAGTACACGTCCGCGGCGAGAAACTTGATGCCGAATGTCGCTTCCATGAAACCCACGATGTTCTCCAGATTCAGCGTCATCAATACCCCCAGAGCCAGTCCGGCTGCAGTGCCGACGATCCCGATGATCGTTCCCTGGGTCACGAAGATTTTGAGGATACTCGAGGGCCGCGCCCCCGCCGTTTTCAGTATCGCGATATCGGACTGCTTGTCCTTGACCACCATGACCAGCGTCGAAACGATATTGAATGCGGCGACGGCGACCACCATGAGAAGTATCACGAACAGGATCGATTTGGTGATCTGGATCGAGCGGAAAAAATTGACATGCCTGCGGGTCCAGTCACTCACCAGAACCCCGCCACCCAGTTCCATCGCCACCTCTCTGACTATCTCCGGAGCACGATAGATGTCCGTGACCGCCAGCCGGACACCGGTGGCGTTGCCGTTCAGACGATAAAGGCGCGAGGCATCCGAAAGGTTGATAAACGCGAGGCGACGATCGAACTCGTACATGCCGACCCGGTAGATACCGGTCACCGTGAAGCGCTTCTCGCGAGGCAGGACGCCCACGGGCGTCACGATACCTTCCGCCAGCGTCACGGTAACCTTGTCTCCGGGCCCGGCCTGCAGTTCACGTGCAAGCTCGATGCCGAGAACGATACCGAAGCTGCCGGGTTCGAGACTCGCAAGCTCTCCCGCGGTCATCAATCCGCCGATTCCGGAAACGGCATCTTCGAACTGCGGATCGATACCCCGAAGTTCCACGCCACTCAGCCGGTGGCCGTGTACCAGCAGCCCCTGCCCTTCCACGTAGGGCGCCGCCGCAACCACCCGGGGGTTGACGACCGCACGTGAAACCTTACCTGGCCAGTTCGCGATCTGCCCGCGCGGATCCTCGATCGTCGCATGCGCGGACATCGCGAGCAGCCGTTCCCTCAGCTCGCGTTCAAATCCGTTTACGACGGAAAGCACTACGATCAAAACCGCAACGGCGATCGCGATGCCGAGCATCGATATTGCGGAGATCAGCGACACAAAACGGTTGCTGCTGCGCGAACGTACGTAACGGGCCCCGACCCAGAATTCGTAACCGGCCGCCATGTTTCATTCGTACCGCAGCGCGATGGCGGGATTGATCCTGGCTGCTCTTCGGGCCGGATACAGTGTCGCAAGCGAAGTCAGAACGAACGCGGCCACGGCTATGATGGCGACATCCTCGAACTCCAGCAGCGACGGTATTCTGGTGACGTAATAGACATCGCCGGGCATTACCTGAAAGCCGAAAAACCTCTCCAGAGCCGGCACCAGCTCCGGCACGTTCAGGGCCAGCACGATTCCGGAGAGCACCCCCAGAAATACGCCGAACCAGCCTATCGCGGCGCCCTGGATGAAAAATACCCGAATAACGTCGTTCGGCCCCATGCCGAGAGTGCGCAGGATGGCAATGTCGCTGGTCTTGTCCGTAACCACCATGACGAGACTCGCGACGATATTGAATGCGGCCACCCCGATGATCAGCGAGAGAATCAGCGACATCATCATCTTCTCCAGACGTATGGCGCGAAAATAGCTGGCGTTCTCTATCGTCCAGTCACTGCTTCGAAAGCCGGCCCCTAGCTGTCGCTGCAACGACTGCGAGATGGCAGGCGCGTCCATTACGTCGTTTGCCCGAAAGCGCACCGATGTGACTGCCGCGCCGTACGACATCACTCGCGCAGCATCGGAGGCGTGAATCAGCGCCAGCGAGGAGTCATGCTCCTGTACCCCTGCTTCGAACAGCCCCCGGACCACAAAGCGCTCCAGCACCGGTTCCATGCTGCCGTCGCCCACCGGACGCGGCGTCAGCAGGACCAGTCCGTCGCCGACCGAAACTCCGAGATCGAACGCCAGCAGGCGCCCGAGCACGATATTCCTGCCCTCGGCTTCGAGAACGTCCAGGCTGCCTTCCACGAAGTTTGCCGCATCACCGGATATCTCCCGTTCGTACTCCGGCAGTACGCCATTGACCATCACCGCCGTCAGCAAGCGGCCGCTGCGTATCATGCCCTCCATCTCGATGACCGGTGCGGCAGCTGCCACGCCTGGAGCACGCAGAATTTCCGACTGCAGAGTCTGCCAGTCATCGACCCGACCGTTACTGCCCGTCACGTACCCGTGCGCCGTCATGCTCAGAAGGCGCGAGCGCAACTCCGCTTCGAAGCCGTTCATCACCGACAGAATGACGATCAGCGCAGCAACGCCGAGCGCGATGCCCAGGAGGGAAATGAGCGTGATGAACGAAACGAACCTGGTGCGCCGCTTGGCCCGGAGGTAGCGAAGTCCCACAAAGAGTTCCACGGCGCTGATCATCGCGGGCAATTAAACCACATTCGCCGTAGTGCTTTTCGGCCTCGACCGGGGGTGCCGGAACGCGTGTGTAAGTGCCGGGATCGCATGCAGCGAGAAATGTGACGGCACTCACATTGCCGGTGTGGTCATGCTTGTCACAATGAACGCCGACATCGGCAGGTGCCGGATTGGCCGCCGGGTTGAGAGGCCGGCGCGCTGGAAGTCCTCGTGTTTGTGGCAAAAAGCCTGTCGAATCAGTTGTTTTTTGGCGCGATACCGGGTGATATAGTCGCGCGTTGCCTGTTTTGGGGAGGCTTAGAATGTCAAGGTTCAGCGTAATTGCACTGGTTGCCCTGGTGGGCGGATTCGTTGGTAGCGCCGGCGCGGACACGCTGGACATGCGGGGCACGGATTCCGCCTCCCGTTTCGAGGAGTCGGGCAAGCCGACCCGCGGTATGTCGCAGGCCAGGGTCGAGGCGAATTTCGGCGAGCCGCAAACGCGGGTAAGCCCGGTAGGCGATCCGCCGATCACCCGCTGGGAGTACAGCAACTTCGTGGTGTTCTTCGAATACGACAAGGTCATTCACTCCGTTACCAAGCGGTAGCGGTTTCCTGCGGGCAGCCCTGTACTGTCGCCCGCAACCGACAGCCCTTCTCGGGAAGTGTCGCCGGCACCGTGAGGTCCCGCCGGCAGAAGCGACCGGGCCACACCTCGCCGGTCGCCGGATGCGCCGTCCGCGAATGTGAGATAATGCGCGGCCGTTTCTCCCCCTCCCCAACAAGTCGTGGTTCGTCGTTCATTGCTCCTCCCCTCTACCGTCCTGACCACAGGGCAGATTTCCTCCATAGGTCGTGCGATCGGCGCGAGTACCGCCCTGGCGGCGGTCGAGCTCGCGGAAAACTCCGGTCGGCCGTTGCTCGTGCTGGCGACGGATCCGCGGCATGCGGACCAGCTCGAGGCCGAGATCCGTTTCTTCGCCGAGCGGAATCTGCCGGTACGGCATTTCGTCGAGTGGGAAACCCTGCCGTACGACAGCTTCTCGCCGCACCAGGATATCGTCTCCGACCGTCTGTCGGTCATGGCATCTCTGCCGCAGGCCGAGCGTGGAATCGTGATTGCGTCCGCGCCGAGCCTGCTGCAGCGCCTGCCGCCTGTGGACTACATCGCAGCCCGCTCGCTGCATCTGCGACAAGGCCGGCAACTCGACCGCGGGGACTTCATCGAACGACTGACGGCTTGTGGATACCTGCGCGTGCCTCAGGTGACGGAGCACGGCGAGATTGCCGTTCGCGGTTCGCTGCTCGATATCTTCCCGATGGGATCGGATGCGCCCGTGCGAGTCGATTTCTTCGACGACGATGTCGAGTCCTTGCGCTATTTCGATCCCGAGACACAGCTTTCGGCGGAAACCACCGCCGAGGTCCGTATCCTTCCCGCCAGGGAAATTCCCCTCGACGAGGACGACGTCAGTCGGTTCCGGCGCAACTACCGCGCAAGATTCGAAGGCCAGCCCGCAAAATCGCGGGTCTATCGCGAGATATCCGAAGGGATCGCCCACGGCGGGATCGAGTACTACCTCCCGCTGTTCTTCGAAACGACCGCGAGTCTGTTCGACTATCTGCCGGACGACTCGGCAATTCTGGCACCGGCCGGCCTCGACGCCATTTTCGACAGCGCATGGGCGGAAATCGGCGAGCGCTACGAACTCTGCAGCCTCGACCCCGAGCGACCGGTTCTGAAACCACAGGAAAGCTTCCATCAGCCGGCTGAAATCGCCGGGCTTTTCTCGCGTTTCCGGACCATTTCGTACTCGGCGCAATCGCTGCAGGATTCTGCGCACTCCGCGAACCTGTCAACGAAGCTCCCTCCCGCCGTACGGGTCGAGGCGCGTTACGAGGATGCCGCCGCATCACTGATGCGATTTCTGGAAGACTTCGCCGGGCGCGTGCTGATTACCGCCGATTCCGCGGGACGACGCGAAGGCATCATCGACATGATGCGCGGGCGCGGTCGGGAGATCGCGCGATTCGACGACTGGCGTGCTTTCCTGGTGGGCAGTGAATCGATCGGCATCGCGATCGCCCCGATCGAAGGCGGCGTTCTCCTGCCGGCCGATGGCCTCGCGATCATCACCGAACATCAGTTGATCGGCGAAAAACCGCGACAACGTTCGCGCAGGCGACGCGCCGAGCGCGACCCGGAAACGATCATCCGCGAACTCAACGACCTGGCGCCCGGCGCTCCTGTCGTGCACTCGGAGTACGGCGTGGGCCGTTATCTCGGGCTGGAAACTCTGCAGACCGGCGGCGTAACCGGGGAGTTTCTGAGCCTCGAATATGCCGATGGCGACAAGCTGTACGTGCCGGTCTCCTCCCTCGATCTGATCTCGCGTTACACCGGCGCGTCTCCGGAGAACGCACCGCTACATAAACTGGGCAGCGACCAGTGGGCGAAAGCCAGGCAGCGCGCCATCCGGAGAATCCGCGACGTAGCGGCCGAGCTGCTGGATGTTTACGCGCGGCGCGCCGCGCGCCCCGGGCATCGCTTCGGCTGGCCGGAAGCGGAATATCGCGCGTTCGAGAACGGCTTTCCGTTCGAGCCCACCGACGATCAGTCGCGCACCATTGACGAAGTGCTCGCCGACCTCAAGTCGAGCAGCCCGATGGACCGCGTCGTCTGCGGCGATGTCGGCTTCGGCAAGACCGAAGTTGCGCTTCGCGCAACCTTCGTCGCAGTACACGGTGGAAAACAGGTTGCCATCCTGGTGCCCACGACGCTGCTGGCGCAACAGCACGGGCAGACGTTCAGGGATCGTTTCGCCGACTGGCCGGTGCGCGTGGAAATCCTGTCGCGGTTTCGCTCACGGAAGGACGCGCAAAGCGTCATCGACGGACTTCGGTCCGGCGATGTGGACGTCGTGATCGGTACCCATCGACTGCTGCAGCATACGAAAGACTTCCGCGACATCGGCCTTGTGATTGTCGACGAGGAGCACCGCTTCGGCGTACGCCACAAGGAAGCCATCAAGTCGCTCCGCAGCGAGGTCGACGTGCTGACATTGACCGCCACTCCCATCCCGCGGACGCTGAACATGGCGCTGGGCGGCCTGCGCGAGATGTCTCTCATTACCACGCCTCCGGCACATCGCCTCTCGGTACGAACGTTTGTCAGCGAATGGAACGACGTCGTGATTCGCGAAGCGATAATGCGCGAGATCAAACGTGGCGGCCAGGTCTACTTCATTCACAACCGGGTCGAAGACATCGAAAAGGTCGGCGGACGCATTCGCACGCTCGTGCCCGAAGCGTCGCTGCGAATCGGCCACGGGCAGATGGCGGAACGGGACCTCGAGCAGGTCATGCTGGATTTCTACCATCGGCGCTTCAACGTCCTGCTTTGTACCACGATCGTCGAGAGCGGCATCGACGTACCGACCGCAAACACGATCATCATCAACCGCGCCGACCGCTTCGGCCTCGCCCAGCTGCATCAGCTGCGCGGTCGGGTCGGTCGATCGCATCACCGCGCCTATGCATACCTCGTCGCCCCGCCCCGTGTCGCTATGACTGCGGACGCAATCAAGCGACTCGAAGCCATCGACTCGCTCGAGGACCTCGGTTCCGGTTTCATCCTTGCTACCCACGACCTCGAAATACGCGGCGCGGGCGAGCTATTGGGGGATACACAAAGCGGCCAGATTCAGGAGATCGGTTTCTCGCTCTACACCGAGCTTCTGAGCCGGGCGGTGAGTTCGCTCAAGTCGGGCAAGGAACCGGACCTGCTCGAGCCGCTGCACGCAGGCGTCGAGATCAACCTGCACATGCCGGCGCTGCTGCCCGAGGACTACATTCCCGACGTTCACTTGAGGCTGATGCTTTACAAGCGGATCGCCAGCGCCGAGAGTCACGACCAACTTCGGGAAATGCAGGTCGAGATGATCGACCGATTCGGACTACTGCCGGCTTCCGCAAAGAACTTCATGCGCATAGCAGGCATCAAGCTCGATGCGTCCGGTCTCGGAATCGGGAAAATCGACGCGGCAGGCGGCGGTGGGTATATGGTTTTCGGCAAGCGCACGTGCGTCGACCCGCTTGCCCTGGTGCATCTGGTGCAGACTGACAGCCGAACGTATCGCATGCAGGGAGCCGAGCGCTTGCAGTTTCGCTTGGAAATTCCGGACGATGACGATAGATTCAGCTTCGTCGAACGGTTGCTGCAAAAGCTTGCGAACAAGGCCTCAGCCGTCCAGAGGACGGCGTGAGGCGATGGTGGAACAGTCGAAGCCGCGAGGCGGTATCGCAAAACCGATGAATCGGAACTACGGAATCCCGAAGATGGAGGCACAGAAAGCACCGGCAGGACGGCTTCGTTCGGCAATTTGCGCCGCCTTGGTCATGATCGCACACGTTCCGGCTGCGCTTTTGTTCGTCGCCGGGGCAAACGCCCAGGAGAGCGACGCGCAACCCGCACTCGAACCGCGTTATACCGTTGAGCTGATTGTCTTTGCCTATCGCACGGCCGATTCGGGTAACGAAGTCTTCGTTCCCGACAAGCCGACGCTCGTACCGGATGCGGAGGAGGAAATGCCGACCGAGGACGGCCCGAAAACGTTCGGCGACTCGCCCGAGGCGCTGCCGACGGACCTTCCGGACGCAGACGATCCTGGCGCCGTGGACGAGCAGGTTCCGGAACGCGAGCGGATCGAGTTACGCGTACTGGAGCCTGAGGCTTACACGATGGATGATGTTCATCGCCAACTCGAACGCCTGGATGCGTACGAACCCGTCTTGCGAACCGCGTGGACGCAGACCACACCGCCACGCGACGCATCACCTGCCGTGCACCTGCGCGCACTCGGAAATCCGCCGCCCGGGCTCGACGGCAGCGTGACCCTTTATCGCGGGCGCTACCTGCATCTGGTCGTCGATCTCGCGCTGGATGCGGAGTCCTCCGAGCGGCAGGCGGCCACCGCGACGGACCGGCTCATCGCCTACGGCGACGGTCGCCTTCGTAGCGATGACGATGACATGTCATCCGATGTACTGAGACAACCGGTCCGCTACCGGATTTTCGAAGACCGGATCATGAAAACAGGCGACATCCGCTATTTCGACCATCCGCGCTTCGGGGTGATTGCAAAAGTCACGCGACCGGAAGAGGAGCCTGCGTCGGCGGGTACCGGCAATGACGGACTCCCGTAGTGCCTCTATTGCGAGCCTCCCTGACCCGACCGCAATGGCGCCCCTAACCGTGGAGTACGCCGTCGAGAAAGCTGCCTGACTGCTGGGTACTTCGGTCTACCTGCACGACGGACGCCCGGTGCGTCACCGTTACAAAGCGCGCAGTCTTCGACCGCGGATGATGCAGTCCCAGTTCGCGGACTGCGTTACCGATTCGCTGCGCGAATTCCCGCACGCCGCCTTCCTCGGATGCGTGCGAAAGCACCACGATAGTCTCGTCGTCATCGGTCGTTATACGCGCCCCAACGTCGCTCGCCCGACGCATGCAGCGCCGCACGGCCTGCGCGACACGGCGCAGGCAGGAGTCGGTGGCATGCCGTCCGAAGACCTCCAGGTACGCATTGAAATCGTCCAGCGAGAAGGCGATCACGGCCAGGCTCGTCTTTTCCCGCGCGGCCACCGCCCAGTCGTGCTCCAGCACTTCGCGGAACGCGGCCTCTGTCAGAAGGCCGGTCACCGCATCGTCACGCGACAGGTCGCGAATGCGGCGCCGCGCCCTGCGGAGGGCATGATGCATCTCGTTGTCCGCAGTCGGAGCGTTCACGCCATGGCCGCTGCGCCAGTACAGCGCATAGTAGTGTCGGGCCGACCCGACCGATAGCGGACGCAGCACCAGGAGATATTCACGTTTGTCGATAACGACCGGAATACTGCTTTCCTGGCGGGATCGCACTGTCTCGCTGATTTCGAGGGCGAGATCCCGTCCCAGCAAACCTTCGATGACGTCCGCCAGCGGCCGATCGAGGACCGGCTCATCCCCCTTCAGGCCGGCGAATGCCGGATTGCATAAAACGACAGGCCAGTCCGGGCGGTCCGTGTTCGCAGCGAGCAGCGGCTCCGCCGCGGACTCGATCAGCTTTTGGAGAATCTCACGCTCTATCGCTTTCATCACTCGATTGGCCCGCGTGCGATTGGCCCGCGTGAAGCCTGCGCGAAAAATTGCTGTATGAGACGCAGAGATCGCGTCCTCGCCTCGAGCAGACTGGCTTCGATATCCTCATGTATCGCCTTTTCGCCCCGGCCGGCCGCGAAGTTCACGATCAACGAGAGGCACGCGTAGTTCATCCGCATTTCCCTCGCGATGCCGGCTTCCGGCATCGCCGTCATGCCGATGAGGTCGGCCCCGTCGCGCTCCAGCCGGTCTATTTCAGCCGCCGTCTCGAGGCGCGGCCCCTGGGTCACGGCGTATACCCCGCGGTCGTGACAGGGCACGTCTGCAGACCTGGCGGCATTCAGGAGCCGCCTTCTCAGTTTCTCCGAGAACGGCTCGGTGAAGTCGATATGGTCGAGAGTAGCCGAACGGGTATCGTAAATACTGTGATCCCGTCCATAGGTGTAGTCGATCAGCTGGTGTGGCACCACCAGCTCGCCCGGGACCGGACCGGGCGTAATCACGCCGACCGTATTCAGCGCTACCACATGCCCGACCTTCAGGATCTTGAGCGCAGCCAGGTTCGCCCGATAGTTGATGCGGTGCGGAGGGATGTCGTGGCGGTCCCCGTGACGTGGCAGAAACCGCACGCAATTCCCGCCGAAATCCAGATCGCGGACCGGCGCCGAGGGCGCGCCGTATGCGGTTATCACGTCTCGCCCCGGCGATCCGCCGGCAAGGTCTCTGAAGCCCGACCCGGCGACGATAGCGAACCCTCCGTCGGCCGGATCGCTCATCGGGAGTGCCGAGCCGGAATGCCCGTCCCGATCAGGCATTCAGTTCGAGTTCCGGGCGCTCGAACCAGCGGCCGAGTCGCTCGGAAGCAGCCTGCCATTCGTCGCTCGCCAGCAGCGTTTCGCGCAGCGTCTGTCCGGTCCCGTGCAAGCGTGCGAGGCGCACCAGCGACAGCGGGTTCGAATAGTCCCTCAGGGCAGCGACAGTCACCCGGGCTGCCGTCCGGTCGTTGCAGATCAGTACCATGTCACAGCCCGCCGCGAGCGCCAGCTCCGCGCGTTTCGGCATCGATCCGAACTCGATAGTGGCCTTCATACTGAGATCGTCGCAGAACACGGCGCCATCGAACCCGAGCTGGCTGCGCAACTGATCCTCGATCCAGTAGCGCGAAAATCCGGCCGGAAGCGGATCCGTTTCGACGTACACGACATGAGCCAGCATGACTCCGGCCAGCAGTCGGTGCCCGATCAGCCTTTCGTACGGCCGCAGATCGTCCAGCAGGTCTCCGAACGGCCGACGGTCGACCGGCAGCCTTTCGTGCGAGTCGGCGACGACCGCGCCATGCCCGGGAAAGTGCTTTGCGATCGCCACCATGCCCCCCTGGCGCAGACCTCGACAAAAGCTCGCCGACAATGCGGCCACGGCCTCCGGGTCGGAATGAAAGGCGCGCTCGCCGATCACTTCGCTGACCCCGTGGTCCAGATCCACGCAGGGTGCAAACGACAGGTCCACATCGGCGGCGCGCAGCTCTTGAGCGATCAGCCAGCCTGCCGTGCGTGCCAGCTGCAGCGCCTCATCCGGATCGCGGTCGTACTCCCGTCCGATTCGACGCATCGGCGGAATCGCGCTAAAGCCCTCGCGAAATCGCTGGACCCGTCCCCCTTCCTGATCCACCGCAATCAGAAGCGGCGGGCTTCGCAACGCCCGGATGGACGCGACGAGATCCGCCAACTGGGAAGGCGAAGCATAATTCCGACTGAACAGAATGACCCCGCCCACCGCGGGTTCGGCCAGCAGATCGCGATCTGCCGGCGTCAGCTTAAGTCCCTCGATATCGAGCATTACGGGTCCAAGCGCCATGGTCTCAGCCGGTTTGGGTCGGAGCAGCGTGACAGTCTATTAAACTTTATTCTTCAAATATAGTGTAACTGGTTATTTATGTTGTTCTTTTGGGATGCAGGTCCTGTTTTGAAAAGACTGCGACGGCCTCCACGTGCGCGGTGTGAGGGAACATGTCGACGATGCCGGCGGCTTCCAGCCAGTAGCCCTGTCCCTTTGTCAGGATACCTGCGTCGCGCGCCAGAGTCGCCGGGTGACAGGACACGCACACCACCCGGCTCGCGCCCGTGCTTGCCATGTGACGCACCACTTGCTCCGCGCCGCTTCGCGGCGGGTCGAGCAGCACCCGGTCCCACGACTGCCTGAACCAGCCGCCCTTGCCGTCGACCGCCGCCAGGTCGCCAGAGCGAAATTCACAGTTGTCGACGCCGTTCAGTGCTGCGTTCTCCGTCGCTCTCGCGACCTGCTCCGTTTCGCCCTCGATGCCAAGCACCCAGCCCGCACGGCGGGCGATGGGCAGCGAGAAGTTGCCGATACCGCAATAGAGGTCGAGAACGCGGTCGCTTTCGCGCACGTCGAGCAGATCCACGACCATTCCGACCATACGCCGATTCACACGGCCGTTCACTTGCACGAAATCGGTAGGCTCGAACCGGATACGTACGTCGAATTCAGGCAATTCATAATAGAGTGCCTGGTCGGCAGCACCAGGGACCAGAGGCGTCACCGAATCGAGACCGCCCGGCTGCAGAGAAATCCGGACGCCCTGGTCGTTGCCGAAGCGCTGCAGTCGCGCTCGGTCATCCTCTCCGGGCGGATCCAGCACCCGAAACACCAGTTCGACGGCGTTATCCGCTGTCGCTACTTCTATCTGCGGCAGGCGGGCACGGATGCGGAGCCCTCCGATCAGGTCGCTCAATGCGGCGATGAGTGAACCGAACGGCGGCGCGAGAATCTCGCACCTGCGCATGTCGGTCACGAGGGCCCCGTGGCGCTCCCGGAATCCGACCAGTACCCGCCCCTTCCCGGCAACGTCCTTGACCGCGAGCCGTGCCCGCCGGCGATACTGCCAGCTCCCGTCGGGGTCCGGATCGAACACCGGATCGAGCCAGCGTTCGGGCTGGACGCCACCGATGCGCGCCAGGCAGTCCGCCAGCGATTTCTGCTTCATGGCTCGCTGAGTGGCGGCATCGACATGCTGCAGGGCGCAGCCGCCGCACATGCCGAATACGGCGCACCTGGGCGTCACGCGCTCCGGCGAGGGGGTCACGATCTCCAACAGGTCCGCGTCGTCGTATCCCCTGCGTATCTTCCGCCTCCGAAGGCACACCTGCTCGCCGGGGAGCGCTCCGGGCACGAAGACTTTCTTGCCGTCGATCGTGGCGATGCCGCGGCCGTCGTGCGTCATGGCGCCGATCGTGGCGGTTTCTGGTTCACGGCGTTTTACCATTGTGCTAATCCGCATTGTTCGTGAACGGTTGACACACCGTGGTTAGCGGGGTTCCGGCGCTCAGGGAGCCGGCGTAGCGAGCTCGTTATCGCTCCAGGCAGCGGTGAATTCATTGAGGTGTGGCAGGTTCATTGCGGCGAGGGTCGAGCGGACGAGGTCGAACTCGCGCTTCAAGTCGTCGGCATCCAGTCTGCCGCGCATGTGCTCGAAGCGCAGGTAGATGAGGTACGTGTTGAGGACGTCGGTTTCACAGTAGTTCCGGATTTCGTCGATGCCGCCGTCGAGCCATGACTTCCAGACCTTGTCGCCGCTCATGCCCAGTTTGCCGGGGAAGCCGAGCAGCGCTGCAACCTGATCGAGCTTTGCGCCACCGCGCGGCTGAAACCCGGACAGCACGTCCATCAGGTCGATGTGTCGCCAGTGAAAACGGCTCAAGTAGTTGTTGTAGCGAAAGTCGCGGTCGCTATCGCCCATCTCCCAGTAGCGCGGGGCCTGCACGCCATGCTTGAGCGCCCGGTAGTGCAGCACGGGCAAGTCGAATCCGCTCCCGTTCCAGGAGATGAGATCGGGAGAATAGCGCTCGAGTCCGTCGAAGAATCGGGTGATGAGCTCGGCCTCTCCCGCGTCGCGATCGCCCAGGCTCCATACGCGAAAGCTGTCTCGGGTACGGAGTGCCACGGAAATGGCCACCACGCGATGCAGATACAGCGGCAGGAATTCGCTGCCCGTGGTCTGGTGTCGCAGGAAGGTCATCGCGGACGCGACGTCCTCATCGCTCAGGTCGTCGAGCTGATACGCCCGGCGGCCGAACTCGACGTCCGGTATGGTCTCAATATCAAAGGAAAAACAGTGCATTATAGACTTTTCATGACGTATTTTATGATTAAGGAACAGCCCCGGGAATCGAGGGCTTCATGGCAACGGCGAATGCCACCACCAGTCCCGCGTCGTCCGTGAGACTGACGTGCGCCTCGCCGATGCCGAGATCCCGGCAGACCGTCCTGGCGCGCTCCGAGAAGATGACGAGCGGTCTGCCCCAGTCGTTATTGACGATGCCGACATCGCGTATCCAGACCCCGTGACCAAAGCCGGTGCCCATGGCTTTTACCGTCGCTTCCTTTCCCGCGAAGCGCATGGCGAGAAACCGTACGGGGCGCTTGCTGCTGCGAAACAGTTCGTGTTCCTCCGGCATCAGGAGCCGCTCGACAAAGCGATCGCCGAAGCGATCGTAGGTTCTCTGAACACGACTGATTTCGACGATGTCCGTTCCGACGCCGAAGATCACAGACGACAAACCGGAATACTTTCTACCGCGAAGACCCCTGACTTCATTCGTCTCCACCCCGCAGACCCCTGGCCTCATTCATCAAGCGCTTCATACCGGCGACGGCGGCTTCCATGCCGTCGAATACCGACTGTGCGATAACGGCATGCCCGATGTTGAGTTCCACAATCTCGGCAATGGCCGCGATCGGCTGTACGTTCTCGTAGTTCAGACCGTGTCCTGCGTGTACCGTGAGACCGATTTCCCGCGCATACACGGAAGCCCTGGCCACGCGCTCGAGCTCCTGCAGGCGATTCCCCTCCGGCGAATCGGCGTATGCGCCGGTGTGTATCTCCACCACCGGAGCACCGACGGCCCTGGCCGCATCCAGCTGCCGGGGATCGGGGTCGACAAACAGCGAAACCCGGATTCCGTGGCCGGCGAGCTGGCTCAGGGCGTCGGCGATCCTGTCCTTCTGTCCGGCCACGTCGAGACCGCCTTCGGTGGTGAGCTCCGCCCGGCGCTCGGGCACAAGACAGCAATCGGAAGGTTTCGTGGCGCATGCAATCGCCACCATCTCCGGAGTAAGCGCCATCTCCAGGTTCATATGCGTCGTCATGACCTCCTTCAAGGCGCTGACATCCCGGTCCTGAATGTGCCGGCGGTCTTCACGAAGATGCAGCGTAATGCTGTCGGCACCGGCGCGCTCCGCCAGAAGGGCCGCCGCCACGGGGTCCGGATACGTGGTCCCGCGAGCCTGGCGCAAGGTTGCGACGTGATCGATGTTTATCCCAAGGTTCTGTTTCGTCAGTGTCCCCAAAATACCTCCCGGGCTCCGCGTCATGGTATGTCTTTGTGGTTCTCTTTTTTTGCTGTCGCACTGCCCCGCTGCATATCCAGAAACACCTTGCGACTTTTCAGGGGCCGGCCGCCCAGATGAAACGCAATGACCTCGCGCAACAATCTGCCCGCTGAGCGCAGCGTTTCGGGGCGCGAGAAATCGCGATTCCGGATTGCCATGAGGTCGCTGCCGGGGAACGTCCCCGGACCGGACGGATCGCTCGCGACCGTCAGGCCCGCTTCCGGCCGGTACACGTAGAACGCCGCGGACGACAGTGGCGCCTCGGTTTCCGTATCATGATCGAGATTCACCGCATATCCAAGCAGACGTAGCAGGTCCAGTTCAAACTCGCGCAATTTGGCCGGAACGTCGCGCCCGCCGGAAAGGCTCTCGATGGTCGATCCGTAAACTCTGAATATGTCGGGTTGCGGGTCGTGCCGATGCAGCAGATACAGAAGCAGTTCGTTGACGTAATACCCGGACAGCAAGGCATCCCCCGTAAGGGAGATCGGCGCTCCGCGGAGTTCGGCCCCCGTCAGCGTGCCGAGTTCGCCGCGGCTCACCCAGGAGACCTGCAACGGCAGGAACGGTCGCAGTATCCCCTTGAGCCTGGACCTGCCGGAGCGGCTCCCGCGGGCGACCAGCGAAAGGCGGCCGTGCTCCCGGCTCAGGACGTCCAGAATACGGCTGGCATCCTGATAGGGTCGGTGATGCAGCAGCCAGGCCGGTTCGTTCTGTACGCGACGAATCATGCTGAAGGCACTGTTACAGCGGGTCGAAACCGAGCCTTTGCAGCTGCTCTTCATTGTCGGCCCAGTTCTCCTTGACCTTGACCCAGAGCTCGATGTGGACCGGCCGGCCCAACTCGCGTTTCAGTTCGAGTCGCACGGCGCGGCCGACTTTTTTCAGCAGATTACCCCCTTTTCCGACGACAATGCCCTTCTGACTTTCCCGCTCGACCCAGATGACGGCGTGAACTTCCATCCCCTCGTCCCCCGCTTCCAGCCGTTCGATCTGCACCGTCAGGCCGTAGGGCACTTCCTGGCGAAGGTTCAACGTGAGCTGCTCGCGAACCAGTTCGGCGATACGAAAAGACTCGCTTCGGTCGGTGAACATCTCTTCCGGAAAAAGCGGTGCGGATTCCGGAAGGAACTTCGGAATCACCGACATCAACCGGTCCAGATTATCACCAAGCTTCGCCGACAAGGGAATGACCTCGGCGAAGTCGAATCTCGCCGACATCGCTGCGATCGCCGCCAGCAACTCCTCTTTCGGGTGTACCTTGTCGATCTTGTTCAGCAGAGCGATAACCGGAGCGGACGCGCTCGTTGCGCGATCCAGCGCGCTCTGGTCGTCCCGGGTCCAACGGTTCGCCTCGCACATGAACACTATCAGGTCGGCGTCCTGAAGTGCATTGACGGCGGCACGGTTCATCAGCCGGTTCATGGCCTTGCCGGCATGACTGTGCAGGCCGGGCGTGTCGATGAAAATAACCTGCGTCTTGCCGGCAGTGTGGACTCCGAGGATGCGATGTCGCGTCGTCTGTGGCTTTGGCGTGACGATGCTGACTTTCTGTCCGACAAGCGCGTTTACAAGCGTCGACTTGCCCACGTTGGGACGGCCGACGACCGCGACGAAGCCTGCCCGGGAACGCTCTCCCGTTGCCACTACGCGGGTTTGCCCACCAGGAGCAGCATCTTCGTCGCCGCATCCTGTTCCGCCTGGCGCCGTGACGTACCTCGGCCGACGGTGCTCGCATCCAGCGCATGAATGCCGCAACTTACCTCGAACGTCTGACGATGTGCCTTACCCCTAACGTTCTCGACCCGGTAGGTTGGCAGATCGAGTTTGCGGGCCTGCAGGAGTTCCTGCAACTGCGTTTTGGGGTCCCGGCGGGACGCCGAGTCCGGGAGTTCGCGCAGGCGTTCGCCATAAACCGCCTGTATTACCCGGCGCGCCTCGTCGAAGCCCGCGTCCAGATAGACTGCTCCGAAAACGGCTTCCAGGGCATCGCCAAGGATGGAGGAGCGACCGTAACCCCCGCCTCGTTTTACCCCCGCCCCCAGCACGAGGTGCGACGCCAGACCGATCTCCGTCGCGAGTTCCGTAAGCATCGTGTCCTTGACCAGCGATGAGCGAATCCGGCTCAGGACGCCTTCACTGGCGTCCGGGCGGAGTCTATAGGTGGCTTCCGAAACCACGACATCGAGGACGGCATCCCCGAGATATTCGAGCCGTTCATTGTTCGGACCCGGGGCGCTACGGTGAGTCAGCGCCTGCGTGAGCAGGTCTTGATCGCGAAATTCGTAGTTTAGCGACTGTTTCAGCCAGGCAGAGGCTTTTTCCAAGTTTCTCGCTCGAGACGCAGGTAAGTATGCGCGTTATTGTCGTTCAAATCGTGCCGACCTCCAAGGCCTCGCAAAATTCACGATTGCCGAATCGGCCACGAGAACAACCACCGCCCCAGGTCTCGGACGGGTTAGCGACGGACCAGGACTTCCTTGTCGAAATGCACGGTGAAGGAGACGTTACCCATAAACGGCGTCGTGTGGTCATAGGTCGCTTTGACGAGAAAGCCGGTGCTGTCGGTCGTTACCTTGATGTCGTTCGCCTTGATCTCGCTCACGCTTTCGACATCGAACCGTCTTGAAATAGACGTACGGATCGCGTTGCGGGATGCGTTCTGGCTGTCGAACTCCTTGTGCACGCCCTCGAGCACGCCCGCGACCTTCATGTAGTTGAGGTAAACGGGTGTCAGGCGAATGAAGGCAAATGCAAACAGGCCTATGAACACCGCCAGGATCAGGAAGCCGACGGTAGTTATACCGGCTTGCTTCGCAGCGGTTCGCCCTGTTGCCGGCAGGCGCCTGGCGTTCACGCAACCGATCCGGTTTTCCCGACAGCTCATCGATGTTCCTCCACGATCCATTCCAGGCATCCCGTGCCGCCCCGCAGAAACAAGGGCAGTGCACCCCGTCGCAAATAATCGACCATTCTCGCGGCGCCTCGCGACAATAGTCAATGATTTACGACGGGGTACACTAGCGCGATTTTAGCCGGCCGATCAGTGACTCGCACCACATTATTGAATCTTCATCCCAATTCGGCCCCAATCCGGTATCTCCAGCCCGTCCATGTGCATCCAGATCCGCACCGCTTCTCCGACCAGATGCGTCTCGGGAATCATGCCGAGAAAGCGGCTGTCCCGGCTGTTGTCCCGGTTGTCCCCTAGCATGAAATAGTGCCCCTCCGGTACCTCATAGACGCCATCGCGGACGGTATTGCCGGGGTGCGCGATGAAGATGGCGTGCTCGCGGTCGCTCAAGGTTTCGATGAAACGGGGCGCCGGGTCGTCCGGCGGCGGGTTGGCATCCGGGGCGAGGGCCACCGGCTCGCCGTTGACGGTCAACCGGTGGTTGACGTACTCCACGGTGTCACCCGGAAGACCGACCACGCGCTTTATGTAATTGACCGTCGGTTCTTCCGGAAGCCGAAAAACCACGACATCGCCGCGTTCAGGCTGCCCCGTTTCCATGATCTTCGTTTCGAGAACGGGCAAGCGCAACCCGTAGGAAAACTTCTTGACGAAAATGAAGTCGCCCTGGAGCAACGTCGGCATCATCGAGCCGGAAGGGATTCTGAACGGCTCGAAAACGAACGAGCGTATGACCAGCACGAACAGCAATACCGGAAAGAAAGATCGCGAGTAATCGACAAGAGTCGCCATTACCCGGTTGGATCCGCCGCCTTCGTGCTGCTTTTTCCGCAGGTAGAAGCGATCGATTGCAACGACCACGCCGGTAACGGCCGTCAGCAGGGTAAGTATCAGGGCCAGGTTAATATTCAATAGAGCGTCTCACTTGTCTGTTCTCAGAACTGCCAGAAAGGCTTCTTGCGGAATCTCTACAGAGCCGATCTGCTTCATACGCCGCTTGCCTGCCTTCTGCTTTTCGAGCAGCTTTCGCTTTCGCGTCACGTCGCCCCCGTAACATTTCGCCGTGACGTTCTTCCGGAGCGCCTTGACCGTACTTCGCGCGATAATCTGGCTGCCGATTGCCGCCTGAATGGCCACGTCGAACATCTGCCTCGGAATCAGTTCGCGCATTCGCTCGACCAGCTCACGACCACGAGCATCCGCCGTCGCGCGATGCACAATCATGGACAACGCATCAACACGCTCCTTGTTGATAAGGACATCCAGTCGCACCAGCGAGGCCGGCTCGAAGCGCTCGAAAGTATAGTCGAAAGAGGCGTAGCCACGACTGACCGACTTCAGCCTGTCGAAAAAGTCCAGCACGACCTCGGCAAGCGGCATCTCGTATACCAGGGAGACCTGGCTGCCCAGGTAACGCATGTGCTTCTGCACACCGCGCTTCTCGATGCACAATTTCATAACGGAACCAACGTGCGTTTCGGGCACGAGAATGCTGGCGGTGATAACGGGCTCCCGCAGCTCGACAATCTCGTTGACCGGAGGCAACTTGGACGGATTATCCACATACAGTAGCTTCCCGTCGCGCATGAGTATCTCGAATATCACAGTCGGCGCGGTAGTGATCAGGTCAAGGTTGTATTCCCGTTCGAGGCGTTCCTGCACGATCTCCATGTGCAGCATTCCGAGGAAGCCGCAGCGAAAGCCGAAACCGAGGGCCGCCGACGTTTCCGGCTCGAAATGCAGGGCCGCATCGTTCAGCCGCAACTTCTGCAGAGCTTCCCGAAAATTCTCGTAGTCGTCGGAGCTGATTGGGAAAAGACCGGCGAAGACGCGTGGCTGTATTTGCTTGAACCCCGGCAACGGCGACGCGCAAGGTCGGGCAGTCGCGGTTATCGTGTCTCCGACGGGCGCTCCGTAAATATCCTTGATTGCCGCAATGACGAACCCTACCTCTCCCGTCTGCAAGGAAGGACGATCCTCCATCTTTGGCGTAAAGCTTCCGACCCTGTCCGCATTGTACGAACGCTGGGTCGACATAATCGTGATCTTGCTACCTTTGGTCAGGCTCCCGTGCATGACACGCACGAGGGATACGACGCCGACGTAGTTGTCGAACCACGAATCGATGATGAGTGCTTGCAGCGGCGCCTCCGGATCGCCCCGGGGAGGCGGTATTTCCCTGACGATGCGCTCCAGCAAGTCGGCCACGCCCTCTCCCGTCTTGGCGCTAACGCGCGCAGCGTTTTGTGCATCGATGCCGATGATGTCCTCGATTTCGTGTATGACCTTGTCCGGCTCGGCGGCTGGAAGATCGATCTTGTTGAGCACCGGAAGGACTTCGAGCCCCTGGTCGATTGCCGTTATGCAGTTGGCGACGCTCTGTGCCTCGACACCCTGCGCCGCATCGACGACGAGCAGCGCGCCTTCGCAGGCAGCAAGGGAGCGCGATACTTCGTAGGAAAAATCGACGTGGCCGGGGGTATCGATGAAATTCAGCTGGTACACCTTGCCGTCGGAGGCCGGGTACTTGAGCGATACGCTGTGGGCCTTGATCGTGATCCCGCGTTCCCGTTCCAGATCCATCGAATCCAGAACCTGTTCGAGCATCTCCCGGGCCTGCAGCCCGCCGCACAGCTGGATAAACCGGTCAGCGAGCGTCGACTTCCCATGATCGATGTGGGCGATGATCGAAAAGTTGCGGATGAGATTCATTGACAATTTCGGCGGTCCCGCCGCGCGCGGGAGGCGGGCTCCGGGGGGCAAACGGCGAAGTATATACGTTTCATGGATACCGCGGCCGGTGTTGAAAGGCATCTGCCGGGAGCGGATATCTCACCGATTGCCCGGGCTCTCGCGTTCCCTGGCCGCGCGATGCCGCAGTGCGTCTTCGATCGCCTGTCTCTCGAGTCGATACTCGCACAGCGTATGGCCGTCGAGTTCCACCACGGGAATGCGGGTTCCATAGGCCTCTCGCAGCCCGGCGTCCAGATCGATGTCTACCGACTCTACCCTGGCTCGCCCGCGCACGAGGAGCAGCAGATCCTCGAGCAGAAGTTCGCACAGGTGGCAGCCCGGCCGGCTGTAAACGCGAAAAGTCGGTTCGACCTCAGGTCCCGGCATACGGCGCATCGCCGGGCGTGCCGACTTTCTCCGACGCCACCGGCGTCAGGTGCCGCAGGCAGCTGTCTTTGAGCAGAAGTCTGCGTCCGGCGATCAGACCCGCCGCGAGACCGGCGGCGCCGGCCGCCACCATCCCGGCGTCGCTAGCTCGTTCACCCACGACCGTAGCCAGGGCGACGGAGAGCACCAGGGCAAGAAGCGGCAAGCCGTAGGCCAGCCAGGCCGCACGTAGCAGATGCAAAGGCGCGAGCTCGAGCCGCACACAATCGCCGGGTCGGAGATGCAGTCCGTCGGCAACTCTCACGTCGAGAAGCCTCGTACGCCCTTGTTGCAGGAGCCCGGCGCCGCAACCTCGGCCGGCGGCACAACGCGCACATACCGCCTGAGCCTCCACGGAGACGGTGGCGGAGTTCGTACGTGTGGCGACCACTCGCGCTTCCGGAGCATTCATTCTGACGTCACAGCAGGCATCTTTCGGCGTTTGCTTCGCAATATTTTTCCCCGCCGGAGACGGGAGGCATCGCGGGCGGGGTACCCTTTGGCGGAAATAAAGCGGACCGCAGGGAGCCATTCCGCCAAAGGGTACCCCGCCCGC
>Ga0299913_10000093_pt1 | contig 40685 bp, 37 predicted proteins | sample RVTome_9_FD_201360 | JGI IMG/M metagenome (GOLD analysis project Ga0299913, IMG submission 201360) | Soil microbial communities from uranium-contaminated site in the Upper Colorado River Basin, Wyoming, United States - RVT155D38 (version 2) ... | reverse complement strand
GGTGGGGCGCCGGTCGTGGGGGTGGGAACCGGTCGAGTACGGCTCGATGAACGACCGAGAACCGGTCGAGTAGGGCTCGCTGAAGGGCTGCGGCCCGGCTGAGTGTGGCCGGTCGACGGGCTGCGGGCCGGTGGCGTAGGGGTGACCGGCCTGCGGCGGGATGTGCGGTCCGGGCCGGGATGGGGACGGCCGGAAGGCCTGGGGCGGCGGGTGCCGCGGGGCTGGGGGCGGCAGCAGGTGGTGGCGGCCGCTCGGCGGGCCGACGAGGTCACCTTCGAAGGCATCGTAGGGTTCGTAGGAACCGCGCTCCCGTGGCGTGCGAGAGAACCGTCCTGAATCGCCGGGAGCGGGGTCGCGGTGGGGCCCGTCCGCCACTCGACCTCCTTCACACGGTGTGCCGGCCCCCGCAGCCGGTTGATGCCAGCGCCCCCGCGCGATGGCCGATGGTACGACTGATCGTCAGTCCGCACGACCGCCCCCCGACGGCTGATGACAGGATCTCGGGGTGTCCCGCCCGCGGGTGCTCGCGCGTCTCATGGACGGGCCAGCCGGCGCGTCCGGGGCGGCGGTCGCGCGCCGGTACCTGTGGCTGATGATGCCGGCGATGGTCGGCGCGAGCGGCGTCGGCGCCGCAATCGTGCTGCTCCTGGCGGTGTTCGTGGTGCCGACGCCGGAGCTGGACGACCCGCTCGGCGTGCTGCTCGTCAACCTCGGCGTGGCGGTGGGTTACACGGCTGTATCGCTCGTGATCGGGCTGTTATGGGGCTGGCGGATGTTGCGCCCAATGGTCATCTGGCTGCGCTCAGCTGCAGCCCCCACCGCGCGGGAGCAGCGGATCGCGTTGCGGGCGCCCTTGCGCGTGGTCCTGGTGGTGGCTGCGGAGTGGGCCGTCGCCGTCGTGGTGTTCGCGGCGCTCAACGCTCCGACGTCGCCAATGCTGGCCGCGGCCGTCGCCGTCACGGTGGCCCTCGGCGGCGCCACGACGTGCGCGTTCGTCTACGTGCTCGCCGAGCGGATCGGCCGGCCGGTCGCGGCGCGGGCGCTGGCCTGGGGTGTACCGGCCAGGCCCGTGCTGCCCGGGCTGACCACCAGGGCGCTGCTGGTGTGGATGCTCGGCAGCGGGGTGGCGCTGTTCGGCGGCGTGCTGGTCGGGTCGGCGACGCTCACCGGAGCGCCGGTCACGGTGACCGAGCTCGCGGTGATCATGCTGGTGATCGGCGGGACCGCGCTGTTCTTCGGCCTGCTGCTGGTCGCGCTGTCGGCGCGCGCGGCGGCCGCGCCCGTGCTGTCGCTGCGCGACGCGGTGGCCAGGGTGGAGCGCGGCGATCTGGACGCCGAGGTGCCGGTGTACGACGGCAGCGAGCTCGGGCTGCTGCAGGCCGGCTTCAACAGCATGGTCGCCGGGCTGCGCGAGCGGGAGCAGGTCAAGGACCTGTTCGGCCGTTACGTCGGCCCGGACGTGGTGGCCGGCGCGCTCGAACGCGGGACCGCGCTCGGCGGCGAGGTGTGCGACGTCGCCGTGCTGTTCGTCGACCTCGTCGGGTCCACCGGGATCGCCGCGTCCCGGCCGCCGACCGAGGTGGTGTCGCTGCTCAACGCGTTCTTCGCCGTCGTGGTCGACGTGGTGGACGAGCATGGCGGCTGGGTGAACAAGTTCCAGGGCGACGCCGCGCTCGCGGTGTTCGGCGCGCCGGCGTCGCTGCCGGACGCCGCGGGGTGCGCGCTTGCCGCCGGCAGGGTGCTCGGCCGCCGGCTCGCCGAGGAGGTGCCGCAGGTGCAGGCGGGGATCGGGGTGTCGGCCGGCCGCGCCGTGGCTGGCCACATCGGGGACCACCGGCGCTTCGAGTACACCGTGATCGGCGACCCGGTGAACGAGGCGGCGAGGCTCACCGAGCTGGCGAAGTCCATCCCGGGCCGGGTGCTGGCCTCGGCCGCCGCCGTCGAGGCCGCCGAGGAGCGCGAGGCCGCCAGGTGGCGGCTGGGTGACGACGTATCACTGCGCGGCCGCCTCGACTCGACACGGCTTGCAACGCCGCGCGCCCAGCGTTCATAGCGCGTCCTCGCCGACACGTGGGCGTCCCAAGATCCGTGATACGGGCAGTGGGACGCCCAGGTGCCGTGTGCCGCCGCTCACGGCCGCGGCAGCGCGGGCTGGGCGATGTCGCGGCGCGCGGCGGCCGCACCCGCCAGCCGCACCTGCCCGCCGCCGCGGTAGGCCACGGCGTTGCGGCCGGACTGCTTTGCCGCGTAGAGCAGTCTGTCGGCGCAGAGCAGTGTGTCGGCGTAGAGCAGTGTGTCGGCGCAGCGCAGCTGGTGCCCGGCGTCCTCGCCCGCGGTCCGCGGCCCCTCGTGCGCGACGCCGCCGCTGACCGTCACCCGGAGTCCTGGGGCCAGCTCGTGCCACGGGTAGCGCTCGACGCGGGCCCGCGCGGCCTCGCACACCGCGATCGCCGTTTCGGCGTCGAGCCCCGGCATGACCAGCGCGAACTCCTCGCCGCCGTAGCGGGCGCAGAAGGCCCCGGCCGGCAGCTCGGCGCACAGCAGCTCGACGACGCGCTGCAGCACCCGGTCGCCGAGTGGGTGTCCGAAGCTGTCGTTGACGCGCTTGAACCAGTCGAGGTCCATCAGCGCGACGGCCAGCCCGGCCGGCTCGTCGGCGCGGTCGGCCAGCAGCCCGATCAGCCGCTGGTCGAGGTACCGGCGGTTGTAGGAGTCGGTCAGGCTGTCGCGCAGGCTCTGCTCGCGGGCCTCGGCGTGTTCCTGGCGGAGCCGGTCGACCTCGCGTCGCAGCTGCTCGGGCACCCGCACCGGGTCGTCGCGTTCGGCGCGGTGCAGCTCCAGCGCGTTGCGCAGGTGCTCGTAGGCCTGCCGCCACTGGCCGCTCGAGGCCAGCAGCGTGGCGAGCGATTCGTGCATGTCGGCCAGCCCTGCGACGCCCGCCTCGTCGGGGTCTGGCACGATAGGCGCCGCCGCACCGCAGTCCTGGCTGGCTGCCACCTGGGGTCGCAGTGCGGTCACCGGCATTCACCTCCACTTGCAGTGGAATGTCGACTAGTTCGATGCGTTCCTTTAGTGGCGCGGGCGTCTCTGCCTGCGATTTCCCTCGAAGGAACGACCAGTCCACTGCTCCGAACAGGTGAGCAATTGGTGGGCTTTCCGGGCCGGTTCCTGGCTTGATCGGGATGTCGTTTGCGCTGGTCGAAACGTATGCCAGCGGCCGGTTTGCGCTTTCTACGAAGATCAGCATTGCGGGCGCCGGATATACACCCGGTCGCGCGCCCGAGTCGCGCAGTCGCGATGTCGTGCGGTGATCAAGAATGGCGGCTCAGCGCGGGCACGGCGCGAAGCCGTAGGCGTTGCCGGCCAGCACCACGATGTGCATCGAGCCGATCTGGGTGCCGAGCGTGGCCCGGTCCCGCTGCACCGTGACGGTCACCGCGATCGCGTACACCCGGCCGCGCGGCCGCTCGCCGGTGCGCTCCGGCCGCCAGCCGTCGTCCAGGCGCAGCGTGCTCATCGCCGGTTCGAGCAGCAGCGTCAGCTCGCCGAGCTCGCACGGCTCGCCGAAATCGGGGTGCTGCGTGTTGGCCAGGAACTCCCGCTGGGCGGCGGCGCCGTTCCTGGCGGCCGTGTTGCTCTTGTCGAAGTAGCCGTCGATCAACGGCTGGTCCGCGGCGATCGCGTCGAACGGCACCGGCTGGCCGGCTATGATCTGGCCGCCGCAGCCGGTCGCCGTCAGCGCCATGGCCAGCGCCAGCCCGGCGGTCGTCAGCGCACGCATCGCCCGCTCAGCCCCCGGAGTGCGGCAGCTCGGCACCGGCGGGCACGGTGCGGTCGTCCGGGTCGTCCAGCCAGCCGACCGGCAGCACGACCTTGCCAGGCGAACCCTGCCGGCCGCGCGGCCCCTCGGCCTCCGGCGGGTACGGGACGTCGGCCGGCAGCCGGGACAGCAACTCGTCGAGCTCGGCGAGCGAGGAGACCATCGCGAGCGCGCGCCGCAGCTCGCCAGCCACCGGGAAGCCGCGCAGGTACCAGGCGATGTGCTTGCGGATCTCCAGGCTGGCCTTGAACTCGCCGATGTGCTCGGCCATCAGCTGGCCGTGCCGGCTGAGGGTGGCGGCGATCCGGCCGAGGGTGGGCGGCCGAGGCGCCGGCAGCCCGCGGAAAGCCGCCTCCAGCTCGGCGAACAGCCACGGCCGGCCGAGGCAGCCGCGGCCGATCACGACGCCGTCGCAGCCCGTCTGCCGCACCATGCGCAGCGCGTCCGCCGCGGCGAAGATGTCGCCGTTGCCGAGCACGGGCACGGCCGCCGGCACGGCTTCGCGCAGCTTGGCGATCGCGGCCCAGTCGGCTTGGCCGGAGTAGCGCTGGGCTGCGGTCCGCGCGTGCAACGCGACGGCCGCGATGCCCTGGTCGGCCGCGATGCGCCCGGCGTCCAGGTAGGTGGTGTGCTCGTCGTCGATGCCGATCCGGAACTTGATGGTCACCGGGATGCCGTGCGGTTCGGCCGCCCGCACCGCGGCGCCGACGATCTCGGAGAACAGCTTCCGCTTGTACGGCAGCGCCGCGCCGCCGCCGCGCCGGGTGACCTTCGGCACGGGGCAGCCGAAGTTGAGATCGACGTGGTCCGCCAGGTTGTCCTCTGCGACCATCCTGACGGCCGCGCCGACCGTCGCCGGGTCGACACCGTAGAGCTGCACCGACCGCGGGTGCTCGTCGACCTCGAACGCGATCATGTGCATGGTCTCCGGGTTGCGCTCCACCAGCGCGCGCGATGTGATCATCTCGCAGACGTACAACCCGGCGCCGTGCTCGCGGCAGAGCCGGCGGAACGCCACGTTGGTGATGCCCGCCATCGGCGCGAGCACCACCGGCGGGTCGACCTCGAACGGCCCGATCCGCAGCGGCGCGCTTACCCCTGGCACGCCGTCCATTCTGCCGACTCGCATCCGTATCGACGTTCTCCGGCCGCGAAAACGTCGCCACGACCCGGTGGAACGGCCGGACACGGCCTTACCAAGCGACGGACACGGCCTGACGAAACGGCGGACACGCGCTTACGGAACGACGGACACGCGCTTACGGAACGACGGACACGCGCTTACGGAACGGCGGACACGGCCTGACGAAACGGCGGACACGCCGGGTTACTCGGCGGGGAGGGTTGTTTCGTCTACGAGTTGGAGGTCGGGGCCGACGTCGACGGTGAACGGGCGGGTGGCCTCCCACGCCGGGTCGCCGAGGCCGACGGCCGTGTAGTTCGGCGTCTGGCAGGCGAGCCTGGCCCTGATCGTGGAGAGGAACTCCCGGTAGGTGCCGTCGTACCGGCCCTGGCTCCACACCGCTAGCAGCGCCGCGGTGAACACGCCGTTGCCCGGTCCGTCGTAGGACACCTCGTTGTCCTGGCACCCGGAGAGCAGCACCACGCGCGCGCCGAGGCAGTTGGTGGCCCTGCGCAGCTCCAGCTGCCGGCGGGTGAGGGTGTGCAGGCGGGCCATCGCCCTGCGCAGCTCGGCGCGCGAGTTGCTTCTCGCGCGGGCGTAGGTCGTGCGGCGGCGGTAGGCGTCGCCCATCGCCACCGCGGCCGGCATCATCCTGGCCCTGCGGGCGCCCTCCGGCGTGCGCACCGGCGGCGACGGCGCCATCGCGTGCCTGGTGACGGTGCCTGCGTGGCACGAGTCGGAGATCACCACGATCCGCACGTCACGCGCGAACCCGGCGAGCGCGACGTACACCTCGTCGTCGAGCAGCTGGCGGTCCCAGCACACCCAGGTCTCGTCGAAGCCGTTCGGCTCGGCGACGTCGGTGGCCGAGTCCACCAACTGGCTGCCGTGCCCGGAGTAGGTGAGCAGGAAGATGTCGCCCGCGCTCAGCCGGCCGGCCGCCGTGCGGATCGCGGACAGCACCGCCGGCGCGGTGGCCTGGCGCTCGACCAGCGTCGACGCGCGGAAGCCCTCGGCGGCGGCGAGGGCGGCCAGGTCGTGTGCGTCGTTTATGCAGCCCGCGAGTGCCCCGTCCCATCCGTCGTATGCGTTCGCGTCAACGTGGTTGAGGCCGATGTGGACAGACAGTCCCTTGGGCATGCCCCGCTGAGCAGCGGGGTGGCGTTCCTGATATGGGCCATCCGGGTATTTCCGGAATTGGTGAAGGGCGAGTCGCCCATGGGGGTGCCGCCGGTTAGCGTGTGCACGTGGCCGAGCCGACTGATCGAATCGCGGACCGCACCTGGCTGGTGGCCTGTGCGGCCGCGCTGTGGGGCACCGACGGGTTGCTCCGCAAGCCCCTTGCCGACGTGCTGCCGGCCGCCAGCGTGGTGTTCTGGGAACACCTGATCATCGTGCTGCTGGTGATCCCGTTCCTGCCGTCCGCGGTGCGGGCCTTCCGGCGCGCGACGCTTCGGCAGCAGGCCGCGCTGGTGGCGATCGGCGTTGGCGCCTCGGCGGTCGCGACCGCGCTGTTCACCGCGGCGTTCCGGCTCGGCGACCCGGTGACGCCGCTCGTGCTGCAGAAGCTGCAGCCGGTGTTCGCCGTGCTGGCGGCGTACCTGCTGCTCGCCGAGCGGGTGCGCGCCGGCTACTTCGCGTTCGCCGTGCCCGCGCTTGCCGGCGCCTGGCTGCTCGCGTTCAAGAATCCGTTCGACGTGCACGTCACGGCGCTGAAGGCCGCGCTGTTCGCGCTGGGGGCGGCCGCGCTGTGGGCCGGCGGCACGGTGCTCGGCCGCATGGTGGCGACGACGATGGCACCGCGCGACGTGACCGTGCTGCGGTTCGCCATCGGGCTGCCGGCGGCCTTCGTCGTGCTCAACGTCACCGGCGCGCCGCTCACGGTCGGCTGGGACAACGCGGTCGGGCTGATCCTGCTGGCGATCGTGCCCGGCCTCCTCGCGCTGTCCCTGTACTACGTCGGCCTGCGGGCCACGCCGGCATCGCGCGCCACGCTGGCCGAGCTGGCCTTCCCGGTGACCGCGGCGCTGATCGGCGTCGGGCTGCTCGGCACCCGGCTGACCGTCACGCAGTGGGTCGGTTTCGCCGTGGTGGTCGTCGCCGTGACCGCGCTCGGCTGGCACGAGCGGGTCCGCCGCACCCGGGCCGTGGTGCTCGCCCCACAACCGGCGTCGGTGTAGGTCGACATGCCGGAGGAGACGGAAAGCGACCAACTGGAGCGCAACTTCAGCGAGCTGCTGCAGGAGCTGCGGGTTGCCCAGGCCGGAGTGCAGATCCTGTTCGCGTTCCTGCTCACCATCGTGTTCACCCCGGTGTTCGAGCGGGTCAGCACGTTCGCCCGCGACCTGCACCTGACGACGGTGCTGCTCGCCGCCGGCTCGGCCGCCTTCCTGACCGCGCCAGCCGCGTGGCACCGCGTCCTGTTCCGGCACGGCCGCCGGCGCGAGATCCTGCACGCCGCCAACATCTTCGCGCTCATCGGGCTCGGCATGCTGGCCGCCTCGATGAGCTGCACCGTGCTGCTGGTCGGCGCCGTCGTGGTGCCCGGCTGGCCGGCGGCCCTCATGGGTGCGGTAAGCGGCCTCGTGTTCTTCGGCCTGTGGTTCGCCTTGCCCGCCCGCCTACGCAACCGCAGCCACTGAAGCCGCCCGGCTACTCTGGGCGCGCCTGGCCTGCGGTCTAGGCCAGCCCGAGGGCGGCTCGGTGCAGCCACGCGAGTTTCAGGCAGGCCCTTGCGGCGCTGCGGGTGTTCGGGCTGTCCGCGTAGAGGTGGACGGCCTCTACGTCGAACGGGATGCCCTTCCCGCGCGGGCCGTCGAGGATGGTGCCTTCCCTGCCTCGGGTGACCATCTTGGCGAAGATCCTGTCGAAGGTCGCGGCGTCGATCGCGCAGACCGTGAGGATCTCCGGTTTCCAGGTGAGGGGGTCCAGGCCAATGCCCAGCACGTGCAACTGGAGGCGGCCGGACCGGCGGGCGGCGTTCAACTCCTTGAACGGCGACCGGCGCTCGTAGTCGAGCGGGCGTCCGCCGCGACCGTAGGCCTCTTCCAGATCGAGGAATTCCTCGGCGTATTCGCGCATGATGGTGTGCCAGAGGTCGAAGTCGGTCCTCTGCGCCTGCAGGCCGACGTCGGCCGGCGCGAATTCTCCGGCCGGAATCGCATGGATGGTTTCCGGCGCCGTGACGACGTGGCGTCCGTCGCGCTGGTGCATGTAGAAGCCGCTGCCGCGGTCGGCGCGTCGCACGGTCAGGGTGATCACGCCGAGGCTGGCTGAGCGCCGGCGTAGGTCGAAAGGGTCGTCCAGGTATCGCCGGAACCGCCCGCCCGCCCCTGGGCGCTTGCCGGCGAGGTCCAGTGCCGCCGCCTCGTAGGCCAGGACCTCGGTGGTGTCGAGGTGGTCGAAGTACCGCCCTGGGGTAAAGGTGAGCCGCAGCCCGCCGTCCGCCACTTCCATCTCGATCGGCCGGTAGGTCGATCCGTTGAACAGGTTCGGCATCCCGCCGAACTCGGCCAGCGCCTCGCCGTAACTGAGTGGCCGGCCATTGCCGCCTCGCCGCGGCATCATTCGGCGCGCATTCCGGCGGGCGGCCTCGAAGCCGTCATCGTCCGGCGGCGCCTCCCGCCACTCCAGCCGAACGGATTCCAACGGAATGGGGCGCGGCAAGATCCACCCTGGTCGAGTCAGCATCGGAACACCGTTGAATTGCCATTCCTTCGGTGCCGCCGACAACGCCGCCGAATTCAGCCGAGGCTGCTGCCACCGCACCCGCTCGCACACGCTGGTGAACCGGCCCGACGTCCGCTCCCCGCGCGCCCGCCGCCAGTTGGCCGACGTCACGGGCAGCCCGAGGACGGCAATCGCCAGGCCGGCGGCGGCCATTACGAGCCCGACGTTCATGTCCTCCCCGACGCTTTGAAGCGCGACCTATGCCCTCTGTCGCGACGGACCGTGCTGCGGTTACAGGTGGTATGGCCCTCCCGCGAGCGGCGGGAGGGCCATACCCAAGCCAGGTGGTGCTCCGGTCGATCAGCAACCGGTGATCTTGACGTCGTCCTGGCCCTCGAACCGGCGGCCGTCGACCGTGTAACCCATCAGGGTCGCGGTGATGGAGTCGCAGGTCAGGCCCGTCCTCTGGGTGTCGAACTGGCAGATGAGGTCGGCCAGGCCGTCACCGTTGACGTCCTCACCGACGTCGGCGCAGCGGATCCAGCTGTCCTCGGTGCCGGTGGCGCCGAAGGTGAGCGTCCGCTTGTCGACCTGGGTGACGGCGTCGAACTCGAGGGTGGACAGCACCGCGACCGGCACCGCACCTTCCTTCTTGACGTTGACCGAGCTCGGGAAGCTGCGCGGCTTGACGTCGATCGGCTGCCAGTCGATGCAGTCGGTGTCGTTGTCGCGGTTGACGTCCTCCGGGTGGGGTTCGGCGGCCGCGATCGTCGAGCACGTGGTGAACGTGTGCCGGCGAGCCGGGTTGCAGGACAGCTGCCAGGTCTTGGTGAACGTGGCGCTGGTGCCGGCGTCGACGGTCCGCGAGTCCTCCTGGGTTCGGGTCGGGCTGACGGTGCAGTCGGCCGGCGCGGTGAACCCGACCTCTGTGCGGGTCGCCACCCCGGTGGCCGGGCCGGCGTTCGCCACGGTCACGGTGGACACGCAGGTGATGTCCTGCATCCGGTACTCCCGCTCCGAGCACGTGATCCGGAGGTCGGAGATGGACAGGTCGACCAGCTCGAACACCTCGACGCGATCGGTCGCCGCGCCGTCGTTGTTGCTGGCGTCCGGATCCACGACGTGCAGGTGGTCGAGCACGACCTGCGAGGTGGCCGCGAAGTCGTGGTAGCTGCGATCACCGCAGACGACATCCCAGGTGGTGGCTACGACCGTCTGGGTGTCGGCGGCGACCCGCTCGTCCTCGTGGTGGGTGGCGCCGATCGGGGCGAGGACGCAGTCGGCCGGGCCGGTCAGGCCGAGTAGCACGTCGGCGACGGCCGGACTGTGGTCACCGCCGTTGGAGACGGTGGCCGTGACCGTGCAGGCGAATTGCTCGTCCACGTAGGTGCGGTCGACGCAGTCGAGCACCGTGTCGTCGATCTTGACGTCGGACTCGTCGATCACCGCGATCGTGGCGGCAGCGGTCCGTTGGTTGCTGGACTGGTCGGGATCGGTGACGCCGGGCGTGACGACAGTCAGCGCGTTGGCGAAGTCGAGTGGATGGAAGCTCGGCTCGGTGCAGGTGACGCCGACCTCGAAGACGACCTCGACGGGCTGCCCCAGGATTAGCCGCCGCGTGACCGCCTGCTGCGCCGGCCGGAACGTGCAGTCGGCCGGCCCGGACGCGGTGATCGCGTCGCTGACGTCGACGATCGGCGCCGGTCCACGATTCTCCAGCACGGCCCGCACCCGCAGCGTGGTCTCGGCGTCGGCGCGCATCTCGGCCGGCGGGTCCACCACCGCGAAGGACACCTTCACCGCGTCGGCCTTGGTTTCGACGTTTCCGAAGTCGTTGCCGGTGAAGTTGTGGTTGGCGACGCCAGGGCTCACCCTGATCGTGTGCCGCGCCGGGCTGGTGGTGCGCGTCCAGTCGGTGCGGTCTTCCTCGGTGACGGCATAGTCGCCCGGGTAGTGACCGTCCAACGGGAACTCGTAGTACCCATTGGCGTCCGTCACATCGGTCGTGACCGGGCCCAGGGTCTGGCCGTCGTCGGACCGGTCGCGGCGCAGCGTCATCGTCCACCCAGCCAGTCCTGGCTCGCCCGGATCGCGGACGCCGTCCCGGTCACGGTCGTGGAACTTGTACCCGCTGATCACCGGCACTGGCTTAGCGGCCACGCCCGCCGAGAAGTTCCCGCAGGTCAACGCGATAAATCCGTTCTCAAAGGTCAGGCTTGGTAACACGACCGGACGCTCCGAGAAAGCGTTGATGACCCGATGAAATGGCCATACCTCGCCGCCGGGCGTGCAGGTCTGATCGTCAGGCATGTCATCGGTGCAACTTGACCAGGTCTCGTGGTTGTCGGCCTGAAATACTCGGTTGCCCTCCGGGGCGTACCAGAGAAAGTTCAGGCTGAATTCCCAGCTCTCGTAGTAGTCGCGGTGCTGCAGGATGGCTTGCCGCGTCAACATGGTGCCCCGGCCCGGGTCGAGAATGAACGTGTCACGGTTACATGACGAGTCGCGCATGGCCATGCCGTTGGACCAAAGGCCGCACACCTCCGCGGCCGCTGGCGGCGTCACGACCATGATCGGCACCACGGCGGTTGTGATCGCTGCAATAAGTAGGGCTAATCGTCGTGCAAGCTTCACTTATGCCCCCTTTAATGGGCTCGCGCGGCCCCCGTCCGCAACCTCGAATCGCCGTCCGGCGGAATTGCCGACGGCAGCGTTCCTCGACGCATGCCGGGTGTCGCCACGGACCAGAATGGCGTTAGCGAGTGCCGTTCGAAGTACCGATTCAGCCGATTCATCGGCCACGGACGAGTGAATCCGGAAGCTGCTGATCCGACGTGTGGCCGGACCGGCGGCGGTCACATGACGTCGCGCAGGAGTTCCGGGAAGACCTTGCCGATCTTGGACAGGAAGTAGTCGCCGTAGGTGCCGCGGAACTCGTGCACGCTGGCCCCGTCCCATCGTTGCGTGCCGTTGTCGGGCGCCAGCTCGGCCCTACCCACGGGCGTGACCTCGGCGTCCAGGTTCGGCTCGAAGAAGAACGGCCAGGACAGCCGGTCGCGCTCGGTCGACGGCAGCACCCGGTGCGGCGTGGACAGGTAGTGGCCGCCGGTGAGGCGTTCCAGCATGTCGCCGAGGTTGCACACGAACGTGCCGGGGATCGGGGTGGCGTCGATCCAGTCCGGCTGCGACCGCGGCCGCACCTGCAGCCCGCCGACGCTGTCCTGCCTGAGCATGGTGAGCAGGCCGTAGTCGGTGTGCTCGCCGACGCCCCAGCCGTCGGCAGGTCCCGGCGGGTAGTTGAAGATCCGGAAGATGACGAACGGGTCGCCGGTGTAGTGGTCGGCGAAGTACGACTCCGGCAGGTCCAGGCTCAGCGCGACGCCGGCCACGAGCCTGTGGCCGAGCGCGGTCATCGCGTCCAGGTAGTCCAGCACCGCCTGCCGCAGCGCGGCCGGCTCGGCGGGGAACAGGTTCGGGCCGTACAGCGGCTTGCCCGCCACGACCGCGGGGTGGCCGGCCGGCAGTTCCGCGCCGAAGTAGATGCCCTCCTTGACGTCCGGCTCGCCGGAGGTCAGCTCGTCGCCGACCGGGAAGTAGCCGCGCCAGGCGCGCCCGCCGAGCGCCATCCGGATCCGCAGTTTCGCGTCGAGGTCCTGCGCGAAGAACTCGCGACTGAGCTCCTCCAGGCGCTGCTGCAGGTCCTCGTCCACGCCGTGACCGGCGATGTAGAAGAACCCGTGTTCGCGGCACGCCCGCCCGATCTCGGTCGCCACCCCGGCGCGGCCGGGCGAGCCTTCGACGAGCGCGCCGACGTCGATGACCGGGATGTCGCTCACGAGTCCATCATGGCGCGTCGCCGGGTGAACGCGCCGGCTAGATCACGATCAGCGGCAGCGTGGGATCGAGCTTGCGCAGGTCCTGAGGATCCGAGGTGATCACTGGACAGCGGTTCAGCGCTCGCGCGCAGACGACCACCGCCGCGTCGACGACATCCGCGGTACCGGACTCGCCGAGCACGGCCCCGATTTCCAGCGCGGTTGGATAGTCGAGACCCACGAACCGCAGGTACGAGTCGGCCAGGAATCGGCGCAGGTTCGCCTGCCGCCCGCCGGCGCGCACGACCTGTGCGATCACGGCGGTCGGCACGACGATCGTGGCCTTGCGCATGCGGGCCCCGTGCACCAGTTGCTGCAGCTGAGGCGACCGGCGCTCCACCGCGATCAACGCGCCGGCATCGAGCACGAGATTGGCGTTCACGCGGCGCTGTTGCCGCTGTTGTGGGCGTCGCCTTTCTGGGCGGCTTGCTCGGCGAAGGCCCGGTCGAGCTCCCGTTCCGACCAGGCGGACACTTCCGGCGAAGGCGCGCCACGATCGGCGTTCCACTCGGCGAACAGCGCATCCATGATCACCCCGGGCGCGAGCCGGGAGGCGATGTAGGACGACACCGAGCGTGCTTCACCGCGATCCACGGCCGCCTTGATCCTTTCGATCAAGTCCTCCGGAAGCGTGATGGAGATCTGCCTGGTCTTACTCATGATTCCATCATAAGTACTCATGCGTCGGCCGGAACACTAGGAGCTGAGAGGCTGCACCTCGGCGGTTCTCGTCAAGTCCTTGTGGAGGGCCGGCTGCCAGCCGGGGTGGCCGAAGAGGTAGCCGACGCGCTCGCGCGTTGAGGTGGCGGAGCGCAGGTCGCGGGCGATCGCGGCGTACTCGTGGAAGGCGACCCGCAGCGGGTTGTACGTCTCGATGTTCCTGGTGAGCCCGTAGAGGCACGGCTCGCCCTCCGGCTCGAAGCTGCCGAAGAGGCGGTCCCAGACGATGAGGATGCCGGCGTAGTTGCGGTCCAGGTACGAGCCCTGCGACGCATGGTGGACGCGGTGGTGCGACGGGGTGTTGAACACCGCCTCGAACCACCGCGGGAGCTTGTCGATGCGCTCGGTGTGGATCCAGAACTGGTACACCAGGTTGACCGACTTGAGGAACGCCAGCACGCCAGGATGCACGCCCATGGCGATCATCGGCAGGTAGAACACGAAGCTGGTGAAACCGGTCCACGGCTGCCGCAGCGCCGTGGACAGGTTGAACCGGCGCGACGAGTGGTGCACGACGTGCGACGCCCAGAGGATGCGGATCACATGGTGGCCGCGGTGCGACCAGTAGTAGAAGAAGTCCTGCACCACGAGCAACAGCGGCCACGCCACGAGCGCGAGCGGCAGGCCGTAGAGCCACGCGTCGGGCAGCCGCAGCGGTGTCGCCGCGTAGACGACCGAGAAGATCGCCACGATCGGCACCTTCCACAGCGCGTCGAACAGCACACTGCCCAGCCCCATGCTCAGGCTCGCGGTGGTGTCCCTGCGCTCGTAGCCGAGCTCGCCGTCGTCGCCGTGCATCCGGTACGAGACGACCTCGACCACGATCAGCAGCAGGAACGCCGGGATCGACCACAGGATGATCTCCGGCAGCTCGCTCATGCCACCGAGGGTATGCAGCCGCCCGACCCGGCGGCAACGGCATCAGCCGCAACGGCTCCGGCCGCAACGGCTTCAGCTGCGGTCGAGCGCGGCCAGCCGGTTCTCGATGATCCGGTACGTGGTGCGGTGGCTGCCCATGCCGTTGTGGCTGGTGTGCACCTCGACGTGTTCGGCGGCCGGGTCGAGGCAGGCCCGCCAGTCCACGATGCCGTCGCTGCGGGAGTACACCGCGGTGTAGGGGACCTGCGGCGGGAACGGCTCGGCCAGCGTCCTGCGGACCCAGGTCGCGCACTCGCCGCGGACGCAGTCCTCGGTCAGCAGCCATGGCCGGCCCGCGCGGTTGACCCTGACCAGCCACTCGATCTGCCTGAGCACGTCCGGGGCCGCGGCCAGCGGGTCGACGATGGGCGAGCCGAGGGTGACCAGCGCGGCGACCAGCTCGGGCCGGCGGGTGACCACGAGCCGGGCCAGCGTGCCGCCGCGGCTCTGCCCGACGATCGCCACCGGCCGGCCGGTCCGGGTTGCGACGGCATCCAGCCGGCGTTCGAGCCGGTGCACGAGCTCTTCCGTGCAGCCGGCGTTGAACCGGAAGCCACTGCCGAAGGTGGCGTTGCCGCGGCGGCGCAGGAAGCGGCCGAGCGGCGCCATCGACCAGTCCCCGGACAGGAACCCCGGCACGAGCAGCACCGGCGCCCGCCCGGTCGCGCGGGGCTGCCGCACCGGCGGCGCGAGCAGCTTCACGATCCGCAGGTACGCGATCCGCTCCCGCCGCCGCAGCCGCGCGTCCGGCTCGAACGGGCTCGCGGGCAGCTCCACCGCCTGGTCCTCGTGCCGCATCTGGAAGATGTTCGACGTTCGGGCGCCCGGCCGCAACGCGCGCCGATGGCCGACGGGCCGGAGGTGCTAGGCCAGCAGCGGCGCCAGCATCCCGGTCGCGTCGGTCGCGGCCCGCATTGCGGCGGCAAAGCCGACCGCCGCCCGGTGCTCGGTCATCAACACGACGACGTAGCGGTCGGACGTGCCCACCAGGCCAGTGCTGTGGGCCGAGACGACGCCGTGGCCGGACGACCAGCCCTGCTTGATCGCCCACGGCCGCCCCGGCAGGCCGTCCGGGATGCCGAAGTGCTGGTCGACGCCGTCCGCGGCCGTCCGCGGGGTCCCGCGCAGCGCCGACAGGATCAGCTCGCGGTCCGCCACCGCGAGCCGGACCGCGATGTGCCGGTAGACGACCAGCACATCTTGCGCGCTGATCATCGTGTAACCCCAGTCGCCGTCGACGGCGGGTGGCGTCGCGGACAGCCCGAGCTCCGCCGCCATCCGTCGCACGATCGAGCCACCGCCGCCGGCCGCCCAGAACGCGCTGGCCTCGGCGTCGTCGCTGGCCGCCAGCATCGACCCGATCCGGGCCCGCGTCGGCTCGTCCACCGGCGGCCTGGCCAGCACGTCCAACGCGATCAGCAGCTTCACCAGGGAGGCCGACTGGTAGTGCCGATCCGGCTGCTCGGCGAGCAGGTATCGCTCGGCGCTCCGGTCGAACACGATCGCCGAGACCACCTCGGCCGAGCGCCGCACGCCCGCCGCGATCGCCGCGGCGTCGACCTGCGGTGCGGTGCTGGAGGACCTCGGCGGCGACCCACGGATCAGCGCACATCGAGCCTGCGCCAGCGACGTCGACTGCCGCTCGCTCACCGGTACGCCCTGCGGCGTGCAGGCGGTTGCCATCGCGGCCACCACCGCCAGGGCCAGCCCCACGCAGTTCCGCAAACCGACCATGCTCGAACCCAGTTCCACCGCGCTCCCTTTAGGACGGTAACCCGATGCCGGCCTGCTCGAACGTCACAGCTTGAGCATGATTCGGCGGAACGCGGCATTGCGGTCACAAATTGTCGCGACCCTGTGACCTGCGGTGTTGCAGCTTTGCGTGTGATTCCGACGCGTGCCGCCCTGACCACGATAAGTGAGGCCGTTCAAATGTCGTCCGGCTTACCTCGCGTCATGTCGTCAATACGACAATGGCGGTATGCGCGCCCGGAAATGCAACGGTCGCCGGGTGCGCACACACCGCAGATCCGTCCGCTCGGGGCCAGGTCCGGGTGCCGACCGCATTGACACCGGATGCTTCGGCCGGTGCGCGACGTGGAGGATGGGCGGATGCTGGTGCGGCGCGAGCAACCGAGTGACGTCGAGGTGGTGGGGGCGGTCGCTGCTGCGGCGTTCGCCCAGCCGGACAGCCCGGACGTGGCTCCGGTGGAGGTCGGCCTGCTCGACTCCCTGCGGGAGGACGGGGCCTGGCTGCCCGCCCTGTCCCTCGTCGCGCTGGCGCCCTCGGGCGAGGAGGTGGTCGGGCACGTGGTGTGCACCAGGGCAACGATCGGCGGCGACCCGGTGCTGGGGCTGGGTCCGCTCGCGGTGCGGCCCGATTGGCAGCGGCGCGGGGTCGGCAAGGCCCTCATGCACACCGTGCTCGGCGCCGCCGACGCCCTGGGCGAGCCGCTGATCGGGCTGCTCGGCGACCCCGACTACTACGGCCAGTTCGGGTTCTGCACATCATCGAAGTACGGCATCCTGCCACCAGATCCCGAGTGGGGCCGGTACTTCCAGGTCCGCCCCCTCTCCGCGTACCGACCACACCCCGGCACCTTCACCTACGCGCGCCCGTTCGACGACCTCTGACTCCGGCGCACCTCGCCGGTCGCTGCGCCGGACCACGCATGCTGCAACCAAGACCTCCAGCGACCTGCCCAGCAGGCAGCACGCAGCCGGTAACCTTGCCTCCCAGGGCCGCTAGCTCAATGGCAGAGCTGCTGACTTTTAATCAGTAGGTTCAGGGTTCGAGTCCCTGGCGGCCCACGCTAAAGATCAACTTCGACATCGGCGAGTGCAATACCTCGGCCGTCACGTCTGCCGAAGCTGGTATGACGTAGCACTTCGTAGCGTACCGGTTTATTCTGGTGCTGTGTCCGAGCAGCCCTCTCGTGAGATTACGCAGCGCGAGCTGCGCAACGACTCCGGCGCGATCATGCGGGGCGTGGAGCGGGGTGAGTCCTTCACGATCACCCGTAACGGCACGCCGGTCGGGCGGTTGATCCCGCTGCGTCGGCGAACCTTCGTGCCGCGCGCGGAGGTCATGGCCGCGTTCGCCACGGCCCCGGTGCTTGACCCTGACCAGTTCCGCCGGGATATCGACGCCGCCGGCTCGCAGGATCCTTTCGACCGTGAGTGGTGAGACACCCATCCGCGGCCTGATCGACACCAATATCGTGGTGCACTTGGCCGCTCTGGACCCGGCCCAGTTGCCGGACGAGATGGTGATCTGCGCGGTCACGCTCGCCGAGCTGTCGGCCGGCCCGCATCATGCCGATACTCCGGCGGAGCGGGCACGCCGGACGAATGTGCTGCAGCACGCCGAGGCCACCTTCGAACCCTTGCCCTTCGACGCCGAGGCGGCGCGGGCATTCGGCATGGTCAGCGCAGCCGTACTGGCGGCCGGGCGGACACCACGGCGCCGGATCGCCGACCTGATGATCGCCTCCATCGCCGTCGTCAACCGGCTACCGCTCTACACCACCAACCCGGCCGACTTCACCGGCCTGGATCACCTGGTGACTGTCGTGACGGTCGAACGGCCTCGCGCCACCGTGTCCTGATTCCTTGACCACACCCTACAACCAGGGCATGACCGCAGGCGAGGCAGCGATCAGGGCGCGCCAGATGATCCATGACATCACGACCGCGCGCCGCGTTGCGATCGGTGTCGTCGAGCCGCCGAGTCGGTATGGTCGCAGGTCTCACCGCAGGGCGGTTGGATGAGGAGAACCCTGCACTGGAGGGCGTCGTTCGGCACATCGACTTCTCAGCGAGGCAGAGATCATCAGCTTCGAGCGGCTGCCACGGTTGGCGCGGACGCGGCCGGGTGACGATCCCACCTATGCGACGTGCCGGGAACTGCTCGGCTCCGCGGCAACGGCCGGCAGCATCGCCATCCGTGAGCTGGAATCGGGCAGTGGTATCTGCGTGGAAACCGACAAGGGCGGCATCGCCGGTGTCCGCATCAAGGGTGCACCGGACGTTTCCAGTATCGAGATCAGCTTCGACGTCTGGAAGCCGGCCGGCGAATAGATCGCACTGGTCAACCAGTGCGCCTGGGGCGCGAGCCTCTGGGTCGGCCTCGTGCGCGATGTCGTCGCCGGACAGCGGCGGCAGGCCGAGCGGGTCATGCCCCGCGCTGGATCGCCGTGTCACTGGGTACCGTTCTCGCATCGTGTCCGCTACCGAGCCGCCTGAACCCCAGATCGCCGAGGAGATCATGCAGAAGTTCTCACTGGACGCCCTTGCCAGGGAACATCTCGAACGGGCTGCGACCACCGGCACCGGGCGAAGCGCCAGCACCGTCTACGGCGGGCACGAGCACCGGCTCCGCCAGACGCTCATCGCGTTGATCGCCGGCACGTCGATGGCGGAGCACGACAGTCCGGGCGAGGCGACGCTGCTCGTGCTGCGCGGGCGGCTGAGGATGCATGCCGACGGCGCCTCCTGGGACGGGCGCACCGGCGACCTGCTGGTGATCCCGCCGGTGCGGCACAGCCTGGAAGCGCTGGAGGACTGCGCAGCGATCCTGACCGTCGCGAAGTCCGTCTCGAGGCCGTCCGCCAGAGGCGGCTGATCGACGCGTCACTCGATCGGCTACGGGTGGCGGGCGGCCGTATTTTCGCCGCGCCGGAGTGCTCCCCAGTCGGCTCATGCCGAAGCCGGGCGTCGACGGAGGCTCGGCTGCACCCAGGGAGGCTCGATGCCGTCCATTCAAGATGTGGCCGATCAGATCAACGCCAAGCTCGACGAGATCAACGTCAATACCGCTCAGACGGCCGTCCGGAGCGGGGAGATCAAGGCCGAACTGCAGACCCTCAACACCAGGGTGTCGGAGCTGGACAGCCACCTGGTTACCGGGCTGGCCAACCTCGCGGCCGGGCTGTTCGCCATCTGGGAGGTCGAGAAGGCGTCGCTGGTGCAGCTGGAGCATCACAGCGCCCAGCACGACACCATGATCTGCCTGCAGGAGAACACCAACGAGCTGCTGTGCGGGATCACCAGGAAGCTGACCGCCCAGATCGAGATCGGCCGGGCAGTCGCCGCGGCGGTGCAGCGGTTGGACGGCATCGCGGAGCGGGCGGAACCGGCCGCGGCCGGCGACTTCGACCGCCTGCTCCAGGTGAAGGATCGGCTCGCGGAGTGCTGCCCGCCGCCGGTGGACAAGCCCGAGCCCTGCCCGGAGCCGTGCGCGGTGCCGGACCTGAAGCCGTACCGGCCGAGGGGCCAGGGCTGGAAGCCGCAGACCGCGCCCGATCGCGTCGGCTGATTCGGGAGCCGACGGTGACCCTCTTCATCCAGAACGACGCAGTGGGGGCCGGCGCGGGCACCCTGCAACCGGCGCTGGCCGCCGTGCATCTGGCGGCCATCGCCAATCTCGACACCGGCCTGGGACTGGGAGCGACCACCGGGAACCTCCAAGCGGTCACCTACGCCCAGACGGACCCAGGTATCCCGGCCACCCGGTTGAACACGCTGGTCAACACGAACTTCGGGGTCAACCCGGCCGGAGTCGACATCATCCTGCTGGCGGTCGGCGGCGACTTCACGCTCAACGACGGGTCGCTCGTCACGACCAGGGGCGGGACGGCGCTGTCGCCGGCCGGCTCGGGTGGGCCGGGTTCGACGCTCAACGGGACGGCCTCCTGCCTGGTCATCTACGACACCAGCGACGACAACGGCAACGGGTACTGCCTGGCCAGGCAGGGCACCGGCGGCACGCTCGACCTGCGCCTGCCGCTGTCGGTGATGGCGTACCACGAGCTGTCGCACGCCTTCCGCATCGTCGGCACCGGCCTGCTCGCACTGACGGCCGCGTGCAACCCGGCGTCGCCGGAGGAGAACGCGGCGATCACCGACGAGAACGACATGCGGACCCAGCTCGCGACCCTGCTGGGTGACCCGGTGGTGTTGCGCGACCCGAACATCCACTGCGGGGACAGCTGCGGGGGCGGCGGTGGTTCGTGCTGCATCGTCGCCTCGGTGTCGTCCGGCTCGCCGCTGTCCGCCGAGGTCGCCGAGCTGCGGGCGTTGCGGGACCAGTTCCTGCGCAAGAGCGAGGTCGGCTTCGCGTTCTTCGATGCGCTGCACTACGCGTACTACGGGTTCAGCCCCCAGGTGGTGACCACCATGGCCACCGACCTGGAGCTGAGGTCGACGGCGCTGCGCGGGTTCGTCCGGCCGCTGATCAGGATGCTGCGGCTGATCCGCGACTACACGCTCGACGGCGTGCCGGAAGCGGAGCTCGGATGCCGCCTGGTCGCTCAGGCCATCGAGTCCGACGAGGCCGGGGCGTCGCTGGACGTGGCGGACCGCGTCGCCGCGCTCACCGGGCCACCGGGGGTACCCGGGTTGAGCGACGGGGAGTCGGCCGTCGCGGCGCTGCTGGCCAGCAAGGCGCTGCCGGACCCGCACGTCCGGTGGGCGCTGATCGAGCCAGTCGTCGCCTACCACGAGCTCATGCGATCGGCGCGGGTCGGCGGCAGCACGCCCGATGCCGTCGGCCGGCGGCTCGCCGCGTTCGTGGACGACTGGGCCGGCCGGCTGCCGATCGACGCCCGTTGGGGCACGCTGGACCTCGCCGCGGCCCGGTCCGAGCTCGACGTCCTGGAATCCACCCTGCTGCGCGGCCCACGGGCCCGTGCCACGTTCCTGGCCCGGCTGCGCGCCGAGTACGGAGCAGCGACGGCGATCGCGACCGCCGTCGACGAGCGCATCGAAGGAGTCCCGACATGACCACGACCAACGGAGGCGAGAACGGGCCCCGCCTCGACGCCACCGTCGAACGGCTGGAGCGCCGCGCGGACGCGGTGGAGCTGACGATCCGCCTGGTCAATCCGAGCCAGCAGCGGGCCATGCACTACATCTCCGACGTGCGCGGGATCGTCTTCGACGAGGCGGCCGGGCGCTTCGTGGTGCGGCTCACCGACGAGGGGCGCGAGGTGATCCCGGGAGCCGTCGACCGGCTGCCGAACTTCGCCAGGGTCGACCCGGACAGCACCGCGCTGCTACCGCTGCGGCTACCCGGCTCGATCGTGCGGATGCGGACTCCGGCGGTGCCCACCGCGGAGGTCGAGCTGGAGCGACACGAGCTGGGGCCGGACGCGGAGATCGAGGTCGTGATCGGCCTGAGCGACACGCCCTTCTACCCCGATCCACGTGAGCCCACGCGCCGACCACCCTCGATACTCGCCTGGGAGAAGACCCAGGCCCGGTGCGTGGTGCCCCGCCGGAAGCGCTGACGCGACGCGAACATCGGCGTCGACGTTTACGCTAGTCCTCGCCGGCAAGGGTTAGGGAGCGCAGGCGCTGGCTGGCGTAGATGGTGGCCCCGACGGTCACCACGACGAGCAGCGTGACGGCGACACCGAGCCGCACGTCGGCCGTGACCGCGCCGTCGTCGGCGACGGCGCTGGTGAGCGACACCGCCCACTGCTGCACGCTGAGCGTCCGCGCGCCGGGCACGTAGCCGCCGATCAGGGTCTCCCACAGCAGGGCGTACAGCAGGCCGATCACGACGGCGTGCCGCGACAGCACGCCGAGCAGCAGGAACACGGCGCAGTACGCCACGCCGCCGACCAGGCTGCCGACGCCGTAGGCGACCGCCAGCCCGCGGTCGTTGCCAGCCATGAGCAGCCCGGCGAGCAGCGTGGGCAGCGCGGCGAACAGGGCGATGCACGCGGCGGCCACCGCCAGCTTGGTGACGACGATGGTCGACCGGGAGACCGGCTTGGACAGCAGGTAGACGATCGAGCCGTCGTCGATCTCCGGTGCGATCACGCCGGTGCCGACGATGAGCCCGAGCAGCGGCACCAGCGTGCCGAGCGCGAGGGCGCCGAGCACACCGCGCGACACCGCGGCGTCTGCGACCCCGGTCAGCCGCAGGCCAGCCGCGAGCACGAGCAGCACGAGCGGCAGGGCGAGCAGCAGCACCGCCCGGCGCCGGCCGACCATGGCCCGCCAGGTGATGGCCGCGACCGTTGCGTTCATCTGGGCGCCTCCGTAGGCATGGGGATCACGACGCCACCAGGTAGGAGAAGACGCTCTCCAGCGACTCGTCGGACGGGGCGACCTCGTACAGCCGCAGCCCGTGCTCGCGGGCCAGCCGCGGCAGCACCGTGACGAAGCGCTGGAAGTCGACCGCGTGCACCCGAAGCGCCCGCTCCCGCGGGTCGAGCTCGACGGCGGCGGTCGAGCCGTCGGCGATCAGCGCCGCGGCCAGCCTGCGGTCGTCGCTGGACCGGATCAGGAAGGCGTGCGGCCGGTCGATCATCAGCCGCCGGATCGCCCGGAAGTCGCCGGAGGCGGCGTGGCGGCCGGCGACCACGACCTCGATGTGGCTGGCGACCTGCTCGACCTCCTCCAGGATGTGCGAGCTGAACAGCACCGTGCGCCCGTCCGCGCCCATCCGCCGGATGAGCCCCATGAGCTGCAGGCGTTGCCGCGGGTCCATGCCGTTGAACGGCTCGTCGAGCAGCAGCACGGCCGGGTCGTGGACCAGCGTGGCGGCCATCTTCACCCGCTGCTTCATGCCCTTGGAGTAGGTGTCGAGCTGCCGGTCCTTGGCGAAGGTCATCTCGACGGTCTCCAGGGCCCTGGCCGCCGCGGTCCCCGGGTCGGCCAGGCCGTGCAGCTCGGCATTGGCCAGGGTGAACTGCCAGCCGGTCATGAAGTCGTACATCGCCTCGCGCTCCGGCACCAGCCCGATGCGGCGGTAGACGTCCTCGCGGTGCCAGACCCGGTCGCCGTCGAGGGTCACCGTGCCGGCCGACGGCGGTAGGAACCCGGCCATCATGTGGATCAACGTGGACTTGCCCGCGCCGTTCGGTCCGAGCAGGCCCGTGACGCCCGGCCCGATCGTCATCGAGACGTCGTTGACCGCGACCACGTTGCCGAACCACCGCGACACCCGGTCGATCTCGATCGTGCTCATCTCGTGGACGCCTTCCGGTAGCGCAGCAGCAGGAAGCCGGCGGACGCGGCGACGACGGCCAGCGCGGTCCCGGCGAAGATCGCCCCCTGCCAGCCGTGCGGCGCCGACAGATCGGAGAACTGCGGGTTGATGTCCACCCCGAACAGCCACAGCTGCAGGCTGTTCACCAGGTTGTACGGTGTGAACAGCTCGGCGTACAGCGCCACCGTCGGGTTGCCGGTCCCCAGCGCGATGGCCTCGACGCTGGAGACCACGGTGTAGCTGACCAGGATCAGCACGATGATCGCCGCGACCCCGAAGCCGCGGCGCGGGGTGGCCGACGCGACCGCCAGCCCGATCCCGCCCAGCACCACCGCGAACAGCGCGGCACCGGCGAGGCCCTTGAGCACGCCCCTGGTCTGGGCCCAGAACGGCAGGTCGGCGAGCACCCCACCGCCGTACATGATCAGCAACGGCGAGCCGAGCAGGATCAGCAGCGCGGCCGTCATCGCCGCGTACTTGGCCAGCACGTAGTCGGCATAGGTGATCGGCCGGGAGAAGTACAGCGGGACGGTGCGGAACCGCAGGTCCCTGGAGACCAGCTGCGGAGCCTGTGCCGCCAGGAAGATCGCGCTGATGTAGAACGTGATCGGGATGTACTCGATGTAGTCCAGCGGCAGGTCGTCGCTACCGGTGATGACCGTGACCACCACGATGATCAGCGCCGGGAAGGTCATCGCCGCGAACAGCAGCATCGGCATCACCTTCGACCTGGCCGGCCGCCCGAGCCCGTACGCGCCGCGCAGGCTCTGCGCGAACAGCGAGCGCACCAGGTACCAGCGGCCAAGCCGGGCGCCGTCGTAGTTGCGGTACCCGATGTCGTGGATGACCCCGGTCTGCTGCCTAGGCGCCGACATCGCCGAAGACCTCCTCGATGCGGTGCCGCCCCCGCTGCAGCCGGATCAGTCCGACGTCCAGCTCGGCGGCGAGGTCGCGGATCCGGTCGTAGGTCGACTCGTCGGCGATCAGCACCTCGACCAGGCGGCCGTCGTGCCGCACCGTCAGCCCGGCGTTCGCCAGCCGGCCCGCGATGACCTCGGCGCCGTCGCGGTGCGCGCCGTCGGTGACCTCGACGGTCAGTACCTCGGTCTTCCGGGTGTACGCGGCGATCTCGCTGGACCGCAGCAGCCGGCCGCCGTCGATGATCACTACGTGGTCGCAGATCCGTTCCAGCTCACCGAGCAGGTGGCTGGACACCAGCACCGAGATCCCGAAGTCGGTGCCGATGCGGCGGATCAGGCCGAGCATCTCGTCGCGGCCCACCGGGTCCAGCCCGTTGGTCGGCTCGTCCAGGAAGATCAGCTGCGGGTCGTGCACCAGCGCCTGCGCCAGCTTCACCCGCTGCCGCATGCCCGTCGAGTAGCCGCCGATGGGCCGGTACCGCTCCTCGTACAGCCCCACGTGCCGCAGCGTGTCGGCCGTCCGCTCCCTCGCCGGCGCCGGCGGCAGCCCCGACATCCGCGCCATGTGCACGGTGAACTCGGTCGCCGACATGTCGGCCGGCAGGCAGTCGTGCTCCGGCATGTACCCGACGCGCGCACGCAGCTCCGCGCCGCTGGTCGCCACGTCCAGCCCGAGCACGTCCGCCCGCCCCTCGGTGGGCTCCAGCAGTCCCAGCAGGATCTTGATCAGCGTCGACTTGCCCGCGCCGTTGGCGCCGACCAGCCCGATCACCCCGGCGCCGACGCTGACGGACAGCTCGTCGAGCGCCGTCACCCGCGGAAACCGCTTCGTCAGCGCTTCCGTGCGGATCAGCGGCTCGGTCATGCCGCCTATCCTGGCGGTGCCACCGGGCAGGCTTCCATCGGGGATCCCCCTGATCCAGGTCAGGGGTCGGTGTCGCGGTAGAAGTTGACGAGAGCAGTCGGGTTGGCTAGCAGCGGGCGCGCGGGTTGCCGCAGTGCGTCGCGGCGGCGCCGATGATGCTGAGCTCGGTGAGTGGCGCGCCGTAGGAGTGCCGGCGCCAGCACGTGTACCGGTGCATGTTGATCACTTCGAAGTGCACGTGGATTCCGCTGTCGTCGACCACCCGGTAACAGCTCGAATAGCGGAACTGGGAGGTGAATCCGATCGGCGTCCAGGCGCCCAGCCGCTGGCCCACCGAAACCTGTGGTTCGGCGACGTGCACGAGCTCGGCGCGGGCCAGGATCTCGCCGGTGACGGTGTTGCGCGCCTCGACGGTGACGCGGTACCCGCCGTCGGCAAGGTTGCCGGAAGGGCAGCCCGGCGCGATGCCGACGACCGTCGACGTCACCGGGTGGCCCGCCGTGGTCCTGGTCCCGAACGGTGTGACGATCGTCCGACCCGGCGCGCCGGCCACGATGTCCATGGACCAGTCGTTCAGCCAGCCCCAGTTGGCGTAGACGATGTGGTGACCCGGCGGGGAGGCGTCCCATCCGGACGGCCACCGTGCCGACACGTCGTTGTGGTCGGCGTCGCCGTCGGTGATGGGGTTGTACAGGTGGACGATGCCGCCGCCGTGGTGGGCGCTGGCCGGTGCGTTGCCCGTGAGCAGGGCGATCGTCACGGCGGACAGTGCGAGTATGGCCTGAAGCCGGCGAACTCTCATGGTTGCCTCATGCTTCGCGCTGGCTGACCTGCCGGGCAATGTCGACGCGGGAGGTCAGGCCGAGCTTGGTCAGGATGTGCGACACGTGGGTCTGCACGGTGCGCCGGGACAGGAAGAGCTCGGCCGCGATCGCCGGGTTGGACAGGCCGCGCGCGACCAGGCCGGCGATGCGCACCTCGGTGAGCGTGAGGCTGTCCCAGCCGGTGCGGGCGCGCCGGTGGGTGCTGCGCGGGCCGCGCCGGATGCCGAAGGTGCGGAAGCGGGCCTGCAGCCGGGCGAGGTCCCAGGTGGCGCCGAGCGCGCCGTAGCCGTCGAACGCCTCGGTGAAGTGCCGGCGGGCGGCCAGCAGTTCGCCGGCGTCCGCGGCCAGCAGGCCGGCCGCCTCCAGTGCCTGCGCCTTCGGCAGCGGCCGGCCGGCGGCGCCGTACGCGGCAGCCGCGCGCACCAGCTCGTGCGGATCGCGCTCCAGCAGGCCGCGGCAGTGCTGGGCGACCGCCCGGTGCCGCGGCGCGTCGGAGCGCCGGGTCAGCTCCTCGGTGCGCGCGACGGCCGTCCTGGCCACGGCCAGGTCGCCGGTGCACACGGCCAGCCGGACGGCGTCCGCCAGCAGGTCCTCGGACTCCTGCAGCTCCTCCGCGTCGTCGGACAGCGCGGTGGCGAGCACGGCGAGCGCCTCGTCCAGCGCGCCGGCCTGCTCCCGCTCCAGGCTGCGGGCCAGCACCAGCGGGCCGACCACCCGGCGGTTGATCTTCTCCGCAAAGGGCTCGGCAGCCGCGAGGTGGTCCCTGGCGGTGCGGTCGCCGCGGTGCAGCCGGATGGTGGCGGCGATGCCGTGCCCGACACACTCCACGATCGGGTTGCGCGCCGAGCCGGCCGGCGCGTCCAGGGAGGCGGCGTCGGTCAGCGCGTCGTCCCACCGGCCGGTGTCGAACAGCAGCTCGCTGAGCACGCTCTGCGCCTGCAGGACCCGCAGCACGTTGCCGGCCTGGTCCGCCAGCCGCCAGACCTCGGTGGCCGCGACGATGGCGTCGTCGCACCTGTCGAGCTCGCCGAGCGCGACGGCGTGGTTGACGCCGAGCAGCAGGGAGAGGTCGCCGAGGGACGGGTCGCCGCTGGCCACCGCCATGGCCTTGTCGAAGAGCGGCAGCGCCTCGCCGTACTCGCCGCGCATGAGCTGCACCATGGCCAGCATCGCGAGGGCCCAGCCGGCGGTGGAGCTGTCCCTGATGGCGTTCGCCTCGTCCAGCGCCTCGGTGGCCACGCACCTGGCTGCGTCGACGTCGCCGTGGTTGCGGTGCGCCCGCGCGGTCAGCACCAGCAGCCGTGTCCGGTGCCGCCGGTCGAGCCCCGGCGTCGCCAGCGCGGTCTGCAGTGTCTCGACGCACTCGGCCGAGCGGCCCTGCGCGGCCAGGCACTGCGCGAGCGTCCAGTGCAGGTCGACGAGCACGTCGAGGTCGGTGGTCGTGGTGAGCGCGTCGGCCGCGACCCGCTCGGCGCCGGCGGCGTCCCCGGTCCGGTACAGCGCGTCGGCGAGCCAGCCGGTCAGCCTCGGGTTCGCGTGCCGTGCGGCCGTCGCCGCCCGCAGCAGCTTGACGCCGGCCTGCGGCGCCCGCCACATGAGCTGCGGGGCCGCGGTGAGCAGCCACTCGGCCAGCCAGCCGGTCTCCGGGGTGGCCGCCCGGTCCGGCCCGTCGACTGCGGCCAGCAACTGGCGGGCCACGTGGTCGGCCGGCCAGCCGCCGGCGGCCATCGCCTGGCCGGCGCCGGCGTGCCAGGCCGCGCGCACCGCGGGCGGTATGCCGTCGTACAACGCCGCTCTGATCAGCGGGTGGCGGAACGCGAGGCCGTGCCCGGCGTCGGCCAGCACGCCGGCGGTGATCGCCTCGTCCAGCGCCGGCATCAGCTCCGACACCCGGCGGCCGGACGCCACGGCCAGCTCGGAGACCGAGAAGTCGAGGCCGAGCAGCGCGGCGGTGTAGAGGACCACGCGGGTCGGCTCCGAGACGAACCCGAGCCGGCCGGCGACCGCCACCGACAGCGGCGTCGGCCGGGCGACCTCGGCCACCTCGACCTGCTCGCCGCGGCGCAGCAGCCGCCCGGAACGGTCCAGGTCGGCGCACAGCTCGGTGAGGTAGAGCGGGTTGCCGGCGGCCCCGGCGGCCAGCGCGCTGAGCTGCGGCCCCGGCGGACCGCCGACGGCGTCGGCCACCAGCCGCACGGTCTCGGACTCGGGCAGGCCGGACACCCGGATCCCGCCCTCCGGCCCGACCAGCCGGCGCAGCGCCACCAGGTCGTCGCGGCGCGGCACCGGGCGCATCAGGCCGGCCAGCAGCAGCGGCAGCTGGCCGACCGCGCGGGCCAGCCGGCCCCACAGCAGCACCGTCGCCGGGTCGGCCCACTGCAGGTCGTCCACCACGAGAACCATCGGGCGGGCCCCGCACAGCTCGTCGACCAGGGACAGCAGCCGCTCGGTCGCGGCCGGCACCAGCTCGGCACCGCCGGCCTCGGTCGGGCTGCTGCGCAGCACCCGGGCGACGGCCGCCCGCCTTGGGTCTTCGGCAGACTCCCGCACGCCGAGCGCTTCGATCAGCGGGACCAGCGCGAACGCTGCGTTCAGCTCGTCGCAGGCGGCCCAACAGACCTGGCAGCCGGCCTCCTCGGCCTCGTCGGCCGCGGCCCGCATGATGGTGGACTTGCCGATGCCGGGCTCGCCCTCGATGAGCACCGCGCGCCCGCGGCCGGTCACCAGGGCCGCGACGGCAGCCCGGAGGTCGGCGAGCTCGGAGCGCCGACCTACGAGTGCGACCGGGGACATCGCGGACATGCCTAATTCTAGTCCGAAGGCACCCAGGTGTGGCTAGGCGTACACAAAAGCGAACAATCCGTAAACGGCTCACCCAAATGTCACAACCTGCTACCTGTTGATCACCGATTAGTGGCAGGTTGTTCAGTCGCCTGGCCAGGCATCCTCGATTACCTATTAGAACAGGAGTGATCTTGATGTCTCTCAGGCGGACGGTGGCTGCACTAGCGGCTGCCGCGGCCCTTGCAGTCGTCGTTGTCGCCGGCCTGGCGGGGCCGGCGACTGCTCAGACGAGTCCGGCATCGACAACGAACACGACGGACATAACCCACGACATGTGAGGACCGACTGCTGGGGGCACGTCCGAACGGATGTGTCCCCAGCGGTGCCGCCGCTTATTACAGCGTCCAAAACGGCAGACATCGAGACATCGGCCAACATACGTAGATTCGAACTCACGCGGCTGCGCGGACGGTCGTCATCCGTGCGGCCACCCTCTCGTCGAGGGTGGGTAGCAACTCGTTGTCCGCGTTGAACACCGCGTTGTTGCGGAACTCCGCGGCGACGACGGGTGTCGTGTGCGGGTTGATGGCGGCGTGCGGCACGCCGGGCGGGATGAACAGGTGCTGCCCGGCCACCTGCGGCAGCTCGTGCAGCTCGCCGTCCTCGTCCCACCACAGCGTGATGGCCCTGCCCTGCAGGACCAGCACGCCGACGCCCGTGTGGTGGTGGACGTGTGCGAACGACGTGTGATGCGGCGGCATCCAGACCTGGGCGGAGGACAGCCCGTGCGTCGGCGCACCCTCCGCGGTGATGACGGGGGTGAGCGGCTGGCCCTGCCGGGACATCAGGCCGGTCAGGCGCGCCGGATCGAGCACCACCGGTCGCCTGCGCTTCGTCTGTGGCACGAGCTCGTCAATGCGGGTCTGCACGAGCTGCCTGCGACGCAGCAGGATGGTGCGCAGGTCCGCGGTGCCGACCTCCGCCGGGTCCAGGTCGTCGACCAGCTCGGTGAGCGTCTCGAAGACCACCCGCAGGTGCGACGGGTCCGTTGTCTTGTTCATGTCCGTACTCCTTCCGGGCCCGGGTGGTGTTTCACCCGGCAGCAACGGCGCCGGCATCGTCCGGCGGACCTACGGGTGCCAGCGTCGTCAGCCGATTGAGCCTGGCCTCGGCCTGCTCGACCAGCAATGTCACCATCGCGGTCGTCGCTTTGACGCCCAGCACGCTCTCCGGCGCGAAGCCGGGCATTTCGGCTGCGACATCGGCGAACTGCGCTATCCAGTCCCGCACGCGATGCAGCTCGCGAACGGCGATTTGCAGCTCGAATGGGTCGTCGATGGCCTCGTAACCCCTGGCCGTATACGTCGACCCGTGGCGCGTGATCGGTTTGTCGAAACCCGACCGACGGGCCCGCCGGGATGTTCTCCCGTGCAGCCTGGCCGGATCCTCAGGAAGGTCTATCCGGAACTGTCGTTCCATGGCCTTTCCTCCTCACCGGGCAGTCCCCCGTGGCGGCCCGCAAGGATGAGGATCCGTGGTCGTGGTGTCGGAGACATCCGCCTGCGGACGTAGGTTGTACGCGACTGCCTGCGGTTGTTCGCGCACACACGGCAACGGCAAAGCCCGAAAGTGTCCGCTAAGCGCGGGGGGTCGAGCGAGCCCGGCCGGCCTGCTCGCGCTCGCGGCGGACGGTCGGTTTCCGGCCCTTGATGGTGGTGCGCCGCAAGGCCGCGATCACCTCGTCGGCCGCCGACTCGGGCACCTCCACCAGCGAGAAGCGGTCGGTGATCTCGATGGCCCCGATGTCACGGCCGCTGAGCCTGGACTCGCCGGTTATCGCGCCGACCAGGTCCTGCGGCCGGATGCCGGTGCTGCGCCCGACGCTCAGGAAGACGCGTGTCACGCCGCCGGTGCCGGCACGGCCGCGCCGCCCGTCGGCACCGGCACCGGCGCGCTCGGGCCGCTTGCGGCCGGTCGCCTCGGCGGGCTCCGGGATCTCCTCCTCGTCGACCTCGCCGCCACCTGACTCGTGCGCCAGCTTCACCGCGGCGAGCGCCACGTCCATGACGTCGAACTCGTCGGCGAGCGTCTCGACCACGACGCGGAAGCGCTCCAGGTCGTCGGTGAGCAGGCTCTCCTGCAGCGCGGCGCGGGTCAGCTCGAGGCGCCGGGCGCGCAGATCGGCGACCGTCGGCACCTTCTCCATCGTCATCCGCTGCTTGGTGACCCGCTCGATCGCCTTGAGCATCCGGTGCTCGCGCGGCTCCGCCAGGGTGATCGCCACGCCCTCCCGGCCGGCCCGGCCCACCCGCCCGATGCGGTGCACGTATGCCTCGGGCGCCGATGGCACGTTGTAGTTGACGACGTGGCTGAGCTGCTCGATGTCGAGCCCGCGGGCCGCAACGTCGGTGGCGATCAGCAGGTCCGCGGTCCCGCTGCGCAGCCGCCCCATCACCCGGTCGCGCTGCTCCTGGTCCATCCCGCCGTGCAGGGCCTCGGCGCGGTAGCCGCGCCCGTTCATGGTCTCGGTGAGCTGGTCGACCTCTTCGCGGGTCCGGCAGAAGACGATCGCCGCCGACGGCGCCTCCACGTCCAGCACCCGCCCGAGCGCGGCCGGCTTGTGGGCGCGCGGGACCACGTACGCGCTCTGCCGCACCAGCGGGCCCTTGTCCCCGGCGGCCGCCTGGTGGCCCATCTCGATGCGGACCGGGTCGCGAAGGTGGCGGCGGGCGATCCCGTCGACGCGCGCCGGCATGGTCGCCGAGAACAGCACGGTCTGGCGGTCCTCGGGGGTGCTGTCCAGGATCGCCTCGATGTCCTCGGCGAACCCCATGTCGAGCATCTCGTCCGCCTCGTCCAGCACGACCGCCTGGACGCCGCGCAGCCGCAGCGTCCCGCGGGCCATGTGGTCGAGGGCACGGCCCGGCGTGGCGACCACGACGTCCACGCCGCGCTCGAGCGCCTGCAGCTGCCGGCCGATCGGCTGCCCGCCGTAGATCGGCAGCACGCGCACGCCGAGGTCGCGGCCGTAGCGGTGGAACGCCTGGGATACCTGCATGGCCAGCTCGCGCGTCGGCACGAGCACCAGCGCCACCGGCCCGGCGCCCCGCCCGTCGGCCGGCATCCGCTGCAGCACCGGCAACGCGAACGCCGCCGTCTTCCCCGTCCCCGTCGCGGCCTGACCGAGCAGGTCCCGCCCCTGCAGCAGCGGCGGGATCGCCTCGCGCTGGATCGGCGTCGGCTCCTCGTAGCCGAGGCCCGACAGCGCCCGCAGCAGCTCGGGCCGCAGCGCAAGATCGGCGAAGCTCGCCGCATCGTCGGACGTGTTCACGCCCACCAGTCTCCCGCGCGGGTGTGATCGCCGCTCAGGCGGTGGCGTGCCAAGATGCGATCTGCTCACGGAGGGGAATCTGGTGCCATGTCCGAGAACACCATCGAGGTGCAGCCGCTGGCGGCGGACGAGGCGGGCTTCGCCTCGGAGACGTTGGCCGTCGTAGCCGACGAGTCGATCGACCTCGACGTCCTGGCCGACGTGGTGCCGTCCGGGCGGTTCTTCGCCGAGGGTTCGGAGCCGGTTGCGGACGGGGTGACTTACACCTCGCTCGACGGCCGCTCCTTCCACCGGCCGTCGTGGCGGATCGCGGACCGCGGGCCGGGGATGGTCGCCGGCCCGGACGTCTGGTTCGGCAGGGACGACGAGGGCACGATCGGGCTGCGCTTCACGCTGGTCGACGTGCCACCGGCCGGCGCCCCGCCGGACACCTGGTCGCTCGTCATCGGCGTCGACGAGGTAAAGATCGTCTGGAACGGCGGCAGCCGCTCGTTCGGCCGGCCGCCACGCATCGTGCCCGAGCCGGGCGACTCGCGGTCACTCGTGCCGGTCGCCACGCAGCTGCTGCCGGACGAGGCGCGGACCCTGGAGCTGGCCATGTCCGATGCCGCATCGGGCTGCCGGCTGGAGGTCACCTCCACGGTCTTCTACATCGTGCAGCACCCCGAGCAGGAGGCCCGGCCGCCAAGGATCATCATGTTCTCGGACCACTACTCCGACATCGCCGACGAGTTCAAGGCATACGGCTTCGACACCATGTTCGTGGACATCGAAGGCGAAGGCTGGTGGGCCATCGGGGTCGACGAGTCCGACGTCGACCGGGCCGACGAGCTGCTCGAAGAACGAGGCATGCCGGGGGGCTGGACGCCGACGGACACCCTGGCCACCTGGCAGTCCTACCTGCGCGAAGCGTTCGGCGAGGACAAGTTCCTCGAGCTGGCGGGATCGGCGCCGCCGAGCCAGAGCGATCACTACGAGCCGGTCACCCAGTCGATCCCGTTCGTCTTCAACCCGAACGACGACGCGTACCGGCCGATCTACCGCGCGCTGCACGGCGCGGCCAACCTGACCAACGAGTGGCAGAAGAGCGCCGCCGGTTGGCTGCGCGCGTCGCCGTTCCCGAACACCGTCTACCGGATCCCGGACGAGGTGCGGCTGGCCTTCGATCCGGACATGGGCACGCCCCACGTGGTCACCACGCTGCACGCGGACGCGCAGGGCCGCAGCTCGGTGCGGGTGCTGCTGCGGGTGGCGCCGTGGCAGGACCCGCGCAAGGTCGTCGAGGCCCGCGCGCTGACCGGCTCCGAGTCGGCGAAGGTGATCGTCGGCCCGGTGCGGAGCGCGACGCTGCGGCTCGGCGGCAGCTTTCCCGAAGGCGTCCGCATCATCGGTGAGGCCGGCAGCGTCGCCTTCTCCCTCTCCGAGGGTGCGGACCTGCTGATGGACCTGTCGCTGGAGTACTTCCAGCTGCTGTGCGACATGCTCGGCGGGACGGTCGGGCTGCCGGGCGAGGTGGAGGTGCGGCTCGACGACGACACCGTGGCCACCGTCCCGGTCTCGCTGCGGATGGACAAGGTCAACGACCTGCCGGTCGGCGTCGAGCCGCTGGCCGACGGTGGGCGGCCCCCCGGCCCGGGGAGGGAGACACAGCCGACCGCGGTGCGGGTGACGAACCGGGCGCGCACGCCGATCAGGGTGGGCGGCTGCGCGGCGGCGTTCGTGCGGCTGGACGGCGCCTCCGTAGTGCCGATGGCGACCTACCCGGCGCGGTGCACGACCACCTTCCCGATCGAGCTCGGCGACGGCGGCGTGCAGGACCTCGCGTTCACCGCGGTCGACCCGCGGGAGGACCACCGGTGGAACGCCGTCCTCGTCGAGCTGCTGGACAAGTCGATGGTCGCCGACGCGCGCGCCACGCTGCTCAAGGCGCAGCAGCTGGCCGGCAGCGGCGAGCTGACCTGGGACCTCACCATCAGCAGCCCGGTCTTCACCGCGGCCGCGATGCCCGAGCGGTGGGCGAACCTCGCCAGCATCGAGGTGGAGGTCTCCGCGCCGGGCTTCGAGACGACCGCGGTCGTGCTGCGCAAGGACACGCCGGCGCGGACGCTGACCATGCGTAAGCCGCTGGCCGCCCTGGTGGCCGGCGGTGGCGCCGGCATCAGGACGGCGACGTACCGCATCCGCAACAACTACGTCGACCACCAGGGGCAGTGGACCGCGCCGCAGCAGCAGTCCGGGGAGGAGCTCGTCGTCTTCCCCAACCCCGCCGAGGGCGACTGACCTTGGCCGCCCCTCAGCGGCCTCGGCCGCCTCAGCCGCCTCAGCCGCCTCAGCCGCCTCAGCCGGCGAACTGCTCGCGCAGCTGGTACTTGCGGATCTTGCCGAGCGGGTCGCGGGGCAGCGCCTCGGCGAACTCGAGCCTCGTCGGGTAGTAGGACTCGGTCATGCCGCGCTCCCTGAGGAACCCGCGCAGGTCGTCGAGGGTGGGCGGCTCGCCGGCCGGCACGACGACGGCGCAGACGTCCTCCAGGTCGCCGTCGGGGCAGGCGATGATGCCGACGTCCTTGACGGCGGGGTTCAGCAGCAGCTCCTCCTCCACGTCCCGCACCGGGATCATCACGCTGGCGCCCTTGTCGTAGATCCGGTCGGCGACGCGGCCGACGATGCGGATGCCGCCGCGGCCGTCCGGGCGGGCGAGGTCGCCGGTGTCGAACCAGCCGTCGGCGCTGTCCGTGGCCGGTGCGATCCGGCCGTCGCCGGTGACCGTGCCCAGGCACAGCGCGGCGCCGCGCACCTGCAGCGAGCCGGTGCCCTCGTCCCCGTCCGGGGTGACGATGCGCAGCTCAAGCCCGGGCAGCGCGCGCCCGTCGCTGTGCGCGGACCAGCCGGGTGGGTCGTCCGCGCCGACGATGGTGCCGACGACGACCTCGGTCATGCCCCACACCGCGCGCAGCGGCACGCCGAAGGTCTCCTGGACGGCGGGTACGAGCTCGGGCGGGATCGTGGTGGCACCCGCCCCGATCGTGTGCAGCGACGCGAGCGGGCGGGCCCGGCGGCGCTGCGCCTCGATGAGCTGGAACATCTTGGGCGGCGTCGCCAGCAGGCGGGTGGCGCCGGCCTGCTCCATCAGGTCCAGCAGCTGGTCCGGGTCGAACGCGTCCTGGAAGACGCCGGCGCCGCCGGAGAGCAGGGTGCCGAAGAGCATCCACAACGGGCCCGCGATGTGGGTCATCCGCAGGGTGCCGGCCGCCCTGTCGTCGCCGGGGACGGACGCGGTGGTCGCCGCGGTGAAGCCGCTCGTGCCGGCGTAGATGGTGTTGCAGCTGTGCAGCACGCCCTTCGCCTCGCCGGTGCTTCCCGACGTGAACAGCACGAGGCAGGGGCGGTCCGGGTCGAGCACCGGCAATGGCGACAGGTCCGGGGTTTCTGTCTTGCCGCCTTTGCCGAGCAGACATTCGTGGAAGTCGAGCGCGCCGGTGCTCGCGGCGTCGCCGTATACGACCCTGTGCCGCAGCTGCGGCAGCCGCGGCGCCATTTCGGCAAGCGCTTGTGAATGGTCGAAACCGGCCCAGTCTTCGACGACTATGCAAACGCGGGCGCTCGTGCGGAAAAGCGTCCTCTCGATTTCGCGGGCCCGCAGTTCGGGCACCATCGGCTGCGCTATGGCGCCGACGCGCATGCAGGCGAGCAGCAGCGCCGCGGTCTCCCACCAGTCCGGCAGCTGGAGCGCGACCACGTCGCCGGTCCGCACCCCGAGGTCGTACAGCCCGCGGGCGAGCCGGCGTACGTGCTGGTCGAACTCCTGGTAGGACAGCACTTCCACGCCGCCGCGTGACCGGCCGTTGATGAAGGCCGGGGCGTCCGGATGGACCCGCACCCACCCGGCCAGGTCGTCGAGGAAGGTCTCGTCCCGCCACCAACCGTTGTCCCGGTAGCGGCGCGCCTGCTCCGCACGCGTGGACAGCATGGCCATAGTCGTCATCGCGCAAGCCTCCGCGGTTTCCGGTGACGCAGCGCCCGCGAAATGGGCCGCCACTCAATCGGCGGCAGCAGTCTACATAGCGCGCGAGTTCAGTGGAATGAACGCAAAGTAGTCGTCTTGGCGTCAGTGGCAACGCCGTTAAGCAGGCCCGCAGCAATCCGTCCATAACATTGTTGTTGGCGGACATGAACAATTAGTGACGGCGCGGGGTGCCGCCGCGCCTCGGGCGGATGGCCCATCCACCCGGCTCGGGTGTGAGACCCGGACCGGCGCGCGGCGGCCCACGCGGCGCCCGAGGTGCCCCCGTCCCCAACGCCTGATGTGCTGCCGGTGGGATGCGGGCGGCCGCCCGCATCCGCCGAGTGGCACCGGTGCGAGGTGGATCCGCAATTTCGTCGGGCAATCCGGCCCCTGGGGCATTACCGCGCAATATTCGCACGCGTTTCCGGGGCGCACTTAACGATGCCCGCTGCCGAAAAGCGCACCGCGGGCTTGTCCCACTCATTGGGACAGTTATGGCGACTCGCATCCGTATCGACGTCTTGGGCGCGCGAAAACGTCGATACGGATGCGAGTCGCCGTGGGGTGCCGGTGGCGCTCGACGAGCCCGGCGAACGCGGCCTCGTCACCCGCGCGGGCGGCCGTCACGACCGCGGTCTCCTCGGGCATGGTCACAGCTTCGCTCACGATGCCTCCTCGCCAACTGGCCGACACATTGACCATGTGGCGACCGCCGGGCGATTTACTCATCGCCGGCCATTGACATCCGATGGCGGCAGGGTTGTTGTTGCACCGTCAACAAGATTGTCAGCCTCCTGAGGAGCGTGGGAGACATGGGCGAGTGGGACGCGACCACCTTCGAGGGCAAGCAGACCATCCTGCGGGTGGTGCGGGAGGAGGCGAACCGGCTGTTCGCGATGGCCGAGCCGGCGGAGGCATGGAAGGCGCCGACCGCCTGCCCCGGCTGGACCACCGCGGACGTGGTCGGGCACATAGTGGACACGACCGAGGGCTACTTCGCCGCGTTCGCCGCGGCACGCGGCGGCGACACCGGCGCCCCGTACGGGCTCACCGGCATGGGCGCCAGGGTCAACGAGCAGGCGACGGCGTTCCGCAACGTCTCGCAGGCCGAGCTGACGGAGCGGCTGCGGTCGGACTTCGAGCGGATGATGGGCATGCTCGACGAGCTCGGTCCCGACGAGTGGACCGGGCTGATGGTGCCGCACTTCTACATGGGCCCGGTGCCCGCGTACTTCTACGCCGCCGGCCAGCTCATGGACTACGCGGTGCACTCGTGGGACATCCGCCAGGGCAGCGGGCGGGCGCACGGCCTGCCGGGCGACGCGGCCGATCTGCTGGTGCCGTTCATGTTCGTGCTGTGGCAGTCGACGGTGCGCGCCGACGCGGTGCGCGTGCCCTTCGAGCTCGGCATCAGGGTGACCGGCCGCAACGCCGGCGAGTACCTGGTCAGCGTGAACGAGCAGGGCATGAGCTACCAGCCGGGCGCCGTGGACGACCTGCCGACGGTGATCGACTTCGACGCCGGCAGCCTGGTGCTGACCACGTTCGGCCGCTGCAACACCGGCACCGTCCGCGGTGACCTCGCGGTGGCCGACCGGTTCCTCAACCTGTTCTTCCGGATCTGACGCCGGGCGGTCAGGGGGCGTAGCTGATCGCCCCGTCGACCTGCTGGTAGATCTGCGGGCCGGCGGGGCGGCGGCTCTCCTCCGCGAGGTGGCCGAGCAGGCCGGCGGTCCGCGCGAGCAGCGCGAAGCCGCGCAGGATCGACGCCGGGAAGCCGAGGTCGGCCAGGGCGGCGCCGCACACGCCGGCGCCGTTCAGCGGCAGGGTGCGGCCGAGGATCGCCGGGTGCACCCTGCCGACGGCCTGGAACAGCCGCAGGTGCGGGCCGGTGACGCCCTCCTCGGCGGCGATGCGCATGATCACCGGGGTGCGCGGGTCGCCGTCCTTGTGCAGCGGGTGGCCCAGGCCGGGCACCAGCCGGCCGGCGTCGCGCATGGCGCGCACGGCCTCAGCGGCCAGCGCGTCCCACTCCTCGTCGGACGACGGCTGCGGCCGCCGGCTGGCGAGGGCGTCGGCGAGGAACCGGCCGCAGTCCTCGGTGACGCCGAGGAAGCGCGAGCCGCCACCGAGCAGCCCGGCCGCCAGCGCCCCCTGCAGCGACTCGGGGGCGCCGGTGAGGGTCAGCCGCGCCGCGATCACCGTCGGCGTGAACCCGTGGTCGGCCAGCGCCACCAGCACCGCCTCGAACAGCCGCAGCTCGCCCGGCGTCGGGCGCCGCTGGGCGACCAGCCAGAAGGCCAGCTCGCCGAACCCGACCTTGCCCATCAGGTCGTCCGCGAGATCCTGGCCGAGCAGCCGGATGGAGGTGGCGTCCGCGCTGCCGATCGACGTGCGGTACTCGCTCACTGCGCCTCCTCGGCGTCGTACTCCTCCGGCTGGTGCCCCCGCGGCAGCAGGTGCTTGGCCACCCGCGCGGTCGGCGTGCGCGGCAGCTCGTCCACCAGCTGCCAGAACCGCGGCACCTTGAACGCGGCCAGCCGCTCGGCGGCCCATGCTCGCAGCTCGCCGAAGTCCACCGCGGGCCCGGGTGCCGGCACCACGAACGCCTTCACCTCCTCCTCGGACAGCTCCGAAGGCACGCCGACGACCGCGCAGTCCAGCACCGCGGGGTGGGCCAGCAGCGCCTCCTCCACCTCCAGCGGCGACAGGTTCTCGCCACGGCGGCGCAGCACCTCCTTCTTGCGCGCGACGAACGTGCAGGTGCCGTCGGCGTTCGGCGTCACCAGGTCGCCGGTGCGCAGCCAGCCGTCGACGATCGCGCGTTCGGTCTCCTCGGGCATGCCCCAGTACCCGGGCGTGACGGCCGGGTTGCGCAGCAGCAGCTCGCCCGTCTCGCCTGCGGCCAGTTCGCGGCCGTCCTCGCCGACCACCCTCGCCTCGTTGACGGCGCCGAGCACGGGGTGCTGCCGCGGCGCGCCGAGGGTGCCGAACGGCCGCGTGCCGTGCGGCCAGATCAGCCCATAGGTGGTTTCCGACATGGCGTAGCCGCAGACGATCCGCAGGCCGAAGCGGCGCTCGATCTCCTCCTGCCGCTCGCGGGTCGGGGCCGGCCCGGTGTAGCACAGCCGCAGCGGGGTGTCCGCGTCGTCCGGTCGCTCCGGCTGGCGCATGAGGATCTCCAGCATCGCGCCGATCGCGTTGAACTCGGTCGCCCCGTGCCGGCGCGCGGCGTCCAGGAACCCGCTCGCGGAGAACCTCGACAGCAGCACGAGCCCGGCGCCGCTGGCCAGCGAGCCCATCACCGAGTACGCCGGCGCGTTGATGTGGAACAGCGGCAGGCTGGTCATCAGCCGGTCCTGCGCGGTGAGCTCCATCCAGTACGGGAAGCCCTCGCCGGCCATCGTGTACGTGCGGTGGGTCTGCATGACGAGCTTGGAGCGGCCGGTGGTGCCCGAGGTGGGGATGAGCACGGCCAGGTCGTCCGGCGTGGTCGCGCCGGTGGGCAGCGGCTCGGTCGACGGGCTCGTCCAGTCGCCGGCGAGACCGAGCACGTCGAGCGGGTCGGGCGCCTGGGTCGGCCGGCCGGCGAGGTGCGGCCGCAACTCCTCGTCGGTGATCACGGCCCGCGGCTCGGTCTGGTCGACGAGGCCGTCCAGCTCGGCCGGCGTGCTGCGCGGGTTGGCCGTCACCGCGACCGCGCCGATCGACACCAGGGCGAGCCAGCACAGCAGGTACTCCGGGGTGTTCCTGGTGGTGATCAGCACGAGGTCGCCGCGCCGCACGCCGGCCTCGCGCAACGCTCGCGCGGTCCACCCCACCCTGCCGGCCGCCGCGGCGAAGGTCAGGCTGCCGTCGTCGCAGCGCAACCACACGCCGCCCGGGTCGCGCTCGGCGGCGTCGGACAGCAGCTGGGGAATCGTCCGGTACAAGCCTCACCCCGTTGTCGCGGCCGTTTGTCGACTGCCGGACACCGTCTCACGAAGCGGCGGACCCACGCTCGCCCGAAGCGACGGACACGGGCTTACGAAGCGACGGACACGGGCTTACCGATCGGCGGACACGGGCTTACGGAGCGGCGGACACGCCGGGGGCGGGGCGGGGTGGGGCGTGGGGGCGGAACTTTGGGGTGGGGGGCGGTGTAGCAGGGGTGTCGATGTCGAGGTGAAAGAGGAGGCCGTCCCATGCGAGTTCTCACCGCCACGGTCGTAGCTGCCGCGGCCATGCTGCTTGCGCCGGGGCAGGCGGTGGCCGGCGGCCCGACGAGCGTCCTGCTCGTGTCGCCGAACACCGGCAGCACCGCGGCGCTGTACTACTCCGACGCGGAGTACGACCAGTTGCAGCGCGCGCTCGGGCAGAACCCCAGCGCGGACGACGCGGCACCCGGGCTGCGCGGCGGCCCCGGCACGACGGCGATCAACATCACGTGGCTGGTCCACGACGTGCACGTCTGGCGCGTCGACCGGGTGTTCGTCGACCTCGACGGCGGCCCGTGGGTGGAGACTGCGATCTCCCCGAGCGGCGATCCCACGGTGGACAGCCCTGGCGTGCTGCACCGCGCCAGCGACCCCGCGCTGCTGCGCCAGCTCCTCGACCAGCTCGGACTCCTCGGCAACGCACCCGCCAAGGCCGGGACCCAACCGGCACCGGCCGACGCGGCCCAGCAGCCGGCGGCGGGCGACGCGGCCCAGCAGCCGGCACGCGACGCGGCACAGCAGGACGCGGCACAGCAGCCGGCGGCGCGCGATGCGGCGCCGCGGCCGGCGGCCGTCAGCACTGCGGAGTCGCAGTGGTGGCTGCTGGTGTTCGCGCTGGCCGCCGGCGCACTGCTC
>Ga0299913_10000092_pt1 | contig 40971 bp, 31 predicted proteins | sample RVTome_9_FD_201360 | JGI IMG/M metagenome (GOLD analysis project Ga0299913, IMG submission 201360) | Soil microbial communities from uranium-contaminated site in the Upper Colorado River Basin, Wyoming, United States - RVT155D38 (version 2) ... | reverse complement strand
CAGACGCGGCCGCGCGTCCGGAGCCTGCTGGCCAGCCTGGGCCTGGAGCCCGCGGGAGCGCAGTCGTGACCGCCGGAGGCTTCGTCGCGACGCTCGCCGGGGCCGGCGTGATCTATCTGCTCGTCGCGTACGCCATCGGCGGTCCGGTGATGCTGGCGCACCGCCTGGCGATGCTCGCCAGGCACCGGCGCCTGCGCTACCGCCCGGTGCAGGACGACACGCTGGCGAGCTCGCGCTTCACCATTCCGGTGAGCCTGCTGCTGCCCACCGACGGCGAGCCGGACGCCGCCCAGGCGGCAGCCGGGCTGCTGTCGCTGAACTATCCCGAGCTCGAAGTCATCGTCGTGAACGATGGATCGCTCCCGGCGCTGGCGGCGCTGCGGCAGCAGTTCGGCCTCACGGCCTGCGAGGTCTTCTACCGGCGCTCGCTGAAGGCGAGCCCGGTGCGGGCCATCTATCGATCGGCGGCGGAACCACGGCTGCTCGTCGTGGACTGCGAGGCGGGCACCTCGGGTGACGCATTGAACTGCGGCCTCAACCTGGCCCGGTACCGGTACGTGTGCTGCACGGACCGCCGCGCCCGTTATCGCCGGGACGCGCTGCTCGAGAGCATGCGCGCCGCAGTCGAGGATCCGGCGCTCGTCGTCGGCGTGATGACGGTGCTCGGGGCGCACTCCGACTCGGCCGCCCAATCCCCCTCACCCGCGAGCTCCGGCTTCTGGCAGACGCTCGAGCACCTGTCGGCGCTTCGCGCCCTGCTCTCGCTGAGCGGGCGCCGGCGCCTGGGGCTGGGAGGCGACGGCATTCCGGGCTTCGTGATCTGGCGGCGCGACGTGCTGGTGGACGTGGGCGGGTTCGGCCTCGACAGCCGGTCGGAGCACGCGGAGCTCACCTTCCGCATGCATCGCCATCTGCTGCGCGAGCGGCGTCCCTATCGGATCGTCCACATCACGGAGCCGATCGGCGTGCCGGCCGGTGACGCCCAGCTCGCAGAGCTGGTCAGGCGTCAGGAAGCGAGCCGCGAAGCCATCGGACGCATTCTCTGGCGCCACCGCGGACTGCTGCTGAACCCGCGCTACGGTCCCTTCGGAATGTTCGATCTGCCCCGCTACGCCTTCAGCGCGCTGGTGGTGCCGTGGCTGGAGCTGCTCTGCCTCGCGGCGCTGCCGCTGGCACTCATCGCCGGTCCGCTGCCGCCGGGACAGCTCGCCCTGGCAGTCGCCGCGCTCGGACTGGGCAACGGCCTGCTGCTCAACACGGCCCTGCTCACGACGCCGCGCGACGCGTACGCGGGCGCCGTGCTCGTCCGGTTCATCCTCATCGGTCCGCTGCAGCTGTTCGTCTACAGGCCCGTGCAGCTCGCCGGACGTCTTCGAGGTTTGATTCGCGCCCTCCAGCGGCCGGCGGAAGCGTTGTGAGCGGGCGCTAGGGAGCCACGGCGCTCGCCGGCGTCGCCGAACCCTCGGGAACACTCCGCTCGAAGAACGCGCCGATCATCTCGCGCAGGGCGTGGAGCGAGTCGCACCCGTTGATGGCCGTCCGCAGGTGGGAGCCGTTCTCGATCCCCCTCGTGTACCAGGCGCCGAGCGCGCGCACCTTGTTGATCACCCATCGCTCGCGTCCCCGGGCCGGACGTGCCACGCCGTCGGGATCGGAGCCCGCGCGGTGGCGAAAGCCCTCGGCCTCGTTGGTGCCCTCGGCCAGGAGCAGGTCGATGTAATCGAGCAGGAAGCGGCCCCTCTCCGCGAGCGTCACCGGAGGGATGGGATGACCGGCGGCCAGCGCGGCCGCCTGTCCGAGAATCCATGGATTGCGCAGCACGCCGCGGCCGACGAGGACACCACGGACCCGGCTGTTGCGCAGGCGCTCGACGATGTGCAAAGGCTCGACGCAATCACCGCTGCCGAAGACCGGGATCCGGACGCCCTCCGCGACGCGGCTGATGAGGTCCCAGTCCGAAACGCCGCTGTAGGACTGAGCGGCCGTGCGGCCGTGCACGGCGATGGCCGCCGCCCCCGCACCTTCGACCAGCTTCGCCAGCTCCGGCGCGTTGATCTCGTGCTCGTTCCAGCCGGCCCGCATCTTCACCGTCACCGGGATGGTCACCGCCTTCGCCATCGCCTCGATCACGGAGGCGGCGTGCCCGGGCTCGCGCATCAGGCTGCAGCCGGCATGGTGCTTCGCGATCTTCGGTACGGGGCATCCCATGTTGACGTCGACGATGTCCGCCCCCAGATCCTGGACGATGCGGGCCGCCTGGGCCATCCGCTCGGGGTCGCCGCCGAAGATCTGAATGGAGACCGGCCTCTCCTCCTCGGTGTACTCGGCGTACTCCAGCGTCCGATCGATCCCGCGGACGAGCCCCTCCGAGCTCACCATCTCGGTCACCACGAGACCGCAGCCGCCATGGCGCTTCACGAGCCGCCGGAAGGCGCTGTCGGTCATGCCGGCCATCGGGGCGACGGCGCAGGGCGACTCGAGCGTCACGGATCCAATCCGCACGGGCTCCGTTGCGGCCGGCGAGGCTGCTGACAGCCGATCGGACATCACAGCCCCCTGACGTCGGCCGCGTCGACCTGCACGCTGACACCGCGCCCGATCAGGTCCACGGAGAGCACGAGGCGGGTGTGCGGCCCCTTGCGCTGCAGCTTGCCGATGACGCCCTTGAGCGGGCCGTGGGTGACCTCGACGGTGGCGCCCGTCTTCAGCATCGGGCAGGGATCGTACGGCAGCGCGCTGTTGACCAGCGTCCGGATGCTCTCGATTTCGGTCTCCGGCACGGGAGCGGGTTCACCGTTGAAGGAGACAATCGACACGACGCCCGGGCACGTCACGACGGGGAGCCTGGCTCGGGGGTCGATGTGCACGAAGCAGTATCCGGGGAACAGCGGCCAGTCGATCTTCTTCTTGCGGTCCTTCCAGCGGCTCCATCGCGGCACGGTGGGAAGGAACGCCGGAACGCCGCGCTCGGTCAGCTCATCGAACACGGCGCGCTCGTGCCGGCTGCGCGTCCAGACGGCGAACCACAACGTTCCCGTACCCGTCGTGGCCGGCGTGCTGCCGCTGGAACGAGGGCCTGGATCGGCCATCGACCTCGATCAGCTCGGCTGCCGGGGGGCAGCCGCCGGCTCCGGGGCCGCCGGCTCCGGGACCGCCGGCGCCACGTCGCGGGTCGCGGACTCGTAGGCCTTCCGCAGCTCCTCGTTCTTGAACTCGATGATCGCCTGCGCCCGCAGCTTGGCGAGATACTTCTGCAGCTCGGCCCGGCGTTTCTGCTCCCAGAGGCGCTCCGCGATCTGCTCGCGGGCCTCCTCGGCGCTCACCACCTCGGGCTCCGTCGCGCTCTCGTAGAGGAACAGCGCATAGCCGCGCGGCGTGCGGATCGGCTCGCTGACATCGCCGGGCGCCATCTTGTCGAGCATCTCCTGCAGCACGGGCGTCAGCTCGTTCCGGTTCAGGGGCCCGATCAGCCCGCCGTTGGCGCGCGACGATGCTTCCGACACCTCGGCCGCGAGCTTCGCGAACGCCTCGCCCCCCGCCGTGACCCGGCGGCGGATCTCCTCCACCTTCTGCTGCGCGGCCTCGTCTGCCGCGACGTTGATGCCCTTCGCGTCCTCCGGCACCGCGACGAGGATTTCCCGGAGGGTCACGGTGCCCGGCCTGGTGAACTCCTCGATGTGCGCGGTGTGATAGGCCCTCGCCTCCTCCTCGCTGATGCCGACCTTCGCCATGACCTCCTGGCGCTGTACGTTCGAGACGATCATCTGCCGCTCGAGCATGCTCCGCAGCTCGCCCATCGACAGCCCTTCCTGCGCCAGCGCCTTCTGGAAGGCCTCCTCGCTCTCGAGCCGGTTCTCTTTCCTGATCTGCTCGACGATCGACTGGAACTGCTGATCGTTCATCTTGAAGCCGAGCTCCTGGCCGCGCTGCAGCAGCAGCATCTCGTCGACGGCCTCGACGATCACCCGGGGCGTAATCGCCGAGATCGCCTCACGCAGCGCGTCGCCGGTGAGCGTCGCCGCCTTGGGATCCTGCTGTCTGAGCGCGGCGACCTGCCGCGACTCGAACTCGGTCTTCGTGATGATCTCGCCGTTCACCTTGACCACGATCTGCTCGAGGATCTCGGCGCCGGCCGCGAGCGGCCACGCGAGCAGCGCAATCAGGAACAGGCACGTGCGAAGGGACATTGCGTGAAAGTCCTTTGAAAAACGACCGGTCTCAAGGCTTCTGCGTCCGGTCATGATCCACTGTAACCTTATCCAACCAGCTCGCTCAACAAGCCGCCCACCCTCGTAAAGACGCCGTTCTCACCTCGGGGGTCTTCCGTTGCCGGCTTCAGGATCTCGTCCCGCGTGAAGCCCGGCGCGACGTTCCCGGCCGTGGCCCGCGCCGTCCACCACGAAACGGGTTCCGGGCCGCGCCGCCGCGCCGCCACGCCGGCGCCGCCGGAACCGGCCCGTCCGGCGCCGCGCACCCAGGCCTCACGCGGCTCGGACGGCGCCACGCGCAGGTCGAGCCGCAGCCCGCTCGGCGGCACGAGCGCCACGTCGGCGCGGCGCTGGACGAGGTCGACCAGGCGCTCGGGCCGGACGCGCGCGGCGGGCCTGAAGCGGAACAAAACGGTCGAGCCCTCCCGGTCGACGGCCTCGATCCCGAGACGATCGGCCAGGACACGGATGTGGCCGTACTCGGCCAGGTTCAGGACCGAGGCCGGCGGGGCGCCGTAGCGGTCCCGCAGCTCGTCCAGCACCCGGGCGAGCTCGTTGTCGCTCCGCGCCGACGCAATCTGCCGGTACACCATCAACCGCTGGTTCATGTCGGCGATGTAGGCCTCGTCGATCTTCAGATCCACCCTCAGGTTCACGACAGCCCTCACCTCGTCCTCGACCTCTTCGCCCTTCAGCTCGCGGACCGCCTGTTCGAGCAGCTTCATGTACAGCTCGAAGCCCACCGCGTCGATGTGCCCGCTCTGCTCGCCGCCGAGCAGGTTCCCGGCGCCCCTGATCTCGAGGTCGAGCGCCGCCACGCGGAATCCCGACCCCAGATCGCTGAACTCGCGAATCGCGGCCAGGCGCTTCTTCGCGATCGGCGACAGGTTGTCCTCCGGCGGGATGAGCAGATACGCGTACGCCGGCCGATCGGACCGGCCCACGCGTCCCCGGAGCTGATAGAGCTGCGCGAGGCCGTAGCGATCCGCGCGGTTGACAATCAGCGTGTTCGCATTCGGGATATCGAGTCCGTTCTCCACGATGGTCGTGGCGACGAGAACGTCGTACTTGCGGCCGACGAAGTCGAGCATCGCGCGCTCGAGCGAATCCTCCGTCATCTGACCGTGGCCGACCACGACGCGGGCATCCGGAACGAGGCGGGTCACCAGGTTCGCAATCGAGTAGATCGATTCGACCCGGTTGTGGACGACGTAGACCTGGCCGCCGCGGTCGAGCTCGTGGCGAATGGCGCGCGCCATCACCTGCGCATCGAACTTCACGACGTTCGTCTGGATCGACAGGCGGTCCTTCGGCGGCGTCTCGATGATCGACATGTCGCGGATCCCCACGAGCGACATGTTCAGCGTCCGCGGAATCGGCGTGGCCGTCATCGTCAGCACGTCGACGCGCTTGCGGAGCTGCTTGATCTTTTCTTTGTGCGACACGCCGAAGCGCTGCTCCTCGTCGACGACCAGCAGGCCGAGGTCGCGGAAGACGACGTCTTTGGACAGCAGGCGGTGCGTCCCCACGATGATGTCGACGCGGCCGGCCGCGAGGTCCTCGAGCGTCTGCTTCTGCTCGGCGCGGGATCGGAACCGGCTGACCATGTCGATGCGCATCGGGAACGCCGCGAACCGTTCTCGCAGCGTCTTCAGGTGCTGGAACGCGAGGACGGTCGTGGGCGCGAGAAACGCCACCTGCTTGCCGTCCATGGCCGCCTTGAACGCGGCGCGCATCGCCACCTCGGTCTTGCCGTACCCGACATCGCCGCAGAGCAGCCGGTCCATGGGCGTCGGCAACTCCATGTCACGCTTGATGTCGGCAATGGCGGCGTCCTGGTCGGGCGTCAGCTCGTAGGGGAACGCGTCCTCGAACTCTTCCTGCCAGTGGGTGTCGCGGCTGAAGGCGTGCCCGGCGACGGTCCGGCGCGCGGCGTAGAGCTTCAGGAGCTCCTCCGCCATGTCGCGCATGGCCTTGCGGACGCGCGTCTTCGCGCGCTCCCAGCTCGTGCCGCCCAGCCGATCGAGCGGCGGCCGTGAGCCGCCGGTGTACTTCTGGACCAGATCCAGCCGCTCGACGGGGACGAAGAGCTTGTCGTCGCCCGCGTAGCGGAGCTCCATGAACTCCTGCGTCTCGCCGCCGGCGCCGAGCCCGATCTGCCGCAGCCCGACGAACGTCCCGATGCCATGATCGACGTGGACGACGAGATCCCCATTCCGGAGGTCGCGCAGGTCCGAGAGGAAGGCGCGCGCCGCCGACCGCCGCCGCTCGACGGCCTGGCGCTCCTCTTCGAAGACGTCGGCCTCGGCATAGAGGAGCAGCCCGGCCTCCGGCAGGCGGAAGCCCCTCGAGAGGCGGCCGACGCCGACCACCAGCGTCGCGAGCTGCGCTTCCTCGTGATCGAGGGGAACGGCCGGCGCCCCGTATTCGCGCGCGAGCTCCATCACGCGCTCGGCGCGGCCCGATGTGTCAGCCAGAAAGACGACCGGAGCGCCCGGGTCGCGCTCCCGCGCGCGGCGGATGTCGGCGATCCAGTCGTGCAGGCGGCCGCGGAACTCCATGACCGGCTGGCACGCCACGTGACGCGTGTCCCCGGCTTCGACAGCCAGCTGCTCGAACCGGCCGGCGGACCCGAGATGCGCCGCCACGCTCTCCCAGTCGGCGAACAGCTCGGAGGGCGGCGCCGGTGAAGCCGCGCCGCTTCGGTTCGGCCGCCGTCCCGAAGTGAGCTCCTCGTAGCTGCCGGCGACCTGCTCCAGGAAGGCGGCCGCGACGCGCTCCACCTCGTCGGGCTCGGACACGAGGATCCGCGGGGGCTCCCGGAACGACAGGCACTCGAAGGCGGTGGCACCGGCCGCCGCGGCGGAATCGTCTCCCTCGAGACGGTCGCGCTGCGGCGTGATGCGCACGCGGTCTACGGCACCGACCGAACGCTGGTGCGAGGGATCGAAGCGGCGGATGGACTCGATCGTGTCGCCGATGAACTCGAGGCGGAAGGGCTGCGTCTCGCCCGCGGGAAAGATGTCGGCGATGCCCCCGCGGACGCAGAATTCGCCGTGCTCGTCGACGGGGTCTTCGCGGGTGAAGCCTGCGTCGACCAGCAGCACGCCCAGGTCCTGCGGCGCGATGTCCATGCCGGGCGCCAGGTCGAGCGCTGCGGCCATCAGCCGCGCCGGCGCCGTCACGCGCGGGAGCAGTGCCACCGACGACGCGACGATCACGCGCGCTTCGCCCGCGACCGCTTCGCAGAGCGCGCGCGCGCGTGCGGAGGCGACGTGAAGGTGCGGTGACAGCCCCCGGTACGGATCGACCTCCTGGGAGGGGAACGGCAGGACTCGGCGTTCCGCTTCAGTGTCGGATTCACCCTCGAGCGACGCCAGGAAGAGACGGACGTCGGAGGTGGCCCGCTCGACATCGGCATCTCCGGCGACGACCCAGACCACGAGGCGCTCGGGGGACGCGTGCGCCGCCGCGGCCACCGACAGCGCCTGCGCGGCCGGCGTCAGGCCGGACACACCCCGACCCGGATCGTCCAGCCGCAGGCTCGCCACGGCGGACTTCAGGAGCGAACGGAAGGTGAGCGAGCTGACAGAGGTCCGCATGGGGTGCGCTGGCGCGACGGCACGCGTGTCCGTCAACAGACCAGTTTAGGCGCACAGGGAGCTTCCGGCCAAGCTCCGCCGCGTCAGCTGGCGAGACGCTCCCCGGCAAGGGCTCCACCAGGCCGCTGGCGCGGTTATGGCATGGCTCCCGTGAGATCCAAATCGTCTCGACGCAGACAGGAGCGGGCGCGCACGCGGCCGCACGACTCGACCGTGGAGGGTGCAATCGTCGCGAGACTCAAGAAACTCGTTCGTCGAGTAGTCAATCGCGCTCCATCGGCCGGCGCGACAGCGACAGGTCCGCCCCGACCGGCTCAGGGTCGTGAAATGCCGCGCTTCTACTACGACGAGGCCTTCACCAGGAAGCCGGACTTTCGAGTGCCGTTCTACAAGGCGGCGTACTATCCCACCTGGCTATTGGTAGTCGATCGTCTGCGGCGATACGGTTGTAAACGGATTATTGACGTCGGGTGTGGGCCGGGACAGTTTGCGCAATTGTGTGATGACTGGGCGTTCGATTCTTACGTCGGCCTCGACTTCAGCACTGTCGCCCTTCAGTTGGCGCGTGCGAAAGCCCCGCGCTTCGTGTTCCGCGCCGGCGACATCAGAGACCGAACGACGTACGAAGGCCTGGAGTTCGACGCCATCGTCTGCATGGAGGTCCTGGAGCACATCGAGGACGATGCCGCCGTCATGTCGTGCTTTCCTGCAGGTGTTCGATGCCTGATGACCGTGCCGAATTTCCCGTATCGCAGTCACGTCCGCCATTTCGAGACGGAACAGGCGGTCACCGCGCGGTACCGGGACTATTTCACGGAGTACGATGTCAGACGGCTCAAGGGTGTCCGAGCGGACACCGAGCAGTTCTACCTCATCGACGGCGTTCGAAACGGACTGGGTTCGACGTGATCGGTTGATTGCCAGCGCGTGGGACCGGCGATGTGGACGTGATCAGGCCTAGTGGACATCGTAGCCGCCTTTCGGAAGATGTCCTCGATAAGCACTATGGCGGACGGCGCGCTCGGCGAAGGCGCCCTACCGAGGGAGCGACGGGCGCGAGGCCGCTACGGCTTCGCCTTGATGCGCTCGATGAGCGACGTGGTCGAATGACCGCTCTCGACGGGGATGCGGATCACCGAGCCGCCGCGCGCTTCCACGATATCGCGTCCGACGATCTGATCGGCCGGCCAGTCGGCTCCCTTGACGAGCACGTCCGGCTGAATTGCCGCGATGAGCGCGTACGGCGTGGGCTCGTCGAACACGACGACGGCATCGACGACGTCGAGCGCGGCAATGAGCTCGGCGCGCTCCTCCGCGGGGACGAGGGGGCGTCCCGGACCCTTGTTCGCGGCGGCCGACCGATCGGAGTTCACGCCCACGATCAGCGCGTCGCCGCACGCACGGGCGGCCCGCAGATAGCGGACGTGACCAGGGTGGAGCAGGTCGTACACGCCGTTGGTGAAGACGACGCGTCCGCCGCGCGCCTGGATCGCTGCGGCCTCCCGGGCAGCGTCCTCCCGGGTCTGCGCCCGCCGCGGGGTCATGCCGGCTCGTCGGCCGCGGAATGGGGCTCGCCGGCCGGCTGGCGCGGCTCGAGCCGACGCGCCGGCTCCATCGCCACGGCGGGCGAGAACTCCCAGCGGTGCGGCGGCCGGAAGACGCCGACGTCCTTCGTGCGCGATTTCATGCGGAACGTGTACAGCAGGCGGTGATAGTCGTACGGGTACCCGTCCTTGTTGTGCACCGCGACGTCGATCTTGTAGGTGCCCTCGACCAGGTCCAGCCGATCGACGACGAAGCGGACCTCCCCCTCGCCCGTGAACTCCAGGCTGCCCAGCTCCTCGAGCCAGGTGTTCGTGCCGTAGCAGCAGGCGCCCTCGGCGTTGAAGACGGCCACGCCGAAGACGAAGTCCGTCATCCGCTGCGACGCCCGCACGCGCATCGTCACGATCAGCGGATCGCCCGTCTGGAACAGATGCCTGGGCTCACCGTCCGGTCCCGCCAGTGTTACGTCCGTGATTTCGATCTCGCGGGAGCCCCACCGCCCCTCGCTGCTGCGGAACATGTCCGAGAGCGTCGCGGAGGGATCCGCCGCATGGCGTTCCGGCGGCGGCTGCGCCGCCTCCAGCGCGGCGTCCGAGGACACGCGCGCGCGCGTGCGGGCATCCTCCGCCGCAATCGCCGCCTCCTCGCTGTGGCCGACGTCGGTCACGTAGGCGCCCACCACCCGTCGCGTGTCGCCGATCGCCCGAATCTCTCCGCCGCCGAGCCACAGCGCCTCGTCGCAGAACCGCTCCACGAGGGGGAGGGAGTGCGTCACGATGAGGATCGTCTTCCCCCGCCGGCGGAACTCCGCGAACTTGTCCAGGCACTTGTGGGTGAAGCCTTCGTCGCCGACAGCGAGCACCTCGTCGACCAGCAGGACGTCCGGGTCGACGTGGATCGCGACCGCGAATCCGAGCCGCATGTACATGCCGGACGAGTACGTCTTCACCGGGGCGTCGATGAAGTCGCGCAGCTCCGCGAAATCCACGATCTCGTCGAAGCGGCGTGTGATCTCGCGCTTCGAGAGTCCCAGCATGATGCCGTTGATGAAGACGTTCTCGCGGCCGGAGATCTCGGGATGGAAGCCGGCGCCGAGCTCGATGAGCGCGGAGATGCGGCCGCGGACGGTCACGTGCCCCGAAGTCGGCTTGGTGATGCCGGCCACGCACTTCAGCATCGTGCTCTTGCCGGATCCGTTGCGCCCGATGATGCCGTAGGTCGAGCCGCGCGGCACCGCGAACGACACGTTGCGGAGCGCGGGGAACGTCTCGTCGGGCCGGAGGTCGCGGATCAGGCTGCGGGACAGCAGCGCGCTCTTGAGCGTGGCGAACTGCCGCTTGTGCGAGTACCGGCGGTACACCTTCGAGACGGCGACGGCCTCGATCGCGTTCACGGTCTCTGCCACGGGTCCTTACACCTCCTCCGCGAAGGAGTCGCGGAGCCGGTCGAACACGAAGTACCCGAAGAGGAACAGCCCCGCCGACGCGACGAGGAGCGCGAGCAGCCACTTCCAGTGGCCGAACGCGCCGTCGTAGAAGAGGATCTCCTGATACGACACGACCAGGTGCGTGAACGGATTCAGGTCGAGCAGGGTCTTCCCCAGGCCGGGCACCAGCGACATCGGGTAGATGATCGGCGTCGCGAAAAACCAGAACGTCAGCAGGTTCGAGAGCAGGTCCTTCAGGTCGCGGAAGTGCACCGTCAGCGAGGACACGATGAGCGCGAGGCTCAGCGTCAGCAGCAGCTGCGTGAAGACGACGATCGGAAACCAGGCGAGCTCCGCGAGGTTGAGCGGCAGGCGGTAGTAGATCAGGAACCCGGCCAGGATCGGCAGCCCCAGGAAGAAGTGCACCATGTTCGACAGCACGGCGACGATCGGGAGCACCTCGGCCGGGAACAGCACCTTCTTGATCAGGTTGCCGCCGGAAATCAGCACGTTCGACGCTTCGCTGAGCGACGAGGAGAACCACGTCCACGGCAGGATCCCGCAGAACATGAACAGGGCGTAGGGCTGGATCTCGGCGGGGCGGTAGCCGGGGAGGACGACGGTGAAGACGAACGTGTAGATCAGGAGCAGCAGGAGGGGGTTGGCGAACGACCAGAAGAAGCCGAGGACCGAACCCCGGTAGCGGGCCTTGAGATCGCGGACGACGAGGCTCTGAATCAGCGCGCGGTACTTCGCGAGGTTGGCGAGGTTGCGGAACATGCGGCTCGGGCTCGCAGGGCCGCCGCCGGCCCCGCCGCGCTATCCCCGCCGAATCCTGGCGCGCTCGGCGATCCGCAGGCGGGTGAGCGCCGTCAGCATCGCGAGCCGCGCCCGCTCGGCGTCCTCCGCCGTGACCGACCGGCGCATCTCCTCCTCCGCCTCGCGGCGCGAGCGGTCCGCCTGTTCCGCGTCGATCTCCTCCGGCCGCTCCGCGAGCGTCGCCAGGACGGTCACGCGGTGCTGCACGACCTCGGCGACGCCGAACTCGATGGACAGGAACTCGCGCTCGCCGCCCTTCCGGTACCAGAGCTCGCCGGGCTGCAGCTGCGCCAGCAGCGGCGCATGGCCGGGCAGGATGCCCAGCGCGCCGCCGGCGCCCGGCAACTGGACCTCGTCGACCTCCTCGCTGACGATGGGCCGGTCGGGCGTGACGATCTCGAGAGCGATCGTCTTGGGGATCATGCGGCCGCCTTCTCCGCGCGCTCGAGCACCTCGTCGATCGTGCCCGCCATGTAGAACGCCTGCTCGGGGATCGCGTCGTGCGTCCCGTCGACGATCTCCTTGAAGCCCCTGATGGTGTCGGCGATGGGCACGTACTTGCCCGGCACGCCGGTGAATTGCTCCGCGACGAAGAACGGCTGCGACAGGAACTTCTGGATCTTCCGCGCGCGCGAGACCGCGAGCTTGTCGTCCTCCGAGAGCTCGTCGATGCCGAGGATCGCGATGATGTCCTGCAGGTCCTTGTAGCGCTGCAGCACCTGCTTCACCTGGCGCGCCACCTGGTAGTGCTCGTCGCCGATCACGCGGGCGTCCAGGATGCGCGAGGTCGAGGCCAGCGGGTCGACCGCCGGATAGATCCCCAGCTCCGCGATGGACCGCGAGAGGTTCGTCGTCGCGTCCAGGTGCGCGAAGGTCGTCGCCGGCGCCGGGTCGGTGTAGTCGTCGGCGGGCACGTAGATCGCCTGCACCGACGTGATCGAGCCGCTCTTGGTCGACGTGATCCGCTCCTGCAGCTGGCCCATCTCGGTCAGCAACGTCGGCTGGTAGCCGACCGCCGACGGCATGCGGCCGAGCAGCGCCGAGACCTCCGATCCCGCCTGGGTGAACCGGAAGATGTTGTCGATGAAGAGCAGCACGTCCTTGTTCTCGGCGTCGCGGAAGTACTCGGCGACGGTCAGCGCCGTCAGGCCGACGCGCATCCGCGCGCCCGGCGGCTCGGTCATCTGGCCGTACACCAGGGCCGCGCGCGACTTCGAGGGATCGTTCACGTCGATGACGCCGCTCTCCTGGAACTCCAGCCACAGGTCGTTGCCCTCGCGCGTGCGTTCGCCGACGCCGCCGAAGACCGACACACCCCCGTGCTTGAGGGCGATGTTGTGGATCAGCTCCTGGATGATGACGGTCTTGCCCACCCCGGCGCCGCCGAAGAGGCCGATCTTCCCTCCCTTCAGGTACGGCTCGAGCAAATCCACGACCTTGATGCCCGTCTCGAACATCTCAAGCTTCGTCGACTGGTGCTCGAGGTCGGGCGCCGGCCGGTGAATCGGCCAGATCTGCTCGGCGTTCACCGGCCGGTCGGGGAAGTCCACCGGCTCGCCGAGCACGTTCAGCACGCGGCCGAGCGTCGCCGGTCCGACCGGCACGCTGATCGGCGCGCCGGTGTCGATCGCACGCATGCCGCGCCGCATGCCGTCGGTCGGCTTCATCGCGATGGCGCGCACGCGGTTCTCGCCGAGGTGCTGCTCGACCTCCACGATGACGTCGATCGGCACGTCGCTGTGCTCCTCCGAGACGATGCGCACCGCGTTGTAGATCTCGGGGAGGTGGCGCTCGAACTCGAGGTCGACGACCGCGCCGATGATCTGGACGACCCGACCGACATCCTTCGTCTCTGTTCCCATGTTGTGGTTTCCTGTCTCTCGAAGTGCACCCGCGCGGGCGAGGCGTGCCTCGCCCCTACCAGGGGCTCATCGCTCCGCGCCGGAGACCACCTCGATGATCTCCCGGGTGATGGCCGCCTGCCGCACCTTGTTCATGTAGAGCGTCAGCGACTCGAGCATCTCCACGGCGTTCTTCGTCGCCGCATCCATCGCCGTCATGCGCGCCGCGTGTTCCGCCGCCGCCGACTCGAGCAGGGCGTGGAACAGCTCCTGCTCGACGTAGCGCGGCAGCAGCGCGTTGAGAATCGCCGTCGGATCCGGCTCGTAGATGTAGTCGACCTGCGAGGCCGGGTCGACCCGCCCCTCGCTGTCGCGATCCAGCGTGTACGCGTGCTGCAGCGCCGACGGGGCCAGCGCCGCCATGTCGTCGCCCAGCCGCGGGATCGGCAGGAGGCGCTCGACGACCACGCGCTGCGCCATCATCGACTTGAACTCGTTGTAGACGACGTAGACGCCGTCGAGCTCCCCGGCCATGAAATCTTCGATCGCCGGCCGCGCGACGACTTCGGCATCCGTGGAGCTCAATCGCGAGAAGAGGTTCACGCGTTCCACGCGGACGGGGAGCCCCCGCCGGCGGAAGAAATCGCGGCCCTTCCGGCCGACCAGACCGAGCGCAATCTGCTGGCCCTGCCGGTCCACGATGAAGCTCGCCGCCGCCTTGAGGACGTTCGAGTTGAAGCTGCCCGCCAGCCCCTTGTCGGCGGTGACGATGAACAGCAGGATCCGCGCGCCCGGCCGCCGGTCGTCGCGGGCCGCCAGCAGCGGGTGCGTCGACGGATCCACGCGTCCGGCGAGGCTGTACAGGACCCGCAGCATGCCGTGCGAGAACGGCCGTGCCGAGATGATGCGCTCGTGCGCCTTCCGCAGGCGCGAGGCCGCGATCATCTTCATCGCCTTGGTGATCTGCTGCGTCGACTTGACGGCGCGGATCCGGCGGCGGATGTCGATCAGCGAAGGCATGGATCTCCCGCGCCTACGCGGCGTTCTCCTGCGCGTCGACGACCTCGCGGCCGAACTCCTTCATCACCTCGTGCAGCCGCGCCTTGAGCCCGTCGTCGAGGATCTTCTTCTCGGCGATGTCCGAGAGCACCGCGGCGTGCCGCGTCTCGACGAAGCGATACAGCTCCTGCTCGAGAGCCGAGACCGAAGAGACCGGGACGGGATCGAAGTACCCGGAAGTCGCCGCGAAGATCACGAGCACCTGCTTCTCGACGGAGAGCGGCTGGTACTGCGGCTGCTTCAGGATCTCGACCAGCCGCTGTCCGCGTGAGAGCTGCTGCTGCGTCGCCTTGTCCAGGTCGCTGCCGAACTGCGCAAAGGCCGCAAGCTCCCGGTACTGGGCGAGGTCGAGGCGGAGCGTGCCAGCCACCTGGCGCATCGCCTTGATCTGGGCCGATCCGCCGACGCGGGACACCGAGTTGCCGACGTTGATCGCGGGACGGATACCCTGGTTGAACAGGTCCGTTTCGAGGAACAGCTGTCCGTCCGTAATCGAGATCACGTTGGTCGGGATGTACGCGGAGAGATCGCCCGCCTGCGTCTCGATGATGGGCAGCGCCGTCAGCGAGCCGCCGCCCAGCTCGTTACGGAGCTTGGCCGCGCGCTCCAGCAGGCGCGAGTGGAGGTAGAAGACGTCGCCCGGATAGGCTTCCCGTCCCGGAGGCCGGCGGAGCAGCAGCGAGATCTCGCGGTAGGCCTGCGCGTGCTTCGACAGGTCGTCGTAGACGCAGAGCGCGTGGCGTCCGGTGTCGCGGAAATACTCGCCCATCGCGCAGGCGGAGTACGGGCTCACATACAACAGCGGCGCGGGCTCGGAGGCGGCGGCCGCGACGACGATCGTGTACTCCATCGCGCCGGCGTCCTCGAGGATCTTCACGACCTGGGCGATCGTGGACTGCTTCTGGCCGATCGCGTTGTAGATGCAGACGACGCCCTTGCCCTTCTGGTTGATGATCGTGTCGACCACGACCGCGGTCTTGCCCGTCTGCCGGTCGCCGATGATCAGCTCGCGCTGACCGCGGCCGATCGGAATCATCGCGTCGATCGCCTTGATGCCGGTCTGCAGCGGCTCGCGCACCGGCTGGCGATCGACGACGCCGGGCGCCAGGCGCTCGATGGGCGCATGCTGGGTGGCGGCGATCGGCCCCTTGCCGTCGACCGGCTGGCCGAGCGCGTTCACCACACGCCCCAGCAGCTCGTCGCCGACCGGCACCGAGATGATGCGTCCGGTCCGCTTCACCTGATCGCGCTCCTTGATCAGCTTGAAGTTCCCCAGCAGCACGGCGCCGACCGACTCTTCCTCCAGGTTGAGCGCGATGCCGTAGATCTCATGGGGAAATTCGAGCATCTCGCCCGCCATGGCGCCTTCGACGCCCTGGACGCGCGCGATCCCGTCGCCCACGGTGACGACCGTGCCGACCTCCGCCATGTCGACGTCGGCGGTGACGGAGCCGATCTGCTCCCGGATGATCTTCGCGATGTCGTCAGCGTTGATATGCATTCACACGTTCTCCACGAGCTTCTGCCGCATGCGCGCCAGGCGTCGGGTGACGCTGCCGTCGTACACGAGGCTCCCGATCTTCGCGACGACGCCGCCGATGATCGACGGATCCACGCGCGCCGACACCCGGACGTCCTTGCCCGTCACCTCGCCGAGGCGCGCGGCGATCGCCGCCGTCTGCTCCGGCGACAGCGACGTCGCCGTCGTCACCTCCGCCGACACGATGTTGCGGCGCTCCATCAGCCGGGCGCGCACCGCAGCCGCCAGCTGCGGGACGGCGGCGAGGTGGTGGCGCTCCGCGAGCCGCGCCAGCAGCGTCCCCGCCATCGGCGAGAATCCGGCGCGCTGCGCGATCGCGCGGACGGCGTCCGCCTTGCGGGCCCCCTCCACGCCGCGGCTCAGGAGGACGCGCGAGAGATCCGGCTCGTCGCGGAGCAGCGCCGCGAATACCTCGAGATCAGCGGCCATGCGTTCCGGATTGCCGTCCGGGGCGGCGTCGACCAGGGCGCGGGCCTGTCGGGCGAACGAGGAGTTTTCACGCATCGTGCTGCTTCACGGCGCTCAGATAGCGCTCCACCAGACGCCGCTGGTCGGCGTCGGTGATCTGCTGCTGAATCCGGTCGCGGGCGACGGCCACCGCCAGATCGGCCGCGTGCGTGACGAGATCGCGGCGCGCGAGCCGCAGGTGCAGATCGATCTCGCGCCGGGTCTGCTCGAGCAGCCGCTGCCGCTCCGCCTCCGCCTCGGCGCGGATCCGAGCGTCCTCCGCGGCGATCTCCTGGGCGCCGCGCGCCCGGAGCGCGTCGAGCTCGGCCGGCAGCCGCTCCAGCTTCGCCCTGATCTCGGCGACCTGGCGCGCCGCGGTCTCCTTCATCGACGCGGCGGCCTCGAGCTCTCCACGGATCTGTTTGCCGCGCCCCTCCAGGTACCCCGCGAGCGGCTTGCGGAGGAAGTACACGAGGATGCCGGCGAGCAAGGCGAAGTTGAAGAGACGGCCCAGGAACGAGACGAGTCCTTCCTCGTGGTGCTCTTCGGCGGTATGGCCTTCCTCGATCGCCTCGTGCTCGATGCCGCTCTCCTGTGCGGCCGGCGCCGTGTCGGCGGCGGTCACGACCGCGGGGAAAGCCACGAGGCCCAGCACGAGCAGGAGGGTAGGCGCCAGCTTGCGCCAAGTTTCACAAGCCTGCGCCCGCGCGGGGGCGCCGCGGTCACTGGTCACGGATTCCTCGCTACGAGGCCTGGCGGCCAAGCACCCGCTCGACAATGGTGGTGGCCAGGGATTCGGCGTCGCGCTCGAGGCGGGCCCGGGCGTCGGCCACCTCCGCGCGCACTCGCGTGGTTGCCTCGTGAATGGCCGTTTCCGCCTGCCGTCGCGCGTCGGCCAGGAGCTCGCCGCGCGCGTCCAACGCGGTCCGGCGGGCCTCGTCCATCTGCCGGTAGATCTCGGCCCGGGCCTCGCGCGTGCGCTCGTCGAACGATTCCATCGCGGCGCGCGCGTCCGCCGATGCCCGATCGGCCGCCTGCCGCGCCGATTCGACGGCGCGTTCGCGCGCCGCCAGCACGCCGACGATCGGCCTGAACAGCAGCCGATTGAGCGCGGCAATCAGGACCAGCACGATCGCAATCACCCAGAGGACCGACAGGTCCGGAATCACGCGAACCCCTCCAGCAGAACCGCCCCGCGACGTGCCCGGCGGCCCTGAGCGTGTCGACGGCAAATTGGGACGGACAAACAGGAATTTATATCACGGGGCGCACCGGCCCTGAAAGCCGCACCCGGCCGCTCCGCGGAACCGGCCCTGAGCGGCGGGATCAGGCGCCGCCCGCCAGCATGTCGTAGAGCCGGATCAGCTCAGCCTCGCTGACGAAGTCGATCTCGATTCGCCCTCGCGATCCGCGGCGCACGATACGAACCCTGGTACCGAGCTTCAGCTTCAGCTTGTCCTCGGCCGCGCGCGTGTGGATGTCGGTCTGCGAAGCCGCCGGCGGCCCCGGCGGCGCAGGCGCCGCGGTCAGCCTCTTCACGAGCGCCTCCGTCTCGCGAACGGAGAGGCCGCGCGCGACGATCTCGCGTGCCAGCTGCCGCTGGCCGGTCTCGTCCGGCAGCGCGAGCAGGGACCGCGCGTGACCGCCCGACAGCCGGCCGCCGGCGACCTCGTGCTGCACCTCCTCCGGCAGCCGGAGCAGCCGCATCGTGTTCGCGACGGTCGAGCGGTCCTTGCCGACCGCGGCGGAGATGGCATCCTGCGTCAGGCCGAACTCGTCGGCCAGGCGGCGGTAGGCCTGCGCCTCCTCGATCGCGTTGAGGTCCTCGCGCTGAATGTTCTCCACGAGCGCCATCTCGAGGAGCTTGCGCTCGTCGCCCTCGCCCACCGTCCGGACCACGACGGGAACCCGCGTGAGACCGGCGCGCTGGGCGGCTCGCCAGCGGCGTTCGCCGGCAATGATGCGGTACGTTCCGCCGGTCTTCTGGACGACGATCGGCTGGATGACGCCGTTGGCCGCGATGGAACGGGCCAGGTCGTCGAGGCCGGAGTCTTCGGCATGGGCCCGGGGCTGGTAGGCGCTCGGCTGCAGCTGATCGACGTCGAGCTCGAGGACGCGGCCCGCCGGTTCCGGGGCGTCGGGGATCAGCGCGCTGAGCCCCTTGCCGAGCGCGGCCCGTTTGTGATCGGTCATGACGGCTCCGTCATCGAAGGCGCCTCGATCGCGCCGGCCTGCGTGCGCGCGAGCAGCTCCTTGGCCAGGTTCACGTAGGCCGCGGCGCCGCGCGACTTGACGTCGTAGAGCAGCACCGGCATGCCATGGCTCGGGGCCTCGGCCAGGCGCACGTTTCGGGGAATGGCCGTGTCGAAGACCTTCTGCTTGAAGAACTCCCGTACGTCCCGGGCCACCTGCTGTCCCAGGTTCGTCCGCTCATCGTGCATCGTCAGGAGGACGCCTTCGATGTCGAGTGCCGGGTTCAGGGCCGCGCGTACGCGCTTCAGCGTGGCGACCAGGTCCGCGAGCCCCTCGAGGGCGAAATACTCGCAGTGCAGCGGGATGAGGACCGCGTCGGCGGCGACGAGGGCGTTCAGCGTCAGCAGGCCGAGCGAGGGTGGACAGTCGATGAAGACGTGATCGTACTGGTTGCGGAGCGGTGCGATCAGCCGACGGAGGCGTGACTCGCGATCCGGGAGCGAGACGAGCTCGACCTCGGCGCCGGTGAGGCTGCGATCGGAGGGCACCGCCGAGAGGTTGGCGACGCTGGTCGGCAGCACCAGAGTGCCGAGGTCAAACTCGCCGCCTGCGGTCAGCGCGGCGTAGATCGTGCGCTCGACGCTCGAACGGCCCCGGAGACCGACGCCGCTCGTCAGATTCGCCTGCGGGTCCATGTCGATGAGGAGGACGCGCTGGTCTGCGACCGCGAGCGAAGCGGCGAGGTTGATAGTCGTGGTGGTTTTCCCGACCCCACCCTTCTGGTTGGTGACGGCGATGACGCGAGCCATTTGGTCGTATGACAGAATCCTGCTGGTGCGGGTTGGGAGCTGAGTCAGGATAGAGAACTGGGCGTGTCCGGTCAACCCGTTTCGCCGTGTGGGGCAGGGCTTCAGCCCTGCAAGGCTTGGTCAGCCAAAGCGGTCGACGCTCAGTGTTCCACGTGAAACACGGTCCGGCCGATGCCTTCTTTCACGAGCACCACGAGCCTGCTGCCCAGCGAATCGATCAGTGGGTGGGTCGCTGCCCACCTCAGCGGTGGCGGAATGTCATCAGGCACCGCGGTCGACCCTTTGAACCAGAACAGACGCCCTTCCGGCTTGACGAACGCCTGAAGCCCGAGCAGGGTCCGCGGCTCGACACGGACCGCCCGGATAGACAGCACGTCCATGGACTCATGGAGGTCCGGACGCGCCAGGAGCTGCTCGAAGCGGGCCGTCTCGACGGTCGCCCTCAGTGACAGCTCTCGGACGGCCTCCATCAGAAACACCGCCTTCCGGGTTTTGGATTCCACCATCGTGAGCGCGGCGGCCTCATGTGCGATTGCCAGGGGCACGGCTGGCGAGCCGCTACCGGAGCCGATGTCCATCAGGCGGACGGGCCCGGGAGGAAGGAACTTCGCGGCGACCAGCGGCTCGATCAACAGGCGGTCGAAGCTCTTCTCGTCGGGAGGATCGAGCTTGAGCGCAGTGAGATTGATCCGCCGATTCCACCGGACGAGAAGTCGAAAGTAGGACTCGAGAGCCGAGAGCTGACCGCTCGTCAGCGGCGCCTCTGCTCGCTTCGACCTCCTGGCCAGACGCGCCCTGAACTCCCGGCTCGTCACACCGCTCCTCCAGGGTCCACCGTCTGCTTCCATCGCTTGACGTAGATCCCGATGACGGCGACTGCAGCGGGGGTGACGCCCGGCACGCGCAGCGCCTGGCCGAGCGTCGCCGGCTGAACCTCGCTGAGGCGCTCGACCACCTCGCGCGAGAGGCCAGGCACGGCGTGGAAGGAGAATCCATTCGGGATCAACAGACCCTCCTGCCGCCGTGCCCTGGAGAGGTCGGCGGCCTGACGCTGCAAGTAGCCGTCATACCGCACCGTGGCCTCCACCGTCGAGAGGTCGATGTCGATTGTTCCAGCGTGCGTCTCGAACGCTGTGACCCCCGCGTCGAGCAGTTCCCGAGCGCTGGTCTTCCCGCGCTGAAGAACGTCCCACGCGCGGGTGCCCTCCTGCAGCCGCGATTCCCGTATCACCGCCATATTCCGCGAGAACCGGCGCCTCCTGGCGGTGAACGCTTCCCACTGCGCGTCCGCCACGAGCCCCGCCTGGCGGCCGGGCGGCGTCAAGCGAAGATCGGCATTGTCGATCCGCAGGGACAGGCGATGCTCCGCGCGGGAGGTGAACATGCGGTACGGCTCGAGACAGCCCTTCGTCACAAGGTCGTCGATGAGCACACCGATGTAGGCGTCGCTCCGCGCCAGCGACAGCGGTGCGTGGCGCCGGACTTTCAGAGCGGCGTTGGCGCCCGCCACGAGACCCTGGGCAGCCGCCTCTTCGTAACCGGATGTGCCGTTAATCTGTCCGGCCATGAAAAGTCCAGAGACACGCTTCGTTTCTAGCGTATGACCTAATTCTGTTGGCTGAACGAAATCATACTCGACGGCGTAGCCCGGGCGCAGCATCCGCGCACGCTCCAGGCCGGGAAGCGCGTGGACGACCCGCTCCTGGACATCCGCCGGAAGGCTCATGGACAGGCCGTTCACGTAGATTTCGTCCGCCTCCAGTCCTTCAGGCTCGAGGTACAGCTGGTGCCGCTCGCGGTCCGGGAACCGCATGACCTTGTCCTCGAGCGACGGGCAGTAGCGCGGACCGATCCCGCTGATTCGCCCGTTGTAGAGCGGCGACTGCCCGATGCTGCCGCGAACGAGGGCGTGAATCTCCGCGGTCGTGTGCAGCAGATAACAGGACGCGCGAAAGCGAGCGACACGCCGATCGGATCGCGACGAGAAGAGCACGGGCTCCTGGTCCCCCCGCTCTTCCACGAACGTTCCCTCCCTGACCGCGCCGGCGAAGTCGATCGAACGCCGGTCCAGCCGCGGCGGCGTCCCGGTCTTCAACCGGCCCCACCGGAACCCGAGCGCCTTGAGCGACTCCGCGAGATCGCGCGACGGAGGCTCACCAGCGCGGCCGGCGGGACGCTGCTCGGCGCCCACGTGAATCAGTCCGTTGAGAAACGTGCCGGTTGTCACGATCAACGCCCCGCAGCGCAGGCACGGGCCCTCCTCCATCTCCAGGCCTGCGACACGACTACCCTCGACGACAACGCGCCCGGCGCGCCCCACGATCCACTCGATCCCCGGCCGCGCCTCGAGCGCCTGCGCCACCCATCTGCCGTAGGCCCGCTTGTCCGACTGGGCCCGCGGCGACCACACGGCCGGTCCCCGGCTCCGGTTCAGCAGCTTGAACTGGAGCGCCGTGGCGTCAGCCGCAAGGCCCATCAGGCCGCCGAGCGCATCGATCTCGCGGACGATGTGCCCCTTGGCCGTACCGCCGATCGCAGGATTGCAGGGCATGTGCGCGACGGTCGCGCGCGACAGCGTGCACAGGCCGACGTGCGCGCCCAGACTGCTGGCCGCCCACGCGGCCTCGCAGCCCGCGTGCCCGGCGCCAATCACGACTACGTCGTAATACGTGCCGTTCACTTCACTTCCCGATGCAGAACCGTTCGAAGATCCGGGCCAGGACGTCGTCCGCCGTGCGCCGGCCGGCGAGCTCGTCGAGCGCCTCGCGTGCGGCGTGCAGGTCGAGGAGCAGCAGCTCCTCGGGCGTCTGCGAGCCGCCGCGCTGCGACGCAACCGCGGCGCGCTCGAGAGCGGCCGCGCACCGGGCGAGCAGGTCGATGTGCCGCTCGTTGGTCACGAGCGGCGATTCGGCCGTCTCCGAGGGGGCGCCGAGCCGCTCGGCGAGGGACGCCAGCAGGGCGTCGAACCCTTCACCGGTGAGCGCCGACACACGGCAGGCGGAGGATCGTCCGGCCTGCAGTTCCGCGAGGTCCCACGCGGGCGAGCAGTCGCACTTGTTGATCACGAGGAGACGCGGCCGGTCCTCCGTCTCGCGCAGCAGCTCCCGGTCCGCGGCGCCGAGTGGACCCGACACGTCGAGAACCGCGAGCACGAGGTCCGCTGCCGCCCCGGCGGCCGCGGCACGGCGCACGCCCTCGCGTTCGACCTGGTCGCTCGTCTCGCGCACGCCGGCCGTATCGACCAGCGTCACCGGCACGCCGCCGACGTCGATCGTCTCGGCGATCACGTCCCGCGTCGTGCCGGGCACCGGCGTGACGATCGCCCGCTCCGATCGGCAGAGGACGTTGAAGATGCTCGACTTCCCCGTATTCGGCCGGCCGAGCAGCACGACGCGCGCGCCTTCACGTACGAGCCTTCCCTGCTGCGACGGCGCGAGCAGGACGCGCAGATCGGCGCGAAGCGCTTCGAGCCCGGCGAGCAGCCGCCCGGGCTCCACGAAGTGATAACCCTCGTCCGGGAAGTCCAATGAAGCCTCGAGCCGGGCGATCAGATCGAACAGCGCGCCGTCAATCGCGCGGAGCCTCGCGGCGAGCGCGCCGTCGATCTGCGCGCTGGCGGCCCGGGCCTGCCGCGGCGTCACGGCCTCGATGAGATCGGCGACGGCTTCCGCCTGCGTCAGATCGATCCGGCCGTTGACGAAGGCGCGGAACGTGAACTCTCCGGGACGCGCGAGCCGTCCGCCGCGCTCGATCGCCGCACGGACGATCTGGCGCAGCACGACGGGGCTGCCGTGGGCGCTGATCTCGACGACGTCTTCCGTGGTATACGAACGCGGGCCGGGAAAGTACGTGGCGACGACGTGATCGGCGGGGAGCCCGGCGCGCAGGTGCGACAGCGTGGCGCGGCGAGGCTCGAGCGGCGCCTGCCGTCCGATGAGCGCGCGCGCGATCGGGTGCGCGTCTGGCCCGCTCAGCCGGACGACACCGAGCCCCCCGCGCCCGCTGGGGGTCGCGACCGCCACGATGGTGTCGCTCGTCGAGAACATCGGACGGACCTCGCGCCCGCGCTCGACGGGGCCCGCCCGCGCGGTCGGCCGCGGCGTGCTCAGGGTTTCGGCTGTGCGGTGATGATGACGGTCTTCACGAACGCATCGCCGATGCTCTCCGAGGAGGCGCCTGGCTCCTCGGCCACCGACAGGTGGACGATGCGCCGATCGTAGGCATTGAGGGGGCCGATCTCCTGGGGCGTCCCTGTCCGCCGGGCCTTGTCGACGAGGAATTTCGCCATCTGCTTCAGCTCGAGATCCTTCTCGCGGCGGAAGTCCTGGCAGTCGACGACCACGCGGCGCTCGTCGCCGAGCTGGTCGCGAAACGCGCTGCTGACGATGTGCTGCAGGGCGCGCAGCGCCTCGCCGCGCTGCCATAACAGGATGTCGGCGCCCTCGCCGGTCAGGTTGGCCCTGTAGCCCTCCGGAACCTCGGCGATCTCGACCTCGAGCGGAACGCCCATCGCCGCCGTCACCTCCCGCAGGAACCCGTCGATCGCCGTCTTGACATCGGTCGTGGTCATCGATCTGCTCACGCCTTGCGCGCCCCTTCCGTTCGTCCCGCCCCGACGTTCTTCACCCGGCGCTCGGCCGGCGGCCGCACCTGCTTCACCACCGGCGCGCCGATGATCCGGTTGGTCATGTACTGCTGCCCGACGGCGAGCATGTTGCTGACGGTCCAGTAGATCACGAGGCCGCTGGGCGCCCACAGGAAGAAGAACAGGAAGATGACGGGCGTCAGCATCATCACCTTCGCCTGGGTGGGATCGGCGATCGGCGTCATCCGCTGCTGCACGAGCATCGTCGCCCCCATGATGAGCGGCGTGACGTAGTAGGGATCGTGCTGCGAGAGATCCTGGATCCAGAGCGCGAACGGCGCGCCACGGATCTCGATCGCCACCGAGAGCAGCGAGTAGAACGCGAAGAGGACCGGCATCGTGAGCAGCATCGGCAGGCAGCCGCTCGCCGGATTGACGCCCTTTTCGCGATAGAGCGCCATCATCTCCTGATTCATCTTCTGGCGCTCGGGGTCGGTGGCCTTGTACTTCGCGTACCGCTCCTGGATCGCCTTCACCTGCGGCTGCAGCTCCTGCATCTTGCGCATCGACACGACGCTCTTGTGCCGCAGCGGGAACATCAGCAGGTTGATGAGCACCGTCAGGATGATGATGGACCACCCGTAGTTGCCGACCCAGTTGTTGATCCACTTCAGGGCGCGCAGGAGCGGGACCGCGAGGAAGTCCAGCACGCCGAAATGAATCGCCTTGACGAGCGTACGATCGACCGCGGCGAGCACGTCGAAGTCCTTCGGGCCGAAGAACACCCGAGCGCCCTCCGGCGCCTGCGGGAACGCCATCTCCCAGGCCAGCAGCTCCCGCTGCGACTCGGAGCTCTCGATGGGCACCTCGACCGGTTCGTACGCGATCCGCACCGGGCCGGGGTCAACGAGCATGGCGATGAAGTAGTGGTCGTCGAGGCCCGCGAACGCGAAGTCCCCCTCGTGCAGGGGCTCTTCGCGGAGCTGCGGCGCCGGCAGCCGTTCCACCGAACCGTTGCGGAAGAGGATGCCCTGCGGCTTCTGCACATAGGCCGTGAACGAGCCGCTCTCTCCCGCGATGTAGACGGCGTCGCCGAGTCCGGGACCCCACTCGACCGCCGGCGCCAGCTGTGTTTCGCCTGCCTGTGCCGCAGCGGAGAACGTGAAGATGTAGCCGTCGGGCTCGAAGGTGACGGCCTTGGTGACGCGGAGCCCTGCCTCGTCCTGGTACTCGAACTCGATCCGGGTGGGCCGGGTGATCGCGAGACGGCCGGAAGCGTCCGCACCACCGGCGGTCATGCGGTAGAGCCCGGCGTTCATCCGCCGGGTCAGCGCCGCGTCGTCGACGCGGAGCATCAGCGGCGTCGACGTGCCCTCCGGAAGTCCGGTCGGTACCAGGTCGACCGGGTCTCCCCGGTCGTCGCGGTAGTCCTTCAAGCGCCAGCTCGTGATGCGGCCGCCCCGATTCGACAGCGTGGCGGTGACGGTGCGCGTCTCGACGGTGAGCGTGCGTTCCCCGGCTTCGCCGATCGTGGCGGCGGGAGGTGCTTCCGCAGTGGCTGCGGTGTCGGGCCGCTCCGCGGCCGGAGGCGGAGCGGCCGTCCCCGGTTGGCTCAGTGCCGCGGGTGACTTCGTGGCCTCCGTCGGCGGCGCCTCCGCGGCCTCGTTGGCCGGCACAGGAGGGCGCTGGGGCCGGACGAGCGCGTCATACGCATACAGGACCAGGAACGACAGGAGGACAGCCAGGAGAACGCGCTTTTCCATGAAGACTCAGCCGCGGCGTGGCGGAACCGGATCGAAGCCGTGCCCGCCGAAGGGGCGGCACCTGAACAGCCGGCGCACACCGAGCCAGACGCCTGCTCCGAGGCCATGAGCGCGGATGGCTTCGGCCATGTAATCGGAGCACGAGGGCGAGAATCGGCAGGAACCCGTAAATAGCGGAGATAGCAGGAGTTTATAGCCCCTCAGGACACCGAGTGCGACCCGTGCGCCGAGGGGTTCACCGCCTCCGGCCGGGATGAGCGTGGCGTCTGAGACAGGAGGCATAGTCGGCTTCGATGGCGGCCAGTGACGCGGTCACGAGGGCCGGTCGGGGCACCACCACCACATCCAGGCCGGCTGGCGTCGGGTACTGCCGGAACATCTCCCGAACCATCCGCTTCGCGCGGTTCCGCTGGACCGCGCCGCCGAGTTTCTTCGTGGCTGCGATACCCAGCCGGGTCCGGGTATCGTTTCGCGGCAGCACGAAGACGGTCATCAGACGGCCATGTGCCCGTGTCCCTTCGGCATAGGCCTTCTGGAACTCCGGTCGCCGCCGGATCCGGCGGCTGGAGCGGAAGCGGCGATCCATGCGGCGGCGGCCTGGCTCGCCAGGCGACCGCCCGGCGTCGGAGGTCAGCGCGAGGAGACGGTCAGGCGCTTGCGCCCTTTGGCCCGGCGCCGCTTCAGCACCAGACGGCCGTTCTTCGTGCTCATTCTGACGAGAAATCCGTGAGTACGGCGGCGCCGCCGGTTGTTTGGCTGAAACGTGCGCTTCATGTCGTGTCCGGATGCGTAGGACGGGACGCCTTCGTGCGTCTGTCAGGTCGAGCGAACTGTCAATGGTAATCAGCGCGTCAGCCACCTGTCAACGCGGCAGGATCTCGCGGAGCGGCGTTGGTCCGTGACGGGCCTGGCGGCGTGTGGTAATTTGAGCGGCTTCACCGGTCCTCGCCTTCCGTTTTCCCGGCCCTGATGGGCTGTTCCCGTGGACGGCGGCGGGCGACGAGACCGGCCATTCCCCGCGAGATTTCCACAACTGTGGAAAAAACTGTGGAAAACCGGCCTGTCGTGACCTTTCCGCGCCAGGAACCCCGGATTCTGCGGATATTTGGCGGTGGCGAAAGGGGTTTGCGGGCCGTTTTCCGCCAGGAACTGCGCGTCGGCGCGGTGACGGACCCGTAACAGGCGGCTCGAGGGAGCGAAAGCTCGTCGGTTCCCTCGAATCTGGCGAACACACAGCAGTCTGATCCGCGGGTTCACGCATGGCCGCTGGCAACGTCTGGGAGCAGGTGCTCGGCCGCATCGAAGCGACCGTCAACAGCCACAGCTTCTACACCTGGTTCAAACCAACGGTGTTCGTCGGGGTTCGCGGCACAGAACTGGTCGTGCGCGTGCCGAACCCGGTGTTCCGTGACTGGCTCACGAAGCATTACAGCGCCGTGATCGCCGAGGCGCTGCGCGACACCGCCAACCCGGATCTGTCGGTGACGTTCGTCACCGAGGGGGCCTACGAACAGCCGCCGGATGCGCGTCTCTCACCCGCAGAAAAGCTCGCCGAGCCGATCGACAGCGTGCCGGCGCCCATCACCGGCAGCGTCGGCCTGAACGCCCGGTACACGTTCGACACGTTCATTGTCGGCTCGTCGAACCAGTTCGCGCACGCCGCGGCGCGTGCCGTGGCCGAAGCGCCGTCCCGCTCCTACAACCCCCTGTTCCTGTACGGCGGGGTGGGTCTCGGCAAGACGCACCTGATGCACGCCATCGGCCGCTACGTGCTGACCCACGAGGCCGGGATGAAGCTCACGTACATCTCGGCCGAGCGCTTCATGAACGAGATGATCAACGCGCTTCGTTACGACCGCATCATCGATTTCCGGGAGCGCTACCGTTCCGTGGACGTGCTGCTGGTCGACGATGTGCAGTTCATCGCGGGGAAGGAAGGGACTCAGAACGAATTCTTCCACACGTTCAACGCGCTCTACGACGCGCAGAAGCAGATCGTCCTGAGCAGCGATTGTCCGCCTCACGAGATGGAGGAACTGGAAGAGCGGCTCCGTTCACGCTTCGAGTGGGGGTTGATTGCCGACATCCAGCTGCCGGACCTCGAGACGAAAGTCGCGATTCTCAAGAAGAAGGCCGAGGCCGAGGCCGTACCGCTGCCCGACAACGTGGCCATCTACATCGCCGGAAAGATCAAATCGAACATCCGGGAACTCGAGGGCTCGCTGATCCGCCTCGTCGCCTATGCCTCGCTCAAAGGTGCGGAGATCAACCTTGCGCTCGCCCAGGAGGTGCTGAAGAACGTTCTCTCCCATGACGAGAAGGCCGTCACGATCGAGATCATCCAGAAGTTCGTGGCGGATTACTTTCAGTTGAAGGTCGCCGATCTCAAGTCCCGGAACAACTCGAAATCGGTCGCCATGCCCCGCCAGGTGGCGATGTACCTCTGTAAATCGCTGACGCATGCGTCCCTGCCGGAGATCGGCCGGAGCTTCGGCGGCAAGCACCACTCGACGGTCATCCACTCCATCCGGAAGGTGGAGGACCATCGGAGCCGCGACGCGGATTTCAACACGCTTATCAACACCCTCCTGGACGGTTTCCGCTGAGCTTCGATAGATTTCCACAGCAGCGGGCGGCCGAGCCTGTGGACGGCCTGGTCCGTCCTGATGAGCTGGCCGATTCCCACAGAACGTGCTCAGCGGAGGCACCCCCGGGCGCACAGCCGATGGGTTGGTCTAAGGCATTGAGAGTCAATGCTTAAGGGTGGAGGAACCACTTTTCAACAGACCTTCTTTTTCAGTATAATTTCTTGTTCATCTTTTCCCTGAAGTTCGAGATAGACGGGACTGGCCGCACGATCCTGTCTGCGAGGTCGACACCACATGCAGCTTGTCGTCCGGAAGAGCGATCTGTTGCGGGAACTGCAGCTGTTCCAGGGAATCGTCGAGCGCAAGAACACCATTCCGATTCTCGCGAACGTCCTGATGGAGGCCAGCGGCGAGGAGGTGCGGCTGCTCGCTACGGACCTCGAGGTCGGGCTTCGGAGCCGGTGCGCGGCCTCGGTCGCGAAGGGGGGCGCGCTGACGCTGCCGGCCAAGAAGCTCTACGAGATCGTGAAGGCTCTCCCGGACACCGACGTGCGGATCGAGCAGGACAGCACATCGGTGACGGTGGCCGCCGATCGCTTCGACTCGCGGATGCAGACGCTGCCGCGTGAGGACTTCCCGACCGTTCCGGAAGCGGCCGGCGAGTCGTCCGCGATGCTGCCGCGGAAGGCGGTTCGCGAGATGGTCGCCCGCACGCAGTTCGCGATCACGAGCGAGGACACCCGCTACTTCCTCAACGGAGCTCAGCTGGTGCTCGAGCCCGACAGCATGACGCTCGTGGCGACCGACGGGCATCGCCTCGCGCTGGTGACGATGCCGCGGAGCGGCGCCAAAGGCGAGGCCCCGACGAAGGTCATCCTGCCGAAGAAGACGCTGCTCGAGCTCTCGAAGCTCCTTGGTGAGGAGGAAGGCGACGTCGAGTACGAACACAGCGAGAACCATCTGTTCTTCCGCATCGGCGATCGACTGCTGATCTCCCGGAAGATCGAGGGACAGTTTCCGGCCTACGAACGGGTGATTCCCAAGGGGAACGACAAGCGCATCGAGTTCGAGCGCGACCGCATCACCAGCGCGGTGAAGCGGGTGGCGCTGCTGTCGAACGAGCGGTCGCGCGCCGTGAAGTTCCAGATCGACAAGGGCAAGGTCGAAGTGACGTCGAGCAGCCCCGAGTTCGGCGAGGCGCACGAGCTGCTGATGGTGGAGTACGGCGGTCCGGCGCTGCAGATCTGCTTCAACGCCCAGTACGTGCTCGACTTCCTCGGGGCGGTGGAGACCGACGCCGTGGCGCTGGAGCTGAAGGACGAAGTGAGCCAGGCCGTGATGAAACCGGTCGGCGCGGAGGGTTACGACTACACGTACGTGATCATGCCGATGCGCATCTGACGTGACCGGCCGCGTGCTCGCACCGACGGCACCGGCCCTCCGGCGCGCCCCGGCCCCAGCCCGCCCGCCCGGACCACAGCCCGACAACAAGGACATCTGTGTCGCAACTGGATCCCATGGATTCGCGTGAAACCGACCGGCCGGGATCGGCCCTCGAGGCGGAGCCGCACTCGCCCAATGGCGACGGCGCCGCCGAGTACGGGGCCGACAAGATCAAGGTCCTCGAGGGCCTGGAAGCCGTGCGCAAGCGGCCCGCGATGTACGTCGGCTCCACCGGTCCGGCCGGCCTCCACCACCTCGTGTACGAGATCGTCGACAACTCGATCGACGAGGCGCTGGCGGGGTTCTGCGATCAGATCGACATCACGATTCACATCGACAACTCGATCACCGTCGTCGACAACGGGCGCGGCATTCCGGTCGACATGCACGAGAGCGGCAAATCGGCGGCGGAGGTCGTGCTCACGGTGCTGCACGCCGGCGGCAAGTTCGACAACGACGCCTACAAGGTCTCGGGCGGGCTGCACGGGGTCGGCGTGTCGGTGGTCAACGCGCTGTCGGAAACGCTCGATCTCGAGATCTGGCGCGACGGGCAGGTCTACCAGCAGTCGTACGAGCGCGGGCGGCCGACGACGCCGCTCGTGGTCAGCGGGGCGAGCAAACGCCGCGGCACGAAGATCCGCTTCAAGCCCGACACGCAGGTCTTCGAGACCATCGAATTCATCTTCGACACCCTCGCGCAGCGCCTGCGCGAGCTGGCGTTTCTGAACGGGGGCGTGGTCATCACGCTCGACGACGAGCGCGAGGAAGGCAAGAGCCACCGCTTCCACTACGAGGGCGGCATCCGCGAGTTCGTCACGCACCTGAACAAGAACAAGACGGCCGTCAACGAGACGCCCATCTACATGCAGGGGCTGAGGGACCGCGTCGACGTCGAGATCGCGCTGCAGTGGAACGACGGCTACTCGGAGGCGGTGTACAGCTTCGCGAACAACATCAACACGCACGAGGGCGGCACGCACCTCTCCGGCTTCCGGGCGGCGCTCACGCGGACGATCAACCACTACGCCGCCTCGAACGGTCTGGCGAAGGACCTGAAGGAGAGCATCGGGGGGGACGACATCCGCGAGGGGCTCGTCGCAATCATCAGCGTCAAGATCCCGCAGCCCCAGTTCGAGGGGCAGACCAAGACCAAGCTCGGGAACACCGAGGTCAAGGGCATCGTCGAGCAGATCGTCAACGACAAGCTCTCCGCGTTCCTCGAGCAGAACCCGGCGGTCGCGCGGCGGATCATCTCGAAGGCCGTCGACGCCGCCCGCGCCCGCGAGGCCGCCCGGAAGGCCCGCGATCTGGTGCGCCGGAAGGGTGCGCTCGACAGCAGCACGCTGCCCGGCAAGCTCGCGGACTGCCAGGAGCGCGATCCCGCGCTGAGCGAGCTGTACATCGTCGAGGGCGAGTCGGCCGGCGGATCCGCGAAGCAGGGCCGCGATCGGCGGTTCCAGGCGATCCTGCCGATCAAGGGCAAGATCCTGAACGTCGAGAAGGCCCGCTTCGACAAGATGCTCGGCAGCGAGGAGATCCGCACGATGATCGCGGCCCTGGGCTGCGGCATCGGACCGGAGGACTTCGACATCGCGAAGCTCCGCTACCACCGGGTCATCATCATGACCGACGCGGACGTGGACGGGTCGCACATCCGGACGCTGCTGCTCACGTTCTTCTACCGGCAGATGCCGGCGCTGATCGACGCCGGCTACGTCTACATCGCGCAGCCGCCGCTCTACCGCGTGAAGCGGGGGCGCGCCGAGACCTACATCCGGGACGACCGCGAGCTGGACGCCTACCTGATCCGCCGGGCCTCTGAATCGCGCGTGGTGCGGTTCGGAGACGATGCCGCGGGCGTGTCCGGCCCGGAGCTCGAGCGCCTGCTGCAGCGCCTGATCACCTACCGGAAGTACATGCAGGTGGTCGAGCGGCGCGGCTTCTCGCGCGCCGTCGTCGAAGCGCTGCTCGCGCGCGAGGTGCGCGAGCGCACGTACTTCACCAACCGCGAGGAGCTCGAACGCATCGCGACGGAGCTCACGACGGGCCTCCGCACGATCGGGGTCGTGCCCGACGAGGAGAGCGGCTCGCTGCAGCTCGCGATCGACGAGCGGCAGAACGGGTACTCGCGCCGGCACGCGCTGACGGCCGACTTCGTCACCACGGGCGAGTACCGCGCGCTCATGCAGAGCTACCGGGACGTCCGTGACCGGCTGAAGGGACCGATCGTCGTGTCCTCCACGGCCGCCGCGGAGGACGAGGCCGCCGAGCCGCCGGACGCGGTTGCCGGCGCCGACGCGACCGCTATCGGCGGCGGCCCCCTGGACGAGGCCACGGCGGCCGCCGCGGAGCCGGCGGAGCGCCTGCGCCGCCGCACCGGCATTCCGGACCACGATGTGCGCATCGACTCGATCGACGAGCTGGTGGAGTTCTTCATCGCTGCCGGCAAGAAGGGCGTCGCGATCAACCGCTACAAGGGCCTGGGGGAGATGAATCCGGAGCAGCTCTGGGCCACGACGATGAACCCCGAAGCGCGCACCATGCTGCAGGTGAGGGCCGAGGACCACGCCGAAGCGGATCAGATGTTCACGACGCTCATGGGCGATCAGGTCGAGCCGCGCCGCAAGTTCATCGAGGACAACGCGCTGGACGTGAAGAACCTCGACGTGTAAAGAGCAGGCCTCAGGCTGCAGGCTACAGGCATTCAGGCGCTGACACGGCGTCAGGCCTGCAGCCCTGCCAGCGCCTGCGGCCTGTAGCCTATAGTCTGCAGCCTGTCTCCCTATGGATTTCGCCGCCTCACGACTGCCCGTCAACATCGAAGACGAGATGAAGCGCTCGTACATGGATTACGCCATGAGCGTAATCATCGGGCGCGCGCTCCCGGACGTCCGCGACGGCCTGAAACCGGCGCACCGCCGCGTGCTGTACGGCATGCGGCTGATGGGGCTCTCATCGAACCGCGCCTACCGCAAGTGCGCGAAGATCGTCGGCGAGGTGATGGGCAACTACCATCCCCACGGCGACGCCTCGATCTACGACACCCTCGTCCGGCTCTCGCAGGACTTCAACATGCGGTATCCCCTGGTCGACGGCCAGGGGAACTTCGGCTCCGTGGACGGCGATCCACCCGCCGCCATGCGATACACCGAGGCGCGGCTCGAAGCGCTCGCCGAAGCGATGATGGGCGACCTCGAAGCCGAGACGGTGGACTTCGTCCCGAACTACGACGAGACCACCGAAGAGCCCACGGTGCTGCCCGCGCCGATTCCCAACCTGCTGGTCAACGGGTCCGCCGGCATCGCGGTGGGTATGGCGACCAACATTCCGCCGCACAACCTGCGCGAGGTGATCGACGCCATCGTTCTCGACATCGGGGAGCAGCAGAAGGCGCGCCATCGCGCTGACGGCACGGGGGATCCCGCCGAGCGCGTGGCCACGCGCGAGGAGCGCCTGCGCCAGCTCCTCCGCTGCGTCAGCGGCCCGGACTTCCCCACCGGCGGCTATATCGTCGGCCGCCAGGGCATCGTCGACGCGTACCGGACCGGCCGCGGCACCATCCTCCTGCGCGCACGGTCGACCTTCGAGCAGTCGAAGAAGGGGGACAAGACCTCGATCGTCATCACGGAGATCCCCTATCAGATCAACAAGGCGAAGCTGATCGAGCGCATCGCGGATCTGGTCCGCGAGAAGACGCTCGAGGGCATCACCGACCTGCGCGACGAGTCGGACCGTGACGGGCTCCGCGTGGTAATCGAGCTGAAGCGCGGAGAGGTGCCGGAGGTCGTCCTCAACAACCTGTACAAGCACACGTCCCTGCAGACGAGCTACGGCATCATCATGCTCGCCATCGTCGGCGGGCGCCCGCGCGTGCTCAACCTGCTGGAGTTCGTCGAGCAGTTCATCGACTTCCGCCGGGACGTGGTGAGGCGGCGGACCGAGTTCGAGCTGCGCAAGGCGGAGGCGCGCCGCCACATTCTCGAGGGCCTGCGCATCGCACTGGATCGCCTGGACGAGGTGATCGCGCTGATCCGCGCGTCGAAGACGGCCGCGCAGGCGAGGGACGGCCTGGTCCGGGAGTTCGGGCTCACCACCGTGCAGTCGCAGGCGATCCTCGAGATGCAGCTGCAGCGGCTCACCGGGCTCGAGCGGCAGAAGATCCTCGACGAGCTGGCCGAGCTCCTCGCGACGATCGAGCGCCTCCGGGCGATCCTGTCGAGCGACGACCTGCTGATGCAGGTGATCGTCGACGAGCTTCGCCAGGTGCAGGCGAAGTACGGCGACCCGCGCCGGACCGAGATCGTCGAGGCGGAAGGCGAGCTGCGGATCGAGGACCTGATTGCCGAGGAGGACGTGGCGATCACGGTCAGCGACACCGGCTACATCAAGCGCACGGCAATCACGACGTACCGCAGCCAGAGGCGCGGGGGGCGCGGCCGCCTCGGCATGAAGACGCGCGAGGAGGACTTCGTCGCGCACCTGTTCGTGGCTTCCACGCACGACTACCTGATGATCTTCTCGGACCGCGGGCGCGCCTACTGGCTCAAGGTCCACGAGATCCCGGACGTCGCCGCCGCCGGCAAGGGGAAGGCGATTGCGAACCTCGTGTCGATGGAGCCGCACGAGAGGATCGCCGCGCTCCTCACCGTCCGCGAATGGGAGGCCAACAGGTTCGTGGTCATGGGCACGCGGCGCGGTGTCGTGAAGAAGACCGAGCTGACCGCGTTCAGCAACCCGCGGGCCGGCGGCATCATCGCGATGGGCGTCGACGACGAGGACGGGGTCATCAGCGTGCGGATCAGCGACGGCTCCGGCGAGCTCCTCATCGCGACGCGCAGCGGCATGGCCATCCGGTTCTCGGAGGCCGAAGTCCGGCCCATGGGGAGGACGGCCTACGGCGTCCGCGGCATCACGCTGCGCGACGACGACGAGGTGGTCGCGATGGAAGTCGTGCGCCCCGGGACGGCGGTGCTGACCGTCACGGCCAACGGCTACGGGAAGCGGACCCCCATCGAGGAGTACCGCGTGACTGGCCGGGGCGGCATCGGTATCATCAACATCCAGACCACCGAGAGAAACGGCCGCGTGATGGGCGTCGCGTCGGTCACCGAAACGGATGAGGTGATGCTGATCACGCAGCAGGGCAAGGTGCTCAGGACCGCGGCCGGCACCATCTCGCTGATCGGGCGCAACACGCAGGGCGTCCGGGTGATCGACATGGACGATGAGGACCGCGCCGTGTCACTCGCCCGGCTCGACGCCGAGGAGGCGCTCGCCGGTGACGATGCACCGGAGGAGCCCACGGCTCCGGATGTCCCGAACGATCCCGATGGCACCAGCTAGAACCCATGAGGAGGCTCGTATGAAGCGGCGTCTGTCGTCGTCGTTCGTGCTCCTGGCCTCAATCGCCGCCGCCGCCGGCTGCGGCAGCGTGTCCCCCGAGCAGAAGATAGTCCAGGACTTCTTCCGCGCCTCCCGCCTGCGGGACGGCGCCGCCCTGGCCACGTTCGCGACGACGAACTTCGAGCCGCGCACCCAGGGCCAGGTCCAGAGCTTCGACGTCGTGGAGATCGGGCCGGAGCGGCGGACGCCCGCCCCGATCCGCGAGCTCGCCGACGCGCTGGCACAGGCGCAGACCGCGGAGAAGGCCTTCTCGGCCGAGAAGATGGTCTACCAGAACGAGAATCTGAAGACCATCGAGCGCGTCATTGCGCTGGAGCGGAAGCAGCAGCCCATTCCGAGGCGCGACCAGACCGTTCAGGCCGCGTGGAGCAAGTGGCGCGCGGACGCGTCGCAGCACTCGAAGGCGGTCTCCGAGGCGCGCCAGCGGCTGCAGGCCGCCAGGAGGCTCATCGAGCTCAGCCTGTCACAGCCGAACGGTCCGACTCCCGACGTGTCGCGGATGGACGGGAACCTGATCGAAAAGGACGTGACCGTCCGCGCGGACGTCCGGACGCCCGACGGGCAGGTGACGGAGAAATCGCTCGTCGTGACGCTCGTGAGGGCCGAGATGCGCCCCGAGGACAGCCAGGAGACGGCGCTCGGGCGATGGATCGTGAGACGCGTCCGCCCGGCAGACGCCGCGCCGACGACGTAGACCGGTAGGGCCGCTTCGCACGTAGACCGGTAGGGCCGCTTCGCCGAAGCGGCCGTAGCGAGGCGCGCTCGGCGGGCACGCCCGACCGGTCACACCAGCTGCAGCTTCGCGTATTTCGCGCGAAGCGTCTTCTGGCCAATCGAGAATCGCACCACGAGCTTCGTGTCGTCATCGAGCGGCTCCACGCTGATCACGGTGCCGACGCCGAACTGCGCGTGCCGCACGCGCGCGCCGGCGCGGACCGACGGAGCGGACTGGTCTTCCTCCTCGTAGGCGAACCGTTCCGCGTGCTCCTCCCGCACGCGAGGACGGCCGCGCCCCCGCCCGTACGGGTCGGCGCGGAAGTCGAAGTGGCGCGGGAGGGAGCCCTGATACTGCCCGGTCGAGTGCGGGGCATGCTCGATGAGCTCTGACGGTACCTCGTCGAGGAACCGCGAGGGCTCGCTCGCCTGGTACTCTCCAAACACGCGACGCCGCGCAGCGCCGGTGAGCACCAGCCGCGTGCGCGCGCGCGTCATCCCGACGTAACAGAGCCGGCGCTCCTCCTCCAGCTCCTCGCCGTCCTCCCGCGAGCGGGAGTGCGGGAACAGCCCGTCCTCCAGCCCCGCGATGAACACCACCGGGAATTCGAGCCCCTTGGCGCTGTGCAGGGTCATGAGCCAGATGCGCGCATCGCGCGACCCCTGCTCCTCGTCGATGTCCGAGAGCAGCGAGAGCTGGTCGACGAAGCCGCCGAGCGACGGTTCGGCGTCGCGCGATTCGTATTCGCGGGCGGCGGACACGAGTTCCATCAGGTTCTCGATCCGGGCCTCGGCGTCCTCGCTGCGCTCGTCGCGCAGGTCCTGCAGGTAGCCGGACTGGTCGAGCACCTTGCCGATGGTGATCGAGACGGAGTCCCGCCGGGCGACGTCGGTCAGCGTCGCGATCAGATCGCGGAAGGCGCCGAGCGCGGCGACCGCCCGCGCCGGCAGGAGCCGCTCGTCGACCGCACGGACGAGACGCGACCAGAGCGAGCGCGGCGAGACGACGGGATCCAGACCCGCCGCGAGCAGCGGCGGCAGCTCGGCGGCCGGAGCCACCGCCTCGAGACCTTCCAGCACGCCTTTCCCGATCCCGCGCGCCGGCACGTTCACCACACGGCGAAAGCTCACATCGTCGTGGGGATTGACGATCAGCTTGAGGTACGCCAGCGAATCCTTGATCTCCTTCCGCTCGTAGAAGCGGACCGATCCGATGATGCGGTAGGCGAGACCTTCCCGCCTCAGCGCATCCTCGAGGACGCGCGACTGCGCGTTGGTGCGGTACAGGACGGCGACGACGTGCTCGGGATCCTCCCCCAGCGCCCGCCGCGCCGTGCGCGTGATGAAGTCCGCCTCGTCCAGCTCGTCGCCGCCGCGGAAGTAGAGGATGCGGGCGCCGCCGGTGCGATCGGTCCAGAGGCGCTTCTCCTTGCGATTCCGGTTCTGGCTGATGACGGCGGACGCGGCATCGAGAATGATTTGCGTCGACCGGTAGTTGCGCTCCAGCCTGACGGTCTTCGCCTCTGGAAAGTCGCGCTCGAAGTCGAGGAGGTTGCGGAGGTCCGCGCCGCGCCACTTGTAGATCGACTGGTCCGGGTCGCCCACGACGCAGAGGTTGCGATGCTGCTCCGTCAGGCGCCGGATCAGGAGGTACTGGGGCCGGTTCGTGTCCTGGTACTCGTCGACCATGACGAAGCGGAACTTCCGGGCGTAGCGCGCCCTCGTCTCCGCCGACTGCTCGAACAGCGCGACGGTCTTCAGCAGCAGATCGTCGAAGTCGAGCGCGCTCGACGAGGCCAGCGCGTCCGCGTAATAGGCGAAGACGCGCCCGATCTGCTCGTCCTTGGGGTTCCAGCCACTCTTGAAGCTGTCCGCCCCGAGCATCGTGTTCTTCGCATGGCTGATGCGCGACAGGGCGAGGCGCGGTGGGACGAAGTCCTCGTCGACGCGCAGCTCGCGGATGGCCCGCTTGACGACCGAGAGCTGGTCCGACGAGTCGTAGATCACGAAGTCGCGCGAGAGGCCGATCGACGGTCCTTCCCGCCGCAGCAGCCGTGCGCAGACGGAGTGAAACGTCGAGATCCACATCGACGAGCAGTCCTCGGCGATGAGTGACTGCACGCGCTGGCGCATCTCCTCGGCGGCCTTGTTGGTGAAGGTCACCGCGAGCACCTCGCCCGGGGCCGCCAGGCGGCTCTCCACGAGGTGCGCGATGCGATGCGCGATGACCCGCGTCTTGCCGGATCCGGCGCCGGCCAGGATGAGCACCGGTCCGTCCGTCTGCAGGACGGCCTCGCGCTGCTCGGGATTGAGGGTGGACAGCAGCTTCATGAACCAGGGAATGAAAACGGACGAACGCCAGGCGCAGTGCGGACGCGGCGGCACCGCGCACGCCGGCAGGCCGGAGGTCGGCAGCCCGGAATCGGACGGCGAGCCGGATCTATTCTACCGTGACGCTCTTGGCGAGGTTGCGCGGCTGATCGACGTCGCAGCCGCGGCGCACGGCGATGTCGTAGGCGAGGAGCTGCAACGGCACCACGGCGAGCAGCGGTACGAGGAGGGGCGGCGCCGCCGGAAGCGTCAGGATGAAATCCCCCGCCGATGGATCCAGCAGGCTGTCGAGCTTGTTGTCGCCCGGTGTGGTGAGCGCGACGACCGACCCGCCGCGTGCCTTGGCCTCCTGGATGTTCCCCAGCATCTTCTCGAAGATGCCGTCCCGCGGCGCGATCGCGACGACGGGCATGTTCTCGTCGATGAGCGCGATCGGTCCGTGCTTCATCTCGCCGGCGGGATAGCCTTCGGCGTGAATGTACGAGATCTCCTTCAGCTTCAGCGCGCCCTCGAGTGCGATCGGGTAGTTGATGCCGCGCCCGAGGTACAGGAAGTCGGAACGCGAGTAGAAGCGCGCAGCGATCTCCTCGATCTGGGGCGCGCATTTCAGCGCCTGTTCCATCAGGCCGGGAAGCCGGAGCAGCGCGTCGACGTGCGGATGAGCAGCCTCAGGCGTGAGCCGGCCGCGGGCCTGACCGAGGTACAGCGCCAGCAGATACAGCGCGACCAGTTGTGAGGTGAACGCCTTCGTCGAAGCCACGCCGATCTCGGGTCCCGCGTGCGTGTACACCGTGCCGTGCGCTTCACGCGTCGCCATGCTGCCGACGACGTTGCAGATGGCGATGCTGCGCGCGCCGCGGCGCCGTGCCTCGCGCAGGGCCGCCAAGGTATCGGCCGTTTCTCCCGATTGCGTGATCACGACGGCGAGCGTGCGATCGTCGACGATCGGGCTGCGGTACCGGTACTCCGAGCCGTAATCGACCTCGGTCGGAATCTGCGCGAGCTCCTCGATCAGGTACTTGCCGACCAGGCCGGCATGCCATGACGTCCCGCACGCCAGGATGACGACCCGCTCGACCGCGAGCAGCGTCCGCTCGTCGAGGTTGACCTCATCGAGGAACACGCGGCCGTGCTCGACGGAGACGCGCCCGAGCACCGTTTCGCGGACGGCGCGGGGCTGCTCGAAGATCTCCTTGAGCATGAAGTGCTTGTAGCCGGCGCGCTCGGCCATCACCGGATCCCACAGCACCCGCTGGGTCACCTTCGACACCGTCCGGCCGGAGAAGTCGGTGAACTCCACGCCCGTCCGCGTGATAATCGCCATCTCCTCGTCTCCGAGGAAGACGACGTCGCGTGTGTGGCTCAGGATGGCCGGGATGTCCGACGCCACGAAGAACTCGCCGTCTCCCAGGCCCACCACGACGGGCGGACCGTTGCGAACCGCGATGATCTTGTCCGGATCGTCGCTCGAGATCAGGACGACGGCGAAGACGCCGCGCAGGCGCCCGAGCGCGCGCCGCACGGCTGACTCGAGACCGTCCTCGCGCGTCTCCTCCTCGATCAGGTGCGCGACGATCTCCGTGTCGGTCTCCGTGACGAAGCGGTGGCCTTCGTGCTGGAGGTGCTGCTTCAGCTCCAGGTAGTTCTCGATGATCCCGTTGTGGACGACCACGATCCGGCCGGTGCAGTCACGATGAGGGTGCGCGTTCTCCTCGGTCGGACGGCCGTGAGTGGCCCATCGCGTGTGCCCGAGGCCGTATTCGCCGTCGAGGGGGTCGGCGTCGATCACCGCTTCCAGGCGCGACAGCTTGCCGGCGCTGCGGCGCAGCTCGATCTGGCCGTCGCGCACGACGGCGACGCCCGCGGAGTCGTAGCCGCGGTACTCGAGCCGCCGCAGTCCGTCGATCAGGACAGGAACGACCTGTTTGGGTCCGATGTAGCCGATGATGCCGCACATGTCAGGAGTCGGTCGGATGGTCCGGCGCGCGCGCGGATCGGGTCGCGACCCAGCCTTCGACGTTCGCCTGCCGGCCGCGCGCGACGCCGAGGGCGCCGGGAGGCACGTCCTGCACGATCGACGATCCGGCCGCCACGTACGCACCGCGCCCCACCGTTACGGGCGCCACCAGCTGTACGTCGCTGCCGATGAAGGCGCCGTCCTCCACGATCGTCGGATGCTTCCGCTCGCCGTCGTAGTTGCAGGTGATGGTGCCGGCGCCAATGTTCACGTTCGAGCCGATCGTTGCGTCTCCCAGGTACGCGTGGTGGTTCGCCTTGGAGCCCTCGCCGAGCGTGGTGTTCTTCAGCTCGACGAAGTTGCCGACCCGTGCCCCCGCCCGGACGTCGCTCTGCGGCCGGAGATGGGCGAAGGGTCCCACGCGGGCATCTGAAGCAACAGTCGCGCCGTCGAGCACGCAGAAATTGGCAATGGTGACCCGGTCGCCGATCGTGGAATCCCGCATGCGGACGCCGGCATGGATCTCACACGCGCCGCCGATGCGCGTCTGGCCTTCCAGATAGACGTTCGGGTGGAGGACCGTGTCGGGGCCGACGACCACGTCGGCGTCCACGTAAGTTGTTGAGGGATCGACCAGTGTGACCCCTGCGGCCATCAGCTCCTCGTTCTTTTTCTGTCGCACGAGCGCACCTACTTCA
>Ga0299913_10000091_pt1 | contig 40974 bp, 32 predicted proteins | sample RVTome_9_FD_201360 | JGI IMG/M metagenome (GOLD analysis project Ga0299913, IMG submission 201360) | Soil microbial communities from uranium-contaminated site in the Upper Colorado River Basin, Wyoming, United States - RVT155D38 (version 2) ... | reverse complement strand
CGGATGACCCGGGCCGCACCCACGGCTCCGGCCTCGCCCGGCGGATCGCGCACCCTGCCCTCGGGTCGGACCGTGGGCGAGCGGCGGATCGAGGCCGCCGGCTGGCTGGTGCTCGGTGCGCTGCTCGCGGCGACGCTGGTCGCCGCCGCGACCTTCGACCGCTCGGCGTGGCCGGCGCTCGTCGGTGACGAGGCGACGTACGCGATGCAGGCGGCGAGCCTGGCGCACGACCTCGACCTCGCCTACGAGCGGGCCGACTACGACCGCTTCGTCGCCACCTGGGGGCGCCCGCCGGACGGGCTGATCCTGCAGAGCGCTGACGACGGCCGGCGGATGACCTTCGGCAAGCCGCCGCTCTACGCGCTCTTCGTCGCCCCCGCGCTTCGCCTGGCGCCCGTGCGCGGGGCGCCGGTCGCCGCGGCGCTGCTGCTGGCGCTCACCGCGGTCGCCTGCGCGCGGGTCCTGCGGCGCACGGTCGGCGCGGCGGCGCCGCTTTGGGTGGCGGCCTTCTGCTTCGCCTCGGTCGCCTTCGCCTACGTCTTCTGGGTCCACGCGGACCTGTTCCTGCTGTGCGCCGCGGCGCTCGGGCTGGCGCTCGCCTACCGGGGCGAGGCGGTCGCCGCCCCCGCCGGCCGCCGGGCCGCCGTCCCGCTCGCCGATCTCTACCAGCCGCCGGCCGGGCGCTGGGAGGAGGGCGCCGCATGGCGCCCGCTGGCGCGGTGGGCCGCCGCCGGGGCGCTGCTCGCGGTGCCCGGCGCGTTCCGGCCGTTCTACCTGGCGCTGCTCGCGCCCGCGGTCCTCGCCGCGCGGGCCGAGGCGCCGGACGCTGCCCGCGGCCGCTGGCGCCGGCCGGCGGCGCTCGTCGCCGGCGCTCTCCTCGTCCTCGCCGGCTCGGCCCTCGCCCAGCGCGCGGCCGGCGGCGACTGGAGCCCGTACGGCGGCGAGCGCCAGGGCTTCTACGAGCGCACCGGCTTCCCGCTCGTCGACTTCCCGGCCGAGGGGTGGGACGAGTCGGTCCGCCGGTGGGGCAACACCGCCTGGCTGTTCGCCGGGGTGACCGAGTCGTACCGCCCGCCGGCCGACGCCGGGCTCTGGGGCTGGAACGCGGCGTACCTGGCGGCCGGCCGCAACGTCGGCGTCCTGCCCTATTTCCTGCCCGTCGTGCTCGGCTTCGCGGCGTTCTCCGGCCGCGCCGGCCGCGGGCTCCTCCTCGTCGCGGTCGCCGCCGCCCTCGCCTGCTTCCTGTGGGTGCGGCCGTTCAACTTCTACGGCGGCGCGGGGGCGATCGCCAACCGCTACTTCCTGCCGCTCTACCCGGCCTTCTGGTTCCTCGCCGCCCGGCCGCCGCTCCGCGGAGCGGGCGCCCGGGCCGCCGGCGCGCTGGCGGTCGCGGCGCTGGCCGCGCCCTTCCTCTGGCCCACGTGGAGCGCCCCCCGCGCCTTCCCGGTCGCCGAGGACGGCCGCTACCGCCACGCCGGCGAGCTCGCCCGCCGGTGGCTGCCCTACGAGACCACCCAGAGCCACGTCCCGGGCGGTGCGGACCGGGCGATGGACGGGCTGTGGGTGAAGCTCCTCGGCGGCGGCGTCGAGCCGCGGGGGGACGACCGGGCCGCCCTGGTCGGCGGCGGACCGGCCGAGCTCCTCGTCGGCAGCCCCCGGCCGCTCGTGTCGCTGATGGTCCGCTTCGGCGCGAGCGGTCCGAGCCGGCTCGCCGTCGAGGGCGCGGAGCCCGGCGAGACGATCCTCTCGCCCGACGGCGGCATCGCCTTCCTGCTCGCGCCCGGCGACCCGCGCGCCGTCCACCCGATGTGGTGGAGCGAGGGGGAGGACTGGTGGCTCTATCGCCTCGAGATCGCCGCCGACCCTCCCGCGGACCCGGCTGGAGGCCGTTCGATGACATTCACGCTGGCGCCCGGGTACGGTGCCGCCGGAGCCATGCGATGAGCGGCGGCGAAGCGGGCGAGCGGCTCGCCGGCGGCGGCGGGAGCTGGATCGTCGAGATCCGCCGGCGGCTCGCCGACCCGCCGCCGCGGGCGCTCCCCGACGACGCGGCCCCGGCGGGCCGGGCGGCGGCCCTCGTGCCGCTCTACGTCGAGGCGGGGAACCTGTGGACCGTGCTCACCGAGCGGGCGGCGCCGGCCGGCATGGCGAGCCCGCTCGCCTTCCCCGGCGCGGTCCTCGAGGGGGACGAGGACCCGTGGCCGGCGGCGCTGCGCGGCGGCGAGACCGAGGCCGGCCTCTTGCCGCGCGCGGCGCTCGACCTCGGGCGGCTGGACGAGGTGGCGACCCCGGCCGGCGTGCGCATCGTCCCCTGCGTCGCGGCGCTACCCGCCGACGCCGTCGGCGAGCGGGCGGCGCCCGCCGGGTCGGCGGCGGTGACCGCGGTCGTGCCCCTGCCTCTGGCCGCGCTCGCCGGTCCCCAGGCGGTCGAGGGGCGCGAGGTCGAGCGCGCGGGGCGGATCCGCGAGCTCGCGGTCTTCCACGTCGGCCGCCATCGCATCTGGGGGGTCACCGCGGCGGTCGCCGGCGCCCTGCTCGCACGGCTCGGCCTCGGCGGGCCGATGACCGCCGAGATGTGACGGCGGCGCGGCCGCCGCCTCGGGCCATTCGCCGGCCAGGAACTCGAGGATCGCCGGGTACGCGACGTCCGGCCGCTCCTCGAGCGGCAGGTGCCCCGTGTCGTCGAGCCACAGGACCCGGGCGTCGGGGATCGTCGCGCCGATCTCGGTCGCCCCGGCCGGTGGGGTGCGGAAGTCCCGCCGGCCCTGGAGGACGAGCGCCGGCGCCCGCACCCCGCGCAGCCGGTCCGCGAAGTCCCACTCGCCGAGCGCACCGAACAGCGCTCCCGCCCAGGCGCCGAAGCTCGCCGGCCGCTCGTTCGGCAGCTCGCAGGTCTCCTCCGCGGCGGCGGGGTCGTGCCGCGCCGGGTCGGCGTAGAGGCCGGGCGCGTAGGCGCGGGCGTAGGCGCGGCAGAAGGCGGCCGGGTCGGCCTCCTCCAGACCTTCGTCCCGCAGGGCGGCGAGCTCGGCCTCGGCGGCGCCGTCGGCGGCGGCCTTCGCGGCCGCCAGCTCCTCCCCCCAGCCGGTGGCGAAGGTCGCGGCGCTCAGCGCCATCGGCCCGGCCATCACCAGCCGCTCCACGCGCTCCGGGTGCTCGGCGGCGTAGAGCGCGACGAGGGTGCCGTAGTAAGAGACGCCGAGGAGCGCGAAGCGGTCGAGCTCGAGCGCCGCCCGCACCGCCTCGAGGTCGGCGAGGTCGTGGGCGAGCGAGACCGGCAGCTCCGGCCCGAAGCGGGTCGACCGCCCGCGGCCGCGCGGGTCGTAGAAGACGACGCGGTGGCGGGCGGCGAGCGGCTCCATCCCGCCCATGATCGAGCCGGCGGGGACGACGACGGTCGGCGCGCCGGAGCCGACCACCCGGTAGGCGAGCTCGACGCCGTCGGCGGTCTCGAGCATGCGCCAGCCGGCGGCGGCCTCGGCCGTCTCGCGCCCCCGGCGGGCCTCGGCGGCGGCGGTCTCCGGCACGGGGGTGGAGACGGCCGCGGCCGGCGGCTCGGCGAGGGGGCGGCCTTGCGGGGCGGCGGCCGGCGAGGTCGCGCAGGCGGCGAGGGGCAGGAGCGCGGCGGCGACGAGGAATCTACGGCGGCCGTTCGCGCGCAGCCGGCCCGGCAGCGAGCTCACCCTCTCCATCGCGGGCTTCACCCCGCGGCGGCGATCGTCCAGGTCGCCCGCGCCGTCGCCACCCGCTCGCCGGCCGCGTCGTGCAGCTCGACCTGGGCGACGTGGCCGACCGGCTCGGGCGGCGCGGTCCGCGGCGGGTCGGTGCGGCAGGTCGCGGTGATCGTGCCGCGCGCCTTCTTCTCGAAGTCGATCGCCAGGCCGGTGACGATCCCCCGCGCGTCGTCGGGCAGCGCGAAGAGCGTGGCCAGCCCGGACGCCTCCTCGGCCAGGTTGAGCAGGGCGACGGCGTGGATCGAGCCGAACGGGTTGCCGAGCCGCCAGCGCTGCCGCATCTCGACCCGGCAGAAGCCCGGCTCGAGCTCGACCACCCGGGCGCGGATCGTCCCCGTGTACGGCGCCATGAAACCCACCGCCCTGCTGAACAGCCAGCGCCCGCCCGGCAGGGGCGAGAGCTTCTCCCACGCCCGACGCACCCGCGCCCCGGCGGAGGGCTTTGCGCCCCTGGAGCGGGCCGCGGGCCGTGCGGCCTCCGTCGTCGCGGGGGCGCCCATCCTCTGCGGCTCGGCCATGTCGTGACCTCCTCCCCGCATCTTCTCACGCCGCCGGAGCGCGCTCCCTACCGCGGCACCGCGCCGAGGAGCTCGCCGTCCGGGCCGAGCTCCGGGTAGGGGACGCCCTCGCGGCGGCAGCGCTCGGCGAGGACCGGGTAGGCCCACTCGAAGAGCGTCGTCCGCCGGGTCGCCTCGTCGAGCCGGCGGCGCTCGTACATCCCGGCCGCCGCCCGCTGCCGCTGGGCCTCGAAGAGGACGACCGCGGCGGCGACCGAGACGTTGAGCGAGGCGACCATCCCCGCCATGGGGATCGCGATCCAGTCGTCGGCCCGCGCCGCCGCCTCGGGGGTCACGCCGTCCCTCTCCTGGCCGAGGAGCAGTGCCGTCGGCCGGGTGTAGTCGACCTCGCGGAAGTCGACCGCGCGCTCGTCGAGGTGGGCGGCGAGGATGCGGAAGCCGCGCTCGCGGAGGTGGTCGAACGCCTCGTGGAGGCCGGCGTGGGTGCGCACCTCGACCCACCGCTTCGTCCCCTGCGCCACCGCGTCGGCGACCGCCAGCGTGCCGTCCGGCGTCACCGCGTGCGCCTCGAACACGCCGGCCGCGTCGCAGGTCCGCAGCACCGCCGAGAAGTTGTGCGGCTTGTGGACGTTCTCCATCACCACCGTCAGGTCCGGCTGCCGGCGGTCGAGCACCGCGACGATGCGGCGGAAGCGCCCGGGGGTCATCGCGGAGACCCTACCGCGGAAGGCCGGAACGCCGGAACGCCGGAACGCCGCGCCGTGCCGGCCGTCCTTGGGCCGCCGCGGGGAGCCGGCCTAGAATCCGCATGGGTGCCGAGCACCCGCGCCGTTCCGCTGTCCGTCCTGCCATCGCCGAGGAGAGAGGCCGCCATGCGAGAGATCGGTTACGACAAGCCCCTGTTCGTCCAGCCCTTCGACCACCGGGGGAGCTTCAAGAAGAAGTTCTTCGGCCTCACCGGCGACTGGACCGTCGACGCCGCGACCGACGAGTACACGCCGATCGTCGAGGCGAAGACGCTGATCTATCGCGGGCTCCTGCGGGCGATCGAGATGGGCGTGCCCAAGGAGCACGTCGGCATCCTCGTCGACACCGAGTTCGGGAGCCACATCCAGGCCGACGCCAAGGGCAAGGGGATCCCGGTCGCCTCGTCGATCGAGAAGAGCGGCCAGCCGATCTTCGACTTCGAGTACGGCCCCCGCTGGCAGGACCACGTGCGCTGGGTCGCGCCCGACATCGTCAAGGTGCTCGTGCGCCACCACCCTGCCGACCCGGAGGGCGAGAAGGTCGAGCAGATCACCCGCCTCCAGCAGGTCACCGACTTCCTGCGCGGCGGCGACGGCCGCTGGTTCATGTTCGAGCTCCTCGTGCCGGCGACGACCGACGAGGAGAAGGCCGCCGGCCCCCGCTACGACGACGAGCTCCGCGCCGGCCGCATGGTCGAGGCGATCCGCGAGCTCCAGGAGGCCGGCGTCGAGCCCGACATCTGGAAGCTCGAGGGCCTGTCCACCCGCGAGCAGGCCGAGCGCGTCGCCGCCCAGGCCCGCGCCGGCCGCACCGCCGACGGCAAGAGCCGCGAGCGGGTCGGCTGCATCCTCCTCGGCCGCGGCTCCGACACCGCCCAGGTCCACGAGTGGCTGCGCGTCGCCGCCCCGGTCGACGGCTGGATCGGCTTCGCCGTCGGCCGCACCCACTTCTCCGACCCGGTCAAGGCCTTCCTCGCCGACCGCTCCCGCGCCGAGCGGTCGATCGACGAGATCGCCCGCGCCTACAAGGGCTCGGTCGACGTCTGGCAGGAGGCGCGCGGCTAACCGCCGGACTCCTCCGACGCTCGTACCGACGCTCACCCCCCGACCAGCCGCTCGATCTCCTCGGCCTTCGCCTCGGCGTCGGCCTCGCCGATGTCCATCAGCTCGCGGAGGTAGGCGGGCTCGAAGAGGAGGAGCGAGAGGAAGTCGGGGCTGCGGGTCTCGCGGGTGCCGAGGCCGCGGGTGAGGAAGCGGAAGACCGGCGGCAGGGTGGGCTCGTGGTCGGCGGCGAGGCGGCCGAGGTCGACCGAGGGGCGCAGAGCGAGAATGTCGACGTGGCGCAGCGTGCCGCGCTCGTCGGGCGGCAGGGTGTCGATCACCCGGTTGACCAGCTCGAGCCGGCGGACGTCCTGGTCGAGGACGTCGAGGAAGACGGCCTTCATCAGGTGGCCGAGGATCTGGGCCGGCGGCGGGTAGCCGACGGTCTCCGGGAGGTTCTCCTCCTCGCGGGTGCGGATGTAGCGGGTGGAGACGGCGAGGATGCGGTCGGCGCCGAGGTGGAGCGCCGGCGAGAGCGGTGCGGTGTGCCGCACCCCTCCGTCGCCGTGCCAGCCGCCGTCGACCTGGACGGCGGGGAAGAACAGCGGCAGGGCGGCGGAGGCGAGGACGTGGCGCACGCGGATGCGGGTCGCGATGCTGCGCCGGTTGGGGCGCTCCCAGGGCTCGACGTCCCGCCCTTCGATCCAGGTGATCGTCTGGCCGGTCGCGTAGTCGAGGGTGGTCACGGCGAAGGCGCCGAGTCGGCCGCTCTCGACGTTCTCGCCGATGCGCAGGATCTCGCCGCCGGGGCCGATCGGGGCGAGCGCGCGATGGAGGAGCTCGTCGAGCGGCGCGGTGTCGACCAGCCCGCGGCCGCCGCGGGCGGACTCCTCCTCGACGCCGCCGGAGACGAGCCGCCGGCCCCAGTGGGCGACGTGGCCGGCGAGCGAGCGGGTGTCGACCCGGAAGACGTCCTCGGTGGTCAGGCCGCGCCACAGCCGGTCGAGCTCGGCCGCGGCTTCGGGGAAGGGGCCGGAGTGGGCGGCGAGCATCGAGGCGTTGATGGCACCGGCCGACACGCCGGTGACGACGTCGAACCGGAGGTCGGGGAACCGGCGGGCGAGCCAGCGCAGCAGCCCGACCTGGTAGGCGGCCCGGGCGCCGCCGCCGGTGAGGACGACGGCGAGGTCGCCACGGCGCTCGGCAGACGGGCGGGGGGCGCGCGCGTCCGCGTCGTGCTGCGGCGGGCCGGGCTCGCGCCCCCGCGGGGCCGGATCGCGCGGGGCCGTGGCCGAGGAGGGGGACGAGGCGGGGTCGGCGGGAGGCGGGACGGGTCCGGCGGGCGGGCCGTTGGGTCGTTCGGAGGTCATCGGAGTCGGCGGTCGGGCGGCGGGTAGCATACCGGCGCCGTCGCGCGCGGCCCGGCCGCGGCTTCCCGGCCCGGCACGGATCTCGAAAGGAACGCGGGAGAGATGAAAGGAGGGTCGCAGAGATGAAGATCGTCTGGACCGTCCTCGCCGTCGTCGGACTCCTCGTCCTCGCCGTCCTCGCCGTCGCCTACGGTGGGCTCGCCGACGTCTCGGCCACCGGGCCGGAGCCGGCTCCCGTCGCGTGGTTCCTGGAGACGACCCGCCACAGCGCGATCGAGCGGGCGACGGACGACCTCGAGGTACCGCCACTCGACGACGCGGCGACGCTCCGCACCGGCCTCGTCCACTACCACGAGATGTGTGTCACCTGCCACGGCGCCCCCGGGGTACGGCCGGCCGAGCTCGTCCAGGGGCTCAACCCGGTGCCGCCGGACCTCGCCGAGCACGCCGAGGAGCCGGCCGAGACCTTCTGGATCGTCAAGCACGGGCTCAAGATGACCGGCATGCCCGCCTTCGGGCCGACCCACTCGGACGAGGAGCTGTGGGCGGTGGCCGCCTTCGTCGACCGGCTGCCGGAGCTCACCGCCGAGGAGTACGCCTCGATGGTGCGCAGCGCCGGGATGACGCTCGACGCCGGCGGCGGCCACGGCCACGGCGGGGGCGGCCACGCCGGCGCGCAGAGCGACGGGGGCGGCCACGAGCGCGGCGCCGACGGTCACGCCCAGGGCGCGGCTGCGGACGGTCGGGACGCTGCGGTGGGTGCCGCCGGCGCGCCCCACGACGACGCCGGGGACGACGCCGGGCACGCCCACCCCGAGGGGGGCCACGACGGCTGATCGCTCCGCCGCGGCCGGAGTGCCGGCCCGCCCGTCCGCGCGCCGCCGTTGATAGGCTGATCCCATGCCCGCCCACCCCGCCCCCTGCGACCCGATTCGGCTCGGTGCGCTGACCCTGCGCCTGGTGAGCGACGGCGGCTTCCGGCTCGACGGCGGGGCGATGTTCGGCGTCGTCCCGCGGGTGCTCTGGGAGCGCGAGCGGCCGCCGGACGAGAAGAACCGGATCGAGATGGCGACGAACTGCGTGCTCGTCGAGCGCGGCCGGGACCTGCTGCTGATCGACAGCGGGATCGGCGACAAGAACGACGCGAAGTTCCGCTCGATCTTCGGCATGGAGGAGGGGGCGACGCGGCTGCCGGAGTCGATCCGCGCCGCCGGCTTCGAGCTCGGGGACGTCACTCACGTCCTGCTCTCGCACCTGCACTTCGACCACTGCGGCTGGAACACGCGCGACGACGGCGGGCGGCTGGTGCCCACCTTCCCGCGCGCCCGCTACTGGCTCGAGCGCGGCGAGGTGGAGCACGCCCGCGCGCCGAACGACCGCGACCGGGCGAGCTACGACCCGCGCAACTGGGAGCCGCTGTTCGAGGCCGGGGTCGTCGAGCTGTTCGACGAGCGGGCGGAGCCGGTGGCCGGCGTGCGGCCGGTGAAGGCCGCCGGCCACAACCGCGACATGTGCGTCGTGCGCCTCGACGGCGGCGCGGGCGAGGGCGCGGCCGCGGGCGAGGCGGCGCAGGCGGTCTTCTGGGCCGACCTCGTGCCGACCGCCTCGCACCTCCGGTACCCGTGGATCATGGGATACGATCTCTACCCGGTGACCACGCTGGAGAACAAGCAGCGCTGGTTGCCACGGGCCGCCGAGGAAGGGTGGCTCTGCATCTTCGAGCACGATCCCGCGACACGGCTCGCCCACCTCGTGGCGGACGAGCGCGGCCGCTTCCGGGCGGAGCCGGCGGCGACGACGTCGGAGGCGGCCGCCGCCGAGCCCGCCGCCGCGCGGTAGGGAGCGGCGGGCGCGACGGCGGGCCGCCGACCGCGCCCGCGCGCCCACGGGGCCACATACACCGGAACACCTCGCGGACACCTCGACGGGAGACTCGATGGCCGACGACGCCCAGCGGTACGACCTGATCATCCTCGGCAGCGGTCCCGGCGGCTACGTCGCCGGCATCCGCGCCGGCCAGCTCGGGCTGAAGGTGGCGGTCGTCGAGCGCGACCCGTTCCTCGGCGGCACCTGCCTCCACCGCGGCTGCATCCCGACCAAGGCGCTGCTCCACACGGCGACCGTGCTCGAGGAGATCCGCGGCGCCGCCGAGCTCGGCATCGGCGTCGGCGCCCCGGAGCTCGACCTCGGCAAGGCGCACGAGCGCAAGCAGGCCGTCGTCGACAAGAACGCCCGCGGCATCCAAGGGCTGTTCAAGAAGAACAAGGTCGACCGGCTGCACGGCACCGGCAGGCTGGCGGGGCGGGGGAAGGTCGAGGTCACGGGCGAGGACGGCGCCGAGGTCTACGAGACGAAGAACGTCCTCGTCGCCACCGGCTCGGTGCCGCGCGAGATCCCGATCGCGCCGGCCGACGGCGAGCGCATCCTCAACTCCGACCACATCCTCCGGATCGGCCGGGTGCCGGAGACGATGGCGGTGCTCGGCGCTGGCGCGGTGGGCACCGAGTTCGCCTCGATGTTCACCTCGTTCGGTACCCGGGTGACGGTGATCGAGATGCTCGACCGCATCCTGCCGGTCGAGGACGAGGACGTCTCCAAGGAGGTCGCACGCGCCTTCCGCAAGCGCGGCATCCAGGCGATGACCGGCACCAAGGTGTCCGCGGTCGAGACCTCGGACAAGGGCGTCCAGCTCGCCTTCGAGGGCAAGGACGACACCGTCGAGGCCGAGGTCCTCCTCGTCGCCGTCGGCCGCGGGCCGGTGACCGACGGCATCGGGCTCGACACGGTGGGGCTCGAGACCGACCGCGGCTACATCGCGACCGACGGCTACATGCGGACCTCGGTCGAGGGCGTCTACGCGATCGGCGACGTCGTCGAGGCCACCCCCTGGCTGGCCCACAAGGCGTCGGCCGAGGGGATCGTCGCGGTGGAGCACGTCGCCGGGCACGAGACCCGGCCGCTCGACTACACGCGGGTGCCGTCGGTCGTCTTCACCGACCCCGAGGTGGGCAGCGTCGGGCTGACCGAGAAGGCGGCGCGCGAGGCGGGCTACGACGTCGCGGTCGGCAAGTTCCCGTTCACCGCGCTCGGCAAGGCCGCGATCGAGGGCAAGACCGCCGGCTTCGTCAAGATCGTCCGCGACACCAAGTACGACGAGGTCCTGGGAGTCCACATCGTCGGCATCCACGCGACCGAGCTGATCGCCGAGGCGTGCGCCGCGCTCCAGCTCGAGGCGACGGCGGAGGAGCTGTTCCGCGCCGTTCACGCGCACCCGACCCTGGCCGAATCGATGGCCGAGGCGGCCCACGCCTCGCACGGCTCCGCGATCCACTTCTGAACCCAAGGGAGAAGGGCTATGGCAACCGAAGTCGTGATGCCGCAGATGGGCGAGTCGATCGCCGAGGGCACGATCACCAAGTGGCTGGTGCAGCCGGGCGACAAGGTCGAGCGCGACCAGCCGCTGTTCGAGATCTCCACCGACAAGGTCGACGCCGAGATCCCGAGCCCGGTCGCCGGCGTGCTCAAGGAGATCAAGGCCGAGGAGGGCCAGACGGTCCCGGTCAACGAGGTCGTCGCCCTGGTCGACGAGGGCGGCGAGGCGGCTCCGGCCGAGGAGAAGGAGGCGCCGAAGGCGGAGGCGAAGGAGGAGAAGGAGGAAAAGGAAGAGAAGGAGGAGAAGAAAGAGAAGGAGGAGAAGGAGGGAGAGGAGACAGAGGAGGGAGAGGAGAAGGCCGAGAAGGCCGAGCCGGCGGAGGCCGAGGAGAAGCCGGCGGCGAAGGCCGCCGAGCCGGCGCGCGAGAAGGACGAGCGGGCGGCGGCCGAGCGTGAGAAGGCGGCCGCGGCCGACCGCGAGTCCACCGAGGAGCGGACCGAGAAGGCGCGCGGCGAAGCGCCGGCCGAGGCCGAGAGCGCCGAGGAGCGGCTGCGGCGGTTCTCGAGCCCGCTGGTGCGCAAGATCGCGCAGGAGGAGGAGGTCGACCTCGCCGAGGTCGAGGGCACCGGCGTCCACGGCCGGGTGACCAAGCAGGACATCCTGGGCTACCTCGAGGCGCGCGAGGGGAAAGCCGCCGAGAAGCCGGCGGAGAAGCCGGCGGCGAAGGCCGCGCCGGCGGCCCCCGCGGCCCCCGCGGCGCGGCCGGCGGGCGAGTTCCACGTCCCCGCCTACAGCGAGGGCGAGGACGTCGACGTCGAGCCGATGTCGAAGATCCGCCAGATCACGGCCGCCCACATGCGGTACTCCAAGGCGACCTCGGCGCACGTGACGACCGTCTTCCACGTCGACTTCTCGCGCGTCGCCCGCGCCCGCGCCCGGGCGAAGAGCCGCTTCGCCGAGGCCAACGACACCAAGCTGACCTACATGCCGTTCATCTTCAAGGCGATCGCCACGGCGCTCAAGAAGCACCGCAAGCTCAACGCGGCGATCGACGGCACGAACGTCGTCTACAAGAACCGCATCAACATCGGCATCGCGGTCGACGTCGAGGGGCGCGGGCTGATGGTGCCGGTGATCCGCGACGCCGACGAGCTGTCGCTCACCGGCCTGGCCAAGGAGGCGAACGACCTCGCCGAGCGGGCGCGCTCGAAGAAGCTCGGGCCCGACGAGCTCAAGGGCGGCACCTTCACGGTGACCAACCCCGGCGTCTTCGGCAGCCTCTTCGGCACGCCGATCATCAACCAGCCGCAGGTGGCGATCGTCGGCGTCGGCACGATCGAGAAGCGACCGGTCGTCGTCACCGACCGCGACGGCAACGACGCGATCGTCATCAAGACGATGTGCTACCTGTCGATCACCTACGACCACCGCCTGGTCGACGGTGCCGACGCCGACCGCTTCATGATCGACGTCCAGAAGGTCCTCGAAGAGGACCCCTGGAGCGAGCTCGACTCGTACACGAAGTAGCGCGCGGGCCGGGGCTCCTCCGGCCCCTGCGCACAAAGAAAAAGGCCGCCCCGTCTCCGGGGCGGCCTTTGCTCACTTCGTGCGCCCTCGCGGGCGCCCGGTGGGTTCGGTCAGACCTGGCTGTCGACGCGGCTGACGTTCTCCGCGGCCGGACCCTTCTGGCCCTCGACCATGTCGAACTCGACGCGCTCACCCTCGTTGAGCGACTTGAAGCCGCTGCCGCTGATCGCCGAGAAGTGCACGAAGCAGTCCTTGGCGCCGCTGTCGGGGGTGATGAAGCCGAAACCCTTGGCCTCGTTGAACCACTTGACTTTACCGGTGGTACGCATTGAACCTACTCCTCTTCTGTCTCTCCTGTCGTCGGAGTCCGGTGCAACCGTACCTGCCGACCACAAGGGTATATCCGCGGAGTTCCCCCCGCGTAGGGGCCGCCGGTCCGGCACCGGCGCACCTGCGCCGACGCCTCACCGACGATGAATCGCCGTTCCGGAGAGCCTTCTGTCTTGGGGGAAGTTTCCTCGCGGTGTTCACTGAAGCGGCGCATCGCTCTCGATGCACCAAGCGGAAATCTAGCAGATCTCCTCTCGGGCTGTCAAACGCGGCGGCGAGGGTAGGTATTCCTCCCCGGTTGACCGCGGGGCGAAGACTCGTGTACCATGGCGGTAATGGGACGTAACTCGACATGCCGGACGACATGCCGGACGGTCGGCCCCGCGGCGAGCGACGAAGCGCCTGCCAGCCCTTCCGCGGCCGACCCGCCGGCGCCGAACGCCTTCACGGGACGGTTCCTCGAGCGCCTGTCGGCGGAGGACCAGCCGGAGACGGCTCTCGCCGCCACACGCGAAGGTCCGTGGACGGTGGTGCCGAACGGGCACGGCCGCTGGGCGGTGTTCCGGGAAGGCGAGAGCTACGCGGACGGCGACGCACCGGCCGCGCTCTTCGCCGAACGCCATCAGGCGCTTCTCGCCGCCGCCGCGCTTCCCGGGACCGCCGAGCGCGGAACGCTCCGCCTCGTCGACCGGTGCCTGCCCGGCGGCTATCCGGTGACCGACGGCCGCCGGACCCTCGGCCAGCTCGCCTGGTTCGACCCGGACCTCGTCGGCGCCCTCGCCGTCCTCCGCGCCGTCGCCGCCTCGCCGCACGCGCTGGCGCTCCTGCTCGCCGCCGCCGGCCACGATGGGCTCGAGCGCGCCGGGCGCATCCTCGCCCGCCGGGTCGCCGACGAAGAGCCCGCCGCCTGAGGCGTCTCCCCCTCCCCCCCGCGCCCGAGCTATTGGTCAATCACTGCGGGCTACGGCTCAGGGCCTTGTCGCGATACATCGCCGTGTCGGCGGCCGCGAGCAGCCGCTCGGAGTGCTCGCCGTCGCCGAGCCGGCACGTCGCGGTGCCCACGGAGAGCGACAGCGGGAAGGTCGAGGGGCTCTCGCGGTTGCGCCGGGCGACGGCGGTGCGTAGCCGCTCGGCGACGCGGAGGCTCGCGTCGCTGTCGAGGCCCGTGGCGAGGACCGCGAACTCGTCGCCGCCGAGACGGCCGATGACGTCGCTCGCCCGGAAGCAGCCGGCGATCACCTCGGCCGCCGCCCGGATCAGCTCGTCCCCGGCGCCGTGGCCGGCGCGGTCGTTGACCGCCTTCAGCCCGTCGATGTCGAGAAAGAACAGCACCGCGGGCTCGCCGCGCAGGGGGCGGGCCTCGAGCCAGCGCTCCGCTTCCTCGAGGAAGCCCCGGCGGTTGAGCAACCCGGTCAACGCGTCGTGCCGCGCCTGGCGGCGGAGAGCCTGCCCGGCGCGGTGACGCTCGAGGGCGTGGAGGATCGCGAAGGTCAGCAGCCGCGGGTGGAGCCGGGTCTTCACCAGGTAGTCCTGGGCGCCCCGCTGCACGGCGCGCACCGCGAGCTCCTCGTCGTCGGAGCCGGTGAGCACGACCACGGGCACCTCGGGCCTTCGGGCGAGCAGGGCTTCGAGGGTTTCGAGCCCCCAGCTGTCGCTGAGCCCCAGATCGAGCAGGACCAGGTCGAAGTCGCTCTCTGCGAGGCGCGCGAGCGCCTGGTCGAGCGAGTCGGCATGGGTGAGCCGGAACCGCGTCCCGCCCTCGTCGTCGAGCGCCGAGACGAGCGCCCGCGCCGCGGTCGCCGAGTCCTCCGCGAGGAGGATGTCGAGGGGTGCGCTCGCGGCGTCGCGAGGCTCGCCGAGAGCTACTGCATGGGTCATTCTGCCTCCAGGGTTCGAGAGATCGTGGCGGTCAGGTCTCCGGGAGAGAGCAATGGGGATGCCACAGACGGGCGAGACCGCGAGGCCGGGGAATCCCCCGTCAGGAGGGGGCTTGCGGACCGTGTCCCCACACTCCCCCGGCCCCGGCCGTCCAGATCTCGGACGAGGATGTCCAGGAGCCGGACGGCGCGCCTGCGGACGCGGCCTGCCGTCCTGCTCAGGCGGGCGCGACGTCGCCGCGGTCCGCCGCGGAGGCCGCGCTCCGTCCGAGCAACGCAACGGTTCCGTCGAGCCGGGCGAAGCGGGGATCGCGGGTCGCGCCGGCCCGCCAGCGGGCGTGGATCTGCTGGACGATCACGGCGATCTTGACCAGACCGAAGACGTAGTGGACGACGAGCTCGTCGAGGCCGGCGCCGGTCGCCGACGCCCACCGCTCGGCGAGCTCGCGGCGGGTGAGCGAGCCGGGCAGTGCGGTCGGTCCCATGGCGAACTCCTGCAGCTCGGGCGGGTCGCCGGCCTCGACCCAGTAGCCGAGGGTGGTGCCGAGGTCCATCAGCGGGTCGCCGACGGTCGCCATCTCCCAGTCGAGGACCGCGGTGACCCGCGTCGGGTCGTCCGGGTCGAGAACCAGGTTGTCGTACTTGAAGTCGTTGTGGACCAGCGCGGCGCCCGAGGCCTCGGGCACGCGCGCCGCGAGCCAGCGGACCGCCCGTTCGAGCTCCGGGTGCTCGTCGGTCTCCACCCGCCGGTAGCGCGCGGTCCAGCCCTCGACCTGCCGCCGCGGGTAGCCCTCCGGCCGCCCGAGGTCGGCGAGGCCGACGGTGGCGGGGTCGAGCCGGTGGAGACCGGCCAGGGCGCCGGCCGCCGCCTCGGAGAGAGCCCGCGCCCGCTCCGGTGAGAGGTCGAGCCCGGAGGGGAGCCGGCGGCGCAGGACGAGGCCGGCCCGCCGCTCCATGACGTAGAACGGCGCGCCGATCACCTCCGGGTCGCCGCAGTGGAGGTAGGGGCGGGGGGCGAGCTCCCAGGCGGCGGAGAGCGCCGAGAGGACCCGATGCTCGCGCGCCATGTCGTGCGCGGTCGCCGCGAGGTCGCCGAACGGCGGCCGGCGGAGGACCAGCTCGCGGCCGCCGAGCCGGAGGAGATAGGTGAGGTTGGACCAGCCGCTGGGGAACTGGAGGACCTCGAGCTCTGCCCCCGGCGAGACCTCGAGGCCCGCCCGGGGCAGCTCGCGGCGCAGGTAGGCGGCGAGGGCGGGGAGGTCGAGCTCCTCGCCGCGGCGGACCGCGGTGGGGGCGTCGAGCGCCGGGCCGCCGCCGTGCCCTCCGGAGGACGGCTCAGCCATGCCCGACGGTCCGCGCCTCAGCCATCCTCGCGCTCCCCGGCCGGCGCGTAGTCCCGGAGCAGCCGCCGCGCGACGAGCGCCTTGTGGACCTCGTCCGGTCCGTCGTAGATCCGCGCCGCCCGCTCCTGGGCGTAGAACCACGACAGCACCGAGTCGTCGGAGACGCCGAGCGCGCCGTGCGCCTGGATGGCGCGGTCGACGGTGCGCAGCATCACCCCGGCGGCGTGGAACTTGACCGCCGAGATCTCGGTGCGCGCCGCGCGCGGACCGTCGGCGTCCATCCGCCAGGCGGCGTGGAGGACGGCCAGGCGGGCGGCGTCGATCTCGGCCCGGGACTCGGCGATCCACTCGGCGACCGGCCCGCGGGCCCCGAGCGGATCGCCCGGGGCGAGCTCGCGGGAGGCGGCCCGCCGGCAGAGCAGGTCGAGCGCGCGCTCGGCGATGCCGATCCAGCGCATCGCGTGGTGGATCCGCCCCGGCCCCAGCCGCTCCTGGGCGATCGTGAAACCGCCCCCCCGCTCGCCGAGCAGGGCCTCCGCGCCGACCCGGCAGCCGGTCAGCCGCACCTCGCCGTGGCTCGCCCAGCCGTCGCCCGGGTGCCCCATCACCCCGACGTTGCGCACCAGCTCCCAGCCGGGCGCGTCGGTCGGCACGACGAGCAGGCTCGCCCGGCGGTGGCGCGTCGCGTCGGGGTCGGTCACCGCCATGACCACCGCGAAGGCGGCCCCGTCCGCGCCGCTGGTGAACCACTTGCGGCCGTCGATCCGCCAGCCGTCGCCGTCGGGCACCGCGCGGGTGTCGATCCAGGTCGGGTTCGAGCCGGGCCGGCCGGGCTCGGTCATCGCGAAGCAGGAGCGGATCTCGCCGGCCAGCAGCGGCGCCAGCCAGCGCTCCCGCTGCTCGGGGGTCGCATGGTCGATCAAGATCTCGACGTTGCCCGCGTCGGGCGCCTGGCAGCCGAAAGCGTAGTGGCCGAAGGGGCTGCGGCCGAGCTCGGCCGAGACCAGGCCGTGCTCGACGAGCGAGAGCCCCATCCCGCCCCAGCGCGTGGGCACCTGCGGCATCCACCAGCCGCGCGCGCGGACCTCCCGGCGCAGCTCGGCGAGGCGCGGCTCGACCTCGCGGAAGGGCCGGTGGAGACCGTCGGCCTCGAGCGGCACGACCCGCTCGGCCACGAAGCGGCGGATCTCGGGCAGGAGCCCGGCGACGCGGGCGGGGAGCGAGAAGTCCATCGCGCGCGGGGAGGGAGCGGTCAGCCCTCGGCGGCCCGGGCGGGCTCGGGCCGGCCGGCCTCGGCCTCACGCTCGAGCTCGCCGAGCACGGCGAGCATCTCGTCGATCCCGCAGTACTTGACCCGCGGGCGGCCGGCGGCGGCGCCGCGCTCGGTCTCGAGCTCGTCGAGGCGGCACCAGTCCTCGAAGGTCACGTAGCGGACCCCGCGCGACTCCAGGAGCTCGGTGAACGCCTCGGGGCGCGGGTCGGCCGCGCCGGCAGCGAGCCCGGGGAGGTCCTCGAGCATCGCGGCGACGGTCTCGGCGGAGTCGGCCTTGTTGGTGCCGATCAGCCCGGTCGGGCCGCGCTTGACCCAGCCGGTGACGTACTCGCGGGAACGCGCCTCGCCGGTGTCGGGGTCGACCACCCGGCCGCGGTCATTGGGCACCACGCCGCCGCGTTCGTCGAAGGGGAGCCCGGGCAGCGGCAGCGAGCGGTAGCCGATCGCCCGGATCACCGCGGTCACCGGCAGGACTTCGGTCTCGCCGGTGCCGCGCGGCCGCAGCCGTCCCCCGGGCGAGGGGGCGAGCTCGTTGCGCTCGACCACCAGGCCGCCGATCGTCCCGTCGTCCGCTTCCAGCACCTCGACCGGCGAAACCTGGAAGCGGAAATGGATCCGCCGGGGCGAGCCGCGGTCGCCGCGCTCGGCGAGCTCGCGGAACAGCTCGAGGTTCTTCTCGCTCTGGCGGTCGATCTCGCCCGCCGCCTCCGGGTCCTCGAGCTCGGCCGGGTCGACGATCACGTCGACCCCCGGCAGCTCGCCGATCTCCTTGAGCTCGGGCGGCGAGCACTTCGCCTGGACCGGGCCGCGGCGGGCGAGCACGTAGACGTCCTCCACCCGGCTGGCGCGGAAGGCCTCGAGCGCCTCGTCGGCGATGTCGGTCGTCGCCAGCTCCGCGGCGGGCTTGGCGAGCACCCGGGCGCAGTCCATCGCCACGTTGCCGATGCCGACGACGGCGACCCCCCGGTGGGAGAGGTCGAAGTCGGCGCCCTGGAAGTCGGGATGCCCGTTGTACCAGGCGACGAACTCGGTGGACGACCAGCTCCCCGGCAGGTCCTCACCGAGAATGCCGAGCCGCCGGTCGGCCTGGGCGCCCACCGCGTAGACCACGAGGTCGTATCGGTCCAGCAGCTCCTCGCGCGAGACGTCGCTCCCCAGCGTGACGTTGCCGAGGAAGCGCACCCGCTCGTCGCGCGCCGCCTTCTCGAACACCCGCGAGACGCTCTTGATCTTCTGGTGATCGGGGGCGACGCCGTAGCGCACCAGCCCGTAGGGCGCCGGCAGGCGGTCGAGCACGTCGACCGACACCGCGAGGTCCGGGGCGTCGAGCAGCGCACCGACGGCGTACCAGCCGGACGGTCCCGCCCCCACGACCGTGACGCGCAACGGACGCTCGTGGCTGCTACCGATCGTCTGGCTCAAGGGTCACCCTCCGCCGGCGAGCTTACCGCAGCCCCCGCCGCGCGACCCGCGCCGCAACCGCGCCGCGCCCTCTCCGCGCACCCCTCCCGAAGGCCGGCGTCCAGACGCCGCGTCCAGCCTCTGGAACGGCGGCCCAGCCGTCCGGACACCGCGTCCAGGACCCGGAGGATCGGACCCTTTCGGCGCTTCTCGCCAAGCTCGAGAAATCCTTCTAAACCACTCTGGAGAAACGACTTGTAGCTACCTGCCTCCGTCGTCTCCGCACCGGACCGGCCCTTGCGCCAGGGGCGGGCCGAAGCGAACCGACCACCTACCGCAAGGAGACGACGATGCGTACCCTCACCACCCTCTCGACCACCGCCCTGCTACTCCTCGCCGCCGGCTGCTCCGGCGGCGGCGCCGGCCCGACCGCCCCGATCGCGGAGACCGGCGCCGGCGTCGTGCTCAGCACCTCCTACGGCACCGTCCACGTCGACGTCGGCGACTGCGCGTTCGACCCGGCCAAGGCCATCGACGCGATCGAGCGCGGCTACGCGCAGGCGCGCCAGCAGATCGGTCCCGAAGCCGACCGCCACCGCCTCGACGGCGTGCGAGTCGTGGTCCGCACCGAGCTGTCCCAGCCGGCCTACGGCGTCTATCACCCGAACAGCGACCAGATCGAGGTGCTCGAGGGCGTGGAGAACGTCCTGCGCCACGAGCTGCAGCACCGGTTCTGCTACCGCATGGACCTGCCGGAGGAGTGCTGCTACCTCCAGGACCACCCGGGCGGCTACGACCTCCGCTGCAAGAAGGTCTGACCCCGCGGACGTCGACGAGAGGGCCGGAGGAGGCGCAGCCCTCTCTTCGGCCGGCAGTCTCGCCGCGGCTCAGAAGCCGAAGCGCAGACCGAGGTAGATCTTCTCCTGGACCTCTTCGGTCGCCCCTTCGACGAGGTCCCACCGGCCGACGCCGAAGATGGAGACCGAGTCGCTCACCGGGACGTCGAGGCCGACCTGGGCGTTGAGCCCGAGCCGCTCTTCGGACTCGTCGATGTCCGTCAGGCTGATCGGGTCGCGGCGGACGAAGTCGACGAAGTGGATGCCGACGCCGGCGCCCCAGGTGTAGTTGGCCCAGCCCCCGGGGGTGACGCCGAGCAGGTTGACGCCGAGCAGCAGGTCGGTGTTGTTGGAGTCGTGCTCCCAGTACCCGATCTCGGGCTCGATGAACGCCTGCATCCCGCCGCGGCGCAGATCCTCGTAGGAGCGGTCGTGGTCTCCCAGCCGGATCCGGAAGGCGGCGGTCAGATAGGGCTCGACCTCCCCCCCGGGGTTGACGAGGCCGGCCCCGATCCCCAGACCGTAGTTGTCGGCATACCGGTCGTAGTCCTCCGGGTCGTCGTCGTCCTGCGCCCAGACCGGAACGGCCGCGAGCAGCGGCACGACCACCGCCGCCGCGAAGACCACCTTCATCCAACGCCTCATGATCATCTCCTCCTGGTTACTCGTCCTTGGGTCGATGACGCAGTGTCGCCGGCCATTCGATCGGATGCACGCGATGTCTCGACTTGATGTGAGCTGCAGCCGCCGTCCGTTACAGGCCGGGGCCGTTCGATCGGTCGGAATCACGGCTGAATGTACCACGGAAGTCGCAGGGCCGAAAGGCTATTCGCCTTCTGAAATAGCCCTATTGGAAGGCGGACCGGACGCGTTCCCCTCCGCCCCGCCGGCCCAACCGCCCAACCGCTGGCGGGGCTCGCCCCCTCAGCCCGCGCGGCGCCGGCCCGCGAGCGTCCGGTTTCTGGACGGCGGCGTCCCGACTCCAGACGCGGCGCCGTCGGCATCCGCGGGGCGCGCGCCGTCGAAGTCGAGCGGCGAGAGGTACTTGCGGCCTCGGCGACCGATTCGCCGGGCGCGGACCGCTGCTTGCACCACCCCGCTCGCGCCGGCGGGAAGCTCCCGGCGGCGCCGACGAGAGGACGACGATGACCGCCACCGCCCCCCAGCTCTCCTCCCCGGACGCCCTGGATCGCCGGGCCGCCCCGCGGATCCCCGCCCGCCTCGTCGTCTTCGTGCTCCGGCGGCACGATCCTGTACACAGCGCGCTGCTGGCCTCGACCCACGACGTGGGCCTCGACGGCATGTTCATCGAGCTCGAGCACCCGCCGCCGGTCGGCACCGTGCTCGAGATCGAGGCCTTCCACCCCGGCCGGGACGAGGAAGCGGTCCGCGCCGCGGCCGTGGTCCGCTGGCGTCGGCGCTGGCGTCGCCCGCGCGGTGTGGGGGTCCGGATCGTCCGGCTGCGCGGCGAGGCGCGGGAGCGGCTGGCGCGCTGGCTCGCGGACGTCGGGACGGGAACGGCGTGAGCGACGGCCGGCCGCGCTCCTCGCGGGCCGCGGGCGCGCCGCCGGACCTCGCGCGGGGGCCCTCGCCGGCGCCGCCCGTGGCCGCCGCCCCGCCCGGGGCTCTGCTCGATGGCCTGCGGGAGGTCGGCCGCGCGATGAGCGCCGCCGAGGACCTCGCGGCTTGCCTCCGGCGGGCGGTCGAGGCGATCCCTCGGGTCCTGCGCCGCCCCGAGCGGGCCTGGGCGAGGATCCATGTCGGCGCCCACGAGGCCGCCACGCCGGGCGCCCCCGAGGCCGGCCGCGGCATCGAGGTGCCCCTGCGCGCGGGCGACGAGACGCTCGGCGTCCTCGAGGTCGGGCACCTCGACGGATCCGGGGAGCTCCCGGCGGCGTCCCCGGCCGTCGGCGACGAGGAACGCGCAGCGCTCGAGAACGAGGAGCGCGCCCGCCTCGAGATCGTCGCCCAGCAGGTCGTCCTCGGCGTCCGGCGGAACCGCGCCGAGTCCGAGCTGCGGCGGCGGGACGAGCAGCTCGCCCTGGCGATCGACGGCCTGCGCGGCGGGATCTGGGACCTCCGCTTCGACCCGGACCGGCCGGGCGAGATGCCCGACCGCTGCTACCTCTCGGACTCGCTCAAGCGGCTGATCGGGTTCGAGCCGGACGAGCTCCCGAGCTCGCGGCTCGCCTGGTGGGAGCGGGTGCATCCGGAGGACGTCCCGCGGCTGGACCGCACGGCCGAGGATCACATCGCCGGCCGGACCGAGCTGCACGACGTCGAGTACAGGATCCGGCACCGCGACGGGAGCTTCCGGTGGCTGCACACCCGCGGCCGCATCCGCCGCGACGAGGCGGGTCGCCCGGTGCGCTGGACCGGGCTCGAGTGGGACGTCACCGCGGCGCGCGAGGCCGATTCGGCGCGCCGCCGGTCGGAGGAGCGCCTGCGCGACCTCGCCTTACGCGACCCGCTGACCGAGCTGCCCAACCGTGCGCTCGCGGAGCACCGCCTCGCCGAGGCGATCGCGGCCGCCGCCGAGGGCTCCCGGGTGGGCGTGCTGTTCATCGACCTCGACGAGTTCAAGATCATCAACGACTCCCTCGGGCATAGGGCGGGAGACCAGCTCCTCGTCCAGGTCGCGGGCCGGTTCCACACCTGCATGCGCGAGAGCGACTTCCTGGCGCGCTTCGGGGGCGACGAGTTCCTGGTCGTGCTCGAGGACCTCGCCTCGCCGGAGGCGGCGGTGCAGGTGGCCGAGCGCCTGCAGGCCTGCCTCGTCGAGCCGTTCGAGGTCGCCGGCACCGCGGTCCACCAGGCGGCCAGCATCGGCGTCGCGGTCGGCGGGGACGGCCGAGCGACGGTCGAGGAGCTGCTCCGCTACGCCGACGTCGCGATGTACCGGGCGAAGCGCAGCACCCACCGCTCGGTCGAGCTCTTCCAAGGCTCGGTGAGCGCTCCGGAGATCCGCCGGCTCCAGGAGGAAAACGAGCTGCGTGCCGCCCTCGAGCGGGGCCAGTTCGAGCTCCACTACCAGCCGATCGTCGACCTCGAGCGGCACGTCGTCCGGGGGGCAGAGGCGCTCGTGCGCTGGCGCCATCCGCAGCGCGGCCTCCTGCCGCCCGCGGACTTCATCCCGCTGGCCGAGGAGACCGGGCTGATCGTGCCGATCGGCGACTGGGTGATCGCCGAGGCCGTGCGGCAGGTGTGCCGGTGGCGCCGGCAGGGGGGCGTCGACGAGACCTTCGAGCTCAGCGTCAACCTCTCGGCCCGCCAGCTCGAGGCGACGGACTTCGTCCAGCGTGTCCAGCGGCTCCTCACGGTGTCCGGCTTCCCGCCGCACCAGCTCCTGCTCGAGCTCACCGAGAACGTCCTGCTGCGCTCGACGGTGCGGGCGCGCGACCTCAGGGACCTCGGCGTGCGGCTGGCGATCGACGACTTCGGCACCGGCTACGCGTCGCTCGCCTACCTGCGGCAGATGATCGTCGACACCCTGAAGATCGACCGTTCGTTCACTCGCGACCTGGACACCGACCCGACCTGCCTCAGGCTCGTGCGCAGCGTCTTCTTCCTCGCCGAGAGCCTCGACCTCAACGTCATCGTCGAGGGGATCGAGCGGCTGGACCAGGAGGACATGGTCACGCGCATGGGCGGCTCGCTGGTCCAGGGGTTCCTCTACTCGCGGCCCTTGCCGGCCGAGGAGTTCCTCGACCGGGGGATGCCGTGCGCGGCGTAGGTCTTGACGGCCTCGCCGGCCGCGGCGACCGCGAGCCGCAGGTGCCTGCCCTCCCACTCGAGGTCGGCGTGGCGGAGGCGTGCCTCCGGCGTCGCCCCGTCCGCTCGCCGCAGCCGCCACCTCTCGCCGCCGGCCGTCGCGCGGCGGGCCAGCGCCTTGCGCAGGCGAGGGTGCTCGCCGGAGGGGTGGAGGTCGAACACCGTCGCCGCGAGCAGCTCGTCGCGGGTGCGCCCGAAGACGGCGAGGGCGGCGTCGTTGACCGCGACGAGCATGCAGGTGTCGAGCTCGTAGGCCCAGGACGGCAGGGGCCCGCGCTCGAACAGCTTCAGGTAGCGCAGCTCGAAGATCGCATCGGAGGTCTTCAAGGTGAGGTCCCTCCCGCATCGGAACGGGCTGGGTTTTCAAGCATTCCGCAGTTGCGATCATAGACTATGATTCCCGAAGCGTTCTCGGGCACGCTGGATTATCATCGGACGGTCGAGGGTTCGAATGCCTCCACTTCCACCCGCTCTCCCATGACGGAGCTCTCCGTCGAAGCCCGCGAGCTGCCGGACCGGATCGGCGGCCTCTTCGAGGCGACGACGCTGGCGCTGGCGATCGTCGACCCCACCGGGGAGGTGCTGGCAGTCAACGCGGCGTTCCGGGGCCTGCTCGGCGATCCGCCGAACGGCTTCGTCGGCCAGGACCTCGCGACGCTCCTCGGCGTCCCGGAGGACTTCCTCGAGCCGGTCGTTGGCGTGGCCACGGGCGCCCGGGCGCAGTACCGCTTCGAGACCCGGGTGTTCGGCCAGGGCGCGGAGCGGTTCTGGGGCGCGCTGACCCTGGCGACCCTCGCCGGAGAGGAGCCGTCCGCCCTGGTCCTGCTCGAGAACGTCACCGACCGCCGGCGCATCGAGGAGGAGCAGCTCGGACTGCGCCTCGCCCTCGGCAAGGCGGCCTCCGAGTGGCGGGCGACCTTCGACGCGATCGACATCCCGATCTTCATCCTCGACGAGGACTCCCGCATCACCCGCCTCAACCGGGCGGCGCGCGACCTCGTCGGCGCGCCCTTCCGCAACATCCTCGGGCACCGCCTGGACGACCTCGGCCCGGGCGAGCCGTGGTCGAGCGCCGCCACCCTCGCGGCGCGGGTCCAGCGCGACCGGCGGCCGGGCGAGGAGGAGCTCCGGGGATCGGCCGAGGAGTCGAGCTGGGCGCTGGCCGCGAGCTTGAGCTTCCCGGACCTGTCGACGAGCCGGTCGCTGATCCTGACGGTGAGCGACCACAGCGGGATGGTGAGGCTCCAGGAGTCGCTGCGGCGGAGCGAGACGATGGCGGCGATGGGGTCGCTCGTCGCCGGCGTCGCCCACGAGGTGCGCAACCCGCTGTTCGGCATCTCGGCCGTCGTCGACGCGCTCCAGCGCAAGGTCGAGGAGCGCGACGGGCTGGGGCGTCACCTCGGCTTCTTGCGCCGGGAGCTCGACCGCCTCGAAGCGTTGATGCGCGACCTGCTCGAGTTCGGCCGCCCGGTGCGGCTCGACGCCTCGCCCGACGACCTCGACCGGGTCGTCGACGAAGCGGTCCGCGGCTCGGCCGCGCTGTTCGAGCGGGCGGGGGTCGAGGTGGAGCGCTCGTCCGCGGTGGGCGGCCTCGGGGTGCGGGTGGACCGCCCGCGCGCCGTCCAGGCCGTCCTCAACGTGCTCGAGAACGCGGCCCACCACAGCGCGCCGGGCCACCGCGTGCGGGTGAGGACCGGTTGCGACGAGGGGTGGTGCGAGGTCGTCGTCCACGACGCCGGGCGCGGGTTCGACCCCGCCGAGCTCGCCCGGGTCTTCGAGCCGTTCTACTCCCGCCGCCCGGGGGGCACCGGCCTGGGGCTCCCGATCGTCGCCCGGATCGTCGACCTCCACGGCGGCGAGGTCGAGGTCGGCAACCACCCCGACGGCGGCGGGCTCGTCGCCCTGCGCTTCCCGGCGTTCGACCCGGTGGCCGGCGGGCCGGCTCTCGACGCCGAGGCGACCCACGACTTCCACAGCGTGACCCGCCACGGTCCGCAGGAGGTTCCCTGATGTCCCGACCCAAGGTCCTGGTCGTCGACGACGACCCCGCGATCCGCTTCGCGGTCGGCGACTTCCTCGAGCACAAGGGCTACGCGGTCGAGTCGGCGGCGAGCCTCGGCGAGGCGCGCGAGGCGCTGCTCAAGACCCGGCCCGACGCGATGATCCTCGACCAGAGGCTGCCGGACGGCACCGCGGTCGAGGCGCTCGACGAGCTGCGCGCCGCGGACGCCGACCTCGTGGTGCTCCTGCTCACCGGCCACGGCTCGATCGAGCTCGCCGTCCAGGCGGTCAAGGCCGGGGCCGACCACTTCCTCACCAAGCCCGTCGAGCTCGCCGCGCTCGCCGCCGTCCTCGAGCGCTCGCTCGAGAACCAGCGCAACCGCAAGAAGCAGCGCGCCTCGGCCGCCGGCCAGGGGCGCGACGAGGTCGACCCGTTCCTCGGCACGAGCGCCGCGATCGGGCGCCTGCGGCGCGAGGCGATGCTGGCGCTCGGCACCGAGAGCCCGGTGCTGATCCAGGGCGAGACCGGCAGCGGCAAGGGGGTGCTCGCCCGCTGGCTCCACACCCACGGTCCGCGCGCCGAGGAGCCGCTCGTCGACCTCAACTGCGCGGGGCTGTCGCGCGAGTTTCTCGAGAGCGAGCTGTTCGGCCACGTGCGCGGCGCCTTCACCACGGCGGTGGCCGACAAGAAGGGGCTGCTCGAGATCGCCCACCGCGGCGTCGTCTTCCTCGACGAGATCGGCGACACCGACCCGCGGATCCAGGCCAAGCTGCTCAAGGTGCTCGAGGAGAAGTCGTTCCGGCGGCTCGGCGAGGTGCGCGACCGTCGGGTCGACGTCCAGCTCGTCGCGGCGACGAACCGCGACCTGATGAAGATGTGCCGGGAGGGGGGCTTCCGCTCGGACCTCTACTACCGGATCTCGACGATCCCGATCACCGTCCCGGCGCTGCGCGAGCGCAGCGAGGACATCCCGGGGCTCGCGGCGGACCTCCTCCGGCGGCTCGCCTTCGACCTCAAGCGCGGGCCGCTCGAGCTGACCGAGGAGGCCGCCGAGGAGCTCCGGCGCCACCGCTGGCCGGGCAATGTCCGCGAGCTGCGCAACGTTCTCGAGCGGGCGGCGCTCTCGGTGCGCGACGGGCGCATCCGGCGGCGCGACCTGCGCTTCGACGCGGCGATCGGCGTCGTCGACCCGGTCGACACCGGGCTCACCCTCGAGCAGCTCGAGCAGCTCCAGATCCACCGGGTCCTCACCGAGGAGCGGGGCAGGGTGGTCGCCGCGGCCGAGCGTCTCGGCGTGCCGCGGAGCACCTTGTACATGAAGATCAAGACGTACGGTATCGACCTCGACGCCTACCAGAGCTGAGCCGGAGCCCACCGGAATGCCCTCCGTCCTGCTCGTCGACGACGAAGAGACCATCCTGTTCGCGCTCGAGGACTACCTCTCCGCGGCCGGCTGGGAGGTCGCCACCGCACGGGGTCGCGCGGCGGCCGAGCTCCTCCTCGACGAGCGGAGCTTCTCGGCGGCGGTCGTCGACCTGCGCCTGTCGGTGGCCGACGACGGGGGCGCCGAGGGCCTCGAGCTGGCGCGGCGCATCCGCGAGCTGCGGCCCGAGGCCCGGGTGCTCGTGCTCACCGCCTACGGCTCGAACGAGCTCGAGGAGACCGCTTACCGCCTCGGCGTCGCCGCCTGGCTCCAGAAGCCGCAGCCGCTCGACCGCCTGCACGCGCGTCTCGCCGCCCTGGTCGACGACGCCTGAGCCGCGTCCGGCATCTGGACGGCGCGTCCACCGCCGGGACGCCGCCCTCGCCGGGCTGCTCGACGAGCTCGGCCGCGACAGGCGCAACTCGTTTCCAGACAGTCGCTTGCGCGTGAGCTGGCGGACCCGGCCGGCCTGGTATCCCCCTTGCCCTACCAGGGAGCGGAGGACGAAACCGATGCCAGCACCGACGAACCACCTGCCCCATCTCCTGATGCTCCTGCACGCCGTCGACCGGCTGCGGTCCGACCCGGCCCTGCCGCCGAGCTTCACCATGCCGGAGCGGATCTTCCTGGCGCGGGAGGAGCCCGAGCACTTCTGGGAGCTCCTCGGCGTCCGGCTCCAGGGCCACCCGTCGCTCGTCTTCGGAGCGGTCCGCTTCCGCCGGCAGTCGAAGGAGCGCGGCGACTGGGCGCGGCAGTCGCTGGTCAGCTATCTGTCGTCGCCGGCGCGGGAGATCGGCCTCGCCGAGACCCCGCTGCCCCCGCACCTCGTCGAGCTGATGCTTCCCGAGACCGGTGAGTCGATCCTGGCGTTCCTCGAGCGCGCCCGCGGTGGCGGGAGCTGTCGCCGCGTCCTCGTCGACCGCGAGGTCGTCGAGCTCGCCTTCGACCTGCGGCTCGACAACCCGTCGCGCCACCGCCCGACCGGTGAGAGCGTCGTGGAGAGCGACTCCCTGCACCTGTTCCGCACGGTCCAGGGCCACATCCTGTCGGCCTATCCGCACCGGCTCGACCGCAAGCTCCTGCGCAGCGAAGACTTCCTCGCGCTGCGGCGGGCGACCCAGCACACCGCGACCTCCGACCGGCCGCTGCCCACCCTGGTCGTCAACCGCTCGTTCCTGACCATGGTCGCCAAGATCGAGGGTGGGCTGGCCGGCTGGCTGGCGCACTCGGTCCCGTTCCTCGGCGACCTCGCGAACCCCAAGCACCTGCTCGACCCGCTGCTCGAGAGCTACAGCGCGTACCGCCAGCGGCTGCTCCACGAGGAGCCCGTCCGGCGGACCGCCTGAGCGGCCGGCCGGGCGGCGGGCGGCGCGGATTCGCCGCGCCGCGGCGGACGGTGGTATAAGTGTCGGGCTCAGACCACGCCGGAGGCCCGACCCCATGTCCGATCCCAGTCCCGAGCCGGCCCTCGCGGCGGGCGAAGCCGCCCCCGCCCGGCCGCCCGCGCCGCTGCCGTCGGAGAACCGCGCCTCGGCGCTCGAGGAGGTCACCGCCCGGGCCGACACCGTGTGGACGCACCCGAACGGAGGCCCGGCGCTGCCGCCGATGGAGCGCCAGGAGCTCGCCGGCCCCCACGGCCGGGTGGCGATCGTCGCCGGCGCCCGCACCCCCTTCGTCAAGGCGGGCACAGTCTTCCGCGACATGGACGTCGTCGACCTCTCGGGGGTCGCCGCGTCGGCGCTCCTGGCGCGCAGCGGCGTCGACCCGGCCGAGGTCGACATGTCGGTCTTCGGAGTCGTCATCCCGGCGCTCCACGCCCCGAACCTCGGGCGCGAGGTCGTCTTCCGCACGTCGCTGCCGGCGACCACGGTCGGCACCACCGTGAACCTCGCCTGCGCCTCGGCGAACCGGGCGATCACCTTCGGGGTCGAGGCGATCCTCGAGGGCGAGGCCGAGGTCGTCCTCGCTGGCGGCGCCGAGTCGCTGTCCAACGTGCCGATCCGCTTCTCCGACGAGGCGGCGCACGTCTTCATGGGCCTGTCGAAGGCGAAGACGCTGCCGGCCAAGGCGAAGATGCTGGCGAAGCTCCGGCCGCACGACCTCGCCCCGGTGGCGCCGGCGATCGCCGAGTACACGACCGGGATGACGATGGGCGAGTCGGCCGAGAAGATGGCCAAGGAGAACGACGTCTCCCGCCGCGCGCAGGACGAGGTGGCGCTGATGTCGCACCAGCGGGCCGCCGCGGCGCACGCCGAGGGGCGCTTCGCCGAGCAGGTCGTCCCCACCTTCCCGCCGCCCGGCCACGACGAGGCGGTGACCTTCGACAACGGCGTCCGGAGCGACAGCTCGATGGCTGCCCTCGCCCAGCTCAAGCCGGTCTTCGACCGCCGCTACGGGACGCTGACCGCGGGCAACTCGAGCCCGCTGACCGACGGGGCGGCGGCGGTGCTGCTGATGAGCGAGGAGAAGGCGAGGGCGCTCGGGCACGAGCCGCTCGGCTACGTGCGCTCGTTCGCCTTCACCGGGGTCGACCCGGGCGACCAGCTCCTGCAGGGGCCGGCCTACGCCGCCCCGGTCGCCCTCGCCCGCGCCGGGGTGACCCTGGCCGACGTCGACCTCGTCGAGATGCACGAGGCCTTCGCGGCCCAGGTCCTGTCGAACCTCAAGGCGTTCGCCTCGAAGAAGTTCGCCCGCGAAGAGCTCGGCCGCGACGAGCCGCTGGGCACGGTCGACTTCGACAAGATCAACGTCGACGGCGGCTCGATCGCGATCGGGCACCCGTTCGGCGCCACCGGCGCGCGGGTGACCATGCAGCTCCTCCACGAGCTCCGCCGCCGCGACCTGAACCTGGGCCTGATCACCGTCTGCGCCGCCGGCGGCACCGGCTTCTCGATGGTCGTCGAGCGGCAGTAGAGAAGGCCGCTCCGCGCCGCACCCGACCGCCGCCGGATGAGCGCGTCCCGCCCCCTCGCCGGCGTCACGGTCGTCGACCTGTCGCGGCACCTGCCGGGGCCGCTCGCCGCGAAGCTCCTCGCCGACCTCGGCGCGCGCGTGGTCAAGGTCGAAGAGCCGCGAGACGGCGACCCGCTGCGGCTCGCGCCGCCGCTCGTCGGGGGATGGAGTGCGCTCGCTGCGGCGCTGCTCTCCGGGGTCGAGAGCGTCGCCCTGGACCTCAAGAGCGAGACCGCCCGTGAGGTCCTCGCCGCGCTCCTCGAGCGCGCCGACGCGCTCCTCGAGACCTTCCGCCCGGGCACCCTGGCGAGGCTCGGCTTCCCACCCGGCGAGCTCGCGCGACGCTACCCGCGGCTCGTCGTCTGCTCGCTCTCGGGCTACGGCGAGGACGGGCCCCAGGCCGCCCGGACCGGCCACGACCTGACCTACCAGGCGCTGGCCGGCGCCCTCGCCCCGACCGCCCGGATGCCGGCGCTGCCGCTGGCCGACCTCCTCGGCGCGTGGAGCGCCGCCCTCGCCGTCGTCGCCGCGCTCCGCCGCCGCGACGCCACCGGCCGCGGCGCACGGATCGACGCCTCGCTCTACGACGCCGCCCTGCACGCGAACCTGGTCGACTGGGCCGAGGAGGCCGGCGGCGAGCGGGAGGTCGGCCGGCCGCTGCCGCTCTCGGGCGCGCTCGCCTGCTACAACCTCTACATGACCGCCGACCGCGGTTACGTCGCCCTCGCCTGCCTCGAACGCCATTTCTGGGAGCGCTTCTGCGCCGCGGTGGGGCGCGAGGACCTGGTCCGCCGCCACCTCGACACCCGCCCCGAGGCGAAGCGGGCGGTCCAGGCGGTCGTCGGCGCCCGGACCCGCGACGAGTGGGCGGCCCTCGCCCGCGAGCACGACCTGCCGATCGAGCCCGTGCTCTCGGCGGCCGAGGCGCGGGCGCACCCCCAGGCGCGCCTCCGGGCGGTCGTCGGCGCGGGCGACGACGGCCTCCCCCGCGTCGCCTTCCCGGCCCGCTTCGACGGCGAGCGTCCGGCTGCGTCCGGCCGCGTCCCCGGCCTCGGCGAGGACACCGACGCCCTCCTCGCCGAGCTGGGGATGACGATGACCGGCCGCGAGAAGCGCGCCGGCGGGATCGGCCGGCGGCCGAGCGTTCGGCGGGCTTTCGCGCGATGGGTGGCGAAGCGGCGGACGCCCAAGGTGTAGGCGGAGCACAGCAAGACGAAAAGATCAGCGAAGGAGGCCGGATCGATGGCTAGCCCCTATTTCTCACCGCGGTTCGTCGCGAGCCGGCGGAGGTCGACGTCTACCGCGGTGGCGGCCGGAGCCGCCTTCTTCCTTTCACCGGTCTTCTTCGCCGTTCCCCCGGCGGCCGCAGCCGCTCCCGGCGCGCCCGTTCCCGACGAGTGGCTCACCGTCGCCGAGCGGTCCGGGTTCCGGGCGACCGCGTCGTACGAGGAGACGATCGACTTCCTGCACCGGCTCGACGAGGCCTCCGAGGCGATCCGGCTCGAGACCTTCGGGACCTCGGCCCAGGGGCGGCCGCTGCCGCTGGTCGTGCTGTCGGCCGAGGGGGCGTTCACGCCGGAGGCGGCGGCGCGGCTGGCGCGGGAGGAGGGCAAGCCGGTCGTCCTGGTCCAGAACGCCGTCCACGCCGGCGAGATCGACGGCAAGGACGCCTCGCTGATGCTCCTGCGCGACGTCGCCCTCGGGCGCCGACCGGAGCTCGCCGCCGCGGCGACCCTGCTGGTCGTGCCGATCTACAACGTCGACGGGCACGAGCGGGTCTCTCCGTGGAACCGGCCGAACCAGGACGGGCCGGAGGAGGGGATGGGCTTCCGTACGACGACGAGCGGGCTCGACCTCAACCGCGACCACCTGAAGGCCGTCTCGCCCGAGGCGCGCGGGGTGCTCGCGCTGTTCGACCGCTGGCGGCCGCACCTGCACGTCGACGACCACGTGACCGACGGCTCCGACCACGGCTGGGTGCTGACCTGGTCGTGGGCCGAGCCGCCGCAGGTCCACCCGGCGATCGGCGCCTGGCTCGCCGAGCACATGCCGAGGGTCCTGGCGGTGACCGAGGCGAAGGGCCACCCGGCCGGCCCGTACGTCGACCTCGAGGACCGCAGCGACCCGTCGCAGGGCTTCTCGTCGCGGATCGCCGAGCCGCGGTTCGCGACCGGCTACTACCCGCTGCGCCACCGCCCGTCGATCCTCGTCGAGATGCACTCCTACAAGCCCTACCGCGAGCGGGTGCTCGCCAACCGCGACTTCCTCGCCGAGCTCGTCGTCGAGGCCGGGCGCGGCGGGCGCACCCTGATCGACGCGGTCGCGGCGGCGCAGGCGGCCACCGTCGCCGCCGGCCGGCCCGACGCGCCGCCGTCGACCGCGGTCCTCTCCTGGGTCGACGCCCCCGAGCCCGACCGCCTCGTCGTCCCGTTCCACGAGTGGCGGCTCGAGCCGTCCGTAGCCCTCGGCGTCCCGGTCCTCGTCTACGGCGACGAGCTGCGGCCGACCGAGGTCGACTGGTACCACCGCCCGGCCCCGGAGAAGACCGTCGCCCGCCCCCGCGGCTACCTCGTCGAGCCCGGCTGGCCCGCGATCGAGGAGCGGCTCGCCGCCCACGGTCTACGGGTCGAGCGCCTCGTCCGCCCGGTCGACGCCGCCGTCGAGACGATCCACGTCCCCGCCCCCGCCTTCGCGGACACCTCCTACCAGGGCCTGGTCCGGGTCGCGGCCGAGGTCGAGCGCCGCCCGGCCCGCATGCGCGTCCCCGCCGGCACCCTCTGGGTCCCCGCCGACCAGCCCGCCTTCGACGTCGCGATCCACCTGTTCGAGCCCGACGCCCCCGACTCGCTCTTCGCCTGGGGCCTGCTCTCGACGGTCACCGAGCGCAAGGAGTACATCGAGGCCCGCGTCCTCGAGCCGCTCGTCCGCGAGCTGCTCGCCTCCGCCCCCGGCCTCGCCGCCGAGTGGGCCGCCGCCCTCGAAGACGAGGCCTTCGCCGCCGACCCCCAGGCCCGCTGGGAGTGGTGGTACCGCCGCACTCCGTACTGGGATGCGACGGTCGGCCGCCTGCCGGTCGTGCGGGTTCTCGAGCGCCCGCCGGGTCTGGTCACACGCCCTCGCTGACCCCGCGGGGGCAGCGTCGCCGGCATCGGGGTGGCGGAACGTGGCGGGCGTCCGTAAATACGAACATTGAGGACAAATCTCAGTGGATTTGCTAATATTGACAATATGCGAATTCGACGAGAGGGAGGCGCATCGCTAGCCGCCGCCGCGCTCGCGGTTCTCGATGCCTCCCCCAACGCGGTCGTCGCGGTCGATCGCCGCGGCCGCGTCATCTACGCGAATCAGAAGGTCGAGTCGACCTTCGGCTGGACGCCCGAGGAGCTCCTCGGCGAGCCGGTCGAACGACTCGTCCCCGAACGGGTGCTCAGCCGCCACGAGGCTCACCGCGAGGGGTTCCTCGCCCGGCCGGTGGCGCGGCCGATGGGCATCGGCCTCGATCTCGCCGGTCGTCGTCGCGACGGGCGCGAGTTCCCGGTCGAGATCAGCCTGGCGCCGGTCGAGACCGACGCGGGGATGGTCATCGTCGCCACCGTCATCGACATCACCGCCCGCAAGACGCTCGAGAACGAGCTCCTGCAGGCCCAGAAGATGGAGTCGCTCGGGCGCCTGGTCGGCGGCATCGCACACGACTTCAACAACATGCTCTCGGCGATCGGCGGCAACGCCGAGCTGCTGCTCGCCGATCTCGCGGACGGCCGGGAGCCGGCCGAGCTGCGCCGGAGCGCCGACGAGATCAAGAGCGCCGCCGAGCGCGCCGCCACCCTCACCCGCCAGCTCCTCGCCTTCAGCCGCCAGCAGGTCGTGCGGCCGCAGGTGCTCGACCTCGATCGGGCGGTCGCCGAGCTCGAGCCGATGCTGCGCCGCCTGATCGGCGAGAACGTACGGCTGAAGCTCGCTCTCGAAGCGGGGCCGGGACGACTGCGCGCCGACCGGGGACAGCTCGATCAGATCCTGGTCAATCTCGTCGTCAACGCCCGCGACGCGATCTCCGACTCGGGCACGATCACCGTGGAGACCGCGGCGGTCGACTTCGACGAGCCGTTCGCGATGCGTCACTTCGAGCTCGACCCCGGCGCCTACGTGATGCTGGCGGTGAGCGACGACGGCGCCGGCATGGACCAGGCGACCCGCGAGCACGCCTTCGAGCCGTTCTTCACCACCAAGGAGCCCGGCAAGGGGACCGGCCTCGGCCTGGCGACCGTCTACGGCATCGTGCGCCAGGCCGGCGGCCACATCTGGCTCTACTCCGAGCCCGGCCACGGCACCACGTTCAAGCTCTACTTCCCGGCCGTCGCGGAGGAGGGCGAGGCGGCGGTCCCGCGGGCCGCGGCGACAGCCGCGGGCTCGGGGCGGCTGCTCGTCGTCGAGGACGAGGGGGCGGTACGGGAGCTGACCACCCGCGTCCTCGAGCGCGCCGGCTACCGGGTGACCGTGGTCGACGACGGGCTCCAGGCGCGCGCCGCCCTGGAGGAGTCCGGCGCGGTCTTCGACGCCGTGGTGAGCGACGTCGTGATGCCCGGGCTCTTGGGCACCGCGCTCGCCGAGTGGCTGTTCGTGAACCGGCCCGGCGTCGGCGTCGTGCTGCTCTCGGGCTACACCGCCGAGTCGCTCGACCTCGAAGGCGCGCTCGCCCACGGCGCCCGCTTCGTACCCAAGCCGTTCAGCCCGGAGGCGCTGCTCACCGCGGTGGCGGGGGCGCTCGCCCGGCGGCGGGCGGAGGAGGACGAAGGTGGACGCTGACCGCCGGACGGCTCTGCCGGTCCTCGTCGCCGACGACGACGCGGCGCTCCGCAGCCTCTACGTCCGCGCGCTCCAGCGCGCCGGCTTCGCCACGATCGAGGCCGCGAACGGGCTCGAAGCGCTCCGGCGGATCGCCGAGGAGGAGGTGGGGCTGGTCCTTCTCGACATCCACATGCCCGGGATGGACGGGGTCGAGATCGTCAAGCGGCTGCGCGCCGACGAGCGCACCCGCACGCTGCCGGTCATCCTGATCACCGGCACCTCGGAGGAGGTCGGCGATCGGGTGCGCGGCCTCAGGGCCGGCGCCGACGACTACGTGGTCAAGAGCACCGATCTCAGGGAGCTGGTGGCGCGGGTGCGGGCGCGCGTCCGGGCGCGGACGGCCTGGTCCGACCATCTCGAGCGCGCGCTGGCCAACCGCGCCCGCGTCGTGGCGACGCTGGCCGCCGTGCCTGCGGCGCCCACCGCCGAGGAGACGGCGGCGGCGCTCGTCGAGCGGCTGGCCCGCGAGCCGGGGCTCTCCTTCGTCTCCTTCCTGGTCGCCGAGCCCGAGGGCGGGCTCGCGCCGCTCGCCGGCTGGAAGGCGGGATCCGGCCCGTGGGTCGGCGGCCCGTCCCTCGCCCCGGAGACCAGCCGCTACCTCCGCGAGCGCGCCGATGCGGGTCCGTGGGCGGCGACCGGCGAGAGCCCGCCCGTCGACCATGCCGGCCGCTACTCGCCCGAGGAGATCGGCACGACCTGCGTGGCGCCGCTCCAGGGGAACGGCGAGTTCCTCGGACTGCTGGTCGTGGGCACCGCACCGGGGGTCGCCGCGGCCGGGCCGACCGGCGACCTCCTCGCGGCGGCGATCGACTACGCGGCCGTGGCGAAGGCCGTCCTCGGAGCCGGCCTCCACCGGCGCCGGCGGAACGCGAGCGAGCGCCGCGACGTCGAGAAGGTGATCGACGAGCTCGCCTTCAGCACCGTGTACCAGCCGCTCGTCCGGATCGCCGACCGGCACGTCGTCGGCTACGAGGCGCTCACCCGCTTCACCGACGGCGAGCGACCCGACCTGCGCTTCCGCGAGGCCGGCCGCCTCGGCCTCGGCCTGCGGCTCGAGGAGGCGACGCTCGAACAGGCGATCCGCGCCGCCGCGGCGCTGGAGGCGACGTGCCCGCTCGGTCTCAACATGACCCCGGACCTGATCCTCGAGCCCGATTGGCTCGGCGCGCTGGCCGGCCGCACCGACCGGCGGCTCGTCGTCGAGCTGACCGAGCACGCGCAGATCCCGGACTACGACGAGCTGCGCCGGGCGCTCGCCGGCCTGCCGCCGCGGGTCGAGGTGGCCGTGGACGACGCCGGCGCGGGCTACGCCAGCCTGCGCCACATCCTCGAGCTCCGCCCGCGCTACGTGAAGCTCGACATGGCGCTGGTCCGCGGCATCGAGACCGACCGGGTCCGACAGTCCCTGATCACCGGCCTGGCCCACTGCGTCGAGGACATGGCCGCAGACGTCATCGCCGAAGGGGTCGAGACCGCCGCCGAGGCCGAGACCCTCCTCCACCTCGGCATCGTCTTCGCCCAGGGCTACCTCTTCGGCCGACCGGCGCCGGTGGAGAGCTGGGTCTAGACGGCCCCCCGGCCGGCCCGGCGGTATCGCCGTTGCAGCTCCGAGGGGGTGAGACCTACCCCACGACACCACGTAGATTGAAAGGACCCAGAGATGTCGAGCCTCGAGACGACCACGAAACGCTCGCGGAGCGCCGCCCGCGTCGCCGCCGCCGCGGCGGCGCTCCTGCTGATCGCGCTCGCCGCGGCCGCCGCCACGCCGCAGGCGCCCGCCGCCGAGGAGGCCCTCGCCGCCGAGATGACCGGCAAGTACACCGGCATCCTCGTCGACACCCACGCCGTCTACCCGCGCGAGCTCGCGCAGCGGCTGACCGTCCGCTTGGACCGGCTGACCACCGAGGCGGAGGCCGACCGCATGGCCGAGATCCTCCGCGACCGGGGCCACGACGCCCTCGAGGACGAGCTGTGGAAGAAGGACGTCGGCCGGATCCAGATCGACCAGGGGCTCGGCTACCCGATCGCCGCCGCCCTCGCCTTCGAGGAGGAGGGGATGGACCGGCTCGTCCTGGTGATCACCCGCCCGATCTCGATCGGCGAGATCTTCTCGGCCTCGCGCAGCGCCGACTACCCGTTCAGCGTCGTCGCGCTCGACCTCGGCGAAGACGGCGAGGGGAGCGGCGAGCTGGTGGTCGCCGCCCAGCTCCACTTCGGCGACGACGGCCGCCTGCTCGTCGACGAGTACGGCGCGGTTCCCCTGCGCATCCTCAACGTCGACCGCGACTCCCGCTGACGCGGTGCGCCGGCCGGAGCCGCGCTCACGGCGTCTCCCCGGCCGCGGCCTCCTCCTCGTCCTCGACCGGGTCGACACCAGCGCCACCGTCGCGATCCGCGTGACCAGGAGCGAGATCGCGATGACGGTGAGGAGCGTGGCGAGGGCGGTTTCATGTACCGCGGACCAGCTCGAACCGCGCCTCGGCGCGGTCGGCCCTCCGCCGATAGCTCTCGCCGCTCACCCGCTCGCGGAGGCGGTCGGAGACGGGCAGCACCATCGGCATCGAGGGCATCTCGAAGCGCTCGCCGGTCGCGGCGTCGACGAGCCGGCCCTCGTCGACCGCGCGGGTCGCCTCGCCGAGGCCGAGGTCGCCGACCGCCCGCCGGAGGGCGCGGAAGCGGGCCTCGTCCTCGGGGTCGACGAAGCGCAGGTGACGGCGCGACTGGGCGGCCAGGTGGTAGTGGGAGGGGACGAAGAGGATGCCGTCGAGCTTGAGCCGCTCGCACATCAGGACGAGGACCGAGGCGACCTCGGCGAGGAGCCCCAGGCCCGGGTGGCGCTGGCCGGGGAGCGCCGGGCGCTCCCGGTTGAAGGCGGCGCGCGGGTTCTGGAGCAGCAGCCACTCGACGCGCAGCACCTCGAAGCCGGGGAGCGAGTGGCGGTCGCGGCCGGCGCGCAGCTCGATCAGGAGCTCGCGCCGGTCGGCTCCGCCCCACACGCGCACGGTGTCGCCGGCCGCGCCGCCGAGCTCGAAGGTGACCGTCGGGTGCGGGTAGCCGAGCTCGCGCAGCCGGTCGAGCAGGCCCACCCGCTCGAGCGCCAGCTCGACGCCGTCGCGGCTGTAGAAGCCGAGGAGCTTGCGCGGTGGAGCACCGGCGAGCGGGCCGAGAACGTCCTCCTCGCGCAGGTCCCACCCCGCTCCGCCGTCCGCCTCACCGTCGCCGCCGGCCCCGTCCTCGCCGGTGAGCTGGGTGACGCGCAGGGCGGCGGCGGCGCGGCGGTAGCGGGCCAGCGTCAGCTCCTCGTCGCTCGGCGGCTCGACCTCGCGGCCGGTGGCGAGCCAGGCGGCGTAGCGGGCGGTGTGCCGCCAGGCGGCGCGGCCGTAGCCGCCCGCGGTGACGACGACCAGCGGCAGCTTCTCGCCGCGCCGGTTACCGCCGCTGCCGCCGCCGCCACCGCGGCCACCGCCGCGGACCAGCCGGGTGACGAAGCGGTCGCGCTCGAGGAGCCCGGCGCCGCTCATCCGCCAGTCGCCGATCTCGTCGTCCTCGGCCGGGTCGGCCCCGGCGAGGTAGACGACGAGGGCCGGCCGCAGCCGCGCGACGAGGGGCGGCAGGGTCTCGGCCAGGGCGGCCAGGCAGACCGCGTCGCCGACCCCCGCGCCGAGCTCGATCGAGGTCGACTCGACCGCGTCGGGGTCGGTGCCCGACGACTGGTTGTGGATCGAGTAGGTGTGCACGGTCGGGTCGAGGGCGAAGACGGCGCGCGTGCCGTCGCCGTCGTGGAGGTCGCAGTCGACGACGAGGACGGTCCCCTCGAGCCCCTCGCGCCGCGCCTCGACGACGGCGACCGCCACGTCGTTGAGCAGGCAGAACCGCTCCCCCCGGTCCGGGAAGGCGTGGTGGAGACCGCCGCCCAGGTGGAGGACGACGCCGCCGCTCTCGAGGGCGCGGGAGACGGCGAGCCGCGTGCCGCCGGCCATCCGGCGCTGGAGCTCGAGGAAGCGCGTCCGCGCCCGCTCGTCGACCGGCACGCCGACGATCCGGGTCAGGGTCGCCGGGTCGGCGAGCGACTCGAGGTAGGAGACCTCGTGCACGCGGCGCAGCGCACCCCACGAGGCGACGGGCGGCACCTCGACGCCGCCCCGGCCGACGAGCCGGTGGGCGGCGAGGAAGCCGAGGACCTTCTCGCCGCGGTGCGGGTCGTGGGCGACCCCCGAGCCGCCCAGCCGGTAGCGCGGGCTGTAGACCAGGCCGAGGCGGGGCGCCACCGCGCCCGAAAGGCGCTGCCGGAGACGGCGGGGCAGGAGCGAGATCACCGCAGCTCCGCCCAGGTCGCCCCCCAGCCGCCGGCGCCCGGGTCGGCGTCGCCGAAGCGCACCACGCGCGGGTCGCGCTCGAGGAGGGTCCGCACCGTCTTCCGCTGCACGCCGACGCCGCGGCCGTGGACGATCCGCACCCGCCGGAAGCCCGCCGCGTACGCCTCGTCGAGCCAGTCGCGCACCAGGGCCGGCACCTCGCGCGGCGGGAACGAGTGGAGGTCGAGCTCGTCGGTGATCGGCAGCTCGACCGGCTCGGGCTCGAGCGCGTCCTCGCCGCCGTCCGGCCGATCGGGGCCCTCGGGATCGCCGCTCCGCATGCCGACAGCCTAGTCCACGCGGGAGACAGGCCGACCACGGTTCACCCGTGATGGTAGGCAACCCAGCGGCGCCGACCGCCGTAGACAGGACCGGACCCCCACCCGGGAAGCCATGGACGCCTTTCTCCAGGACTTGCGGTACGCGGCACGCAAGCTCGCCGCCAGCCCCGGCTTCTCCGCGGTCGCCGTCGTCACCCTGGCGCTGGCGATCGGCGCCTCGACCGCCGTCTTCAGCGTCGTCGACGGGGTGCTGCTCGCGCCCCTGCCCTACGACGAGCCCGGGCGGCTGGTGCTCCTGTGGAACCGGATGACCGCCTCGAGCTTCGAGCGGGCACCGGTCTCCGCGCCCGACGTCGCCGACTACCGGGAGCGGGCGCGGCGGTTCTCCGGGATCGCGGCGACGAACAACGTCCAGGAAGGGACGCTGACCGGCGGCGGCCCGCCCGAGCAGATCAAGATCGGCGGCGTCACCGCGAACTTTTTCGACGTCCTCGGCGCCGACCCGCTCCACGGCCGCACCTTCCGGCCCGAGGACGAGGCGCCGCCCCCACCGCCGCCGGCCGACCCCGAGGCGGCGCCGCCGCCGCCCGCCCCCACGGCGATGGTCCTCGCCCACGGCTTCTGGCAGCGGCGCTTCGGGGGCGACCGGGCGATCGTCGGGCAGACCGTCTCGATCAACGGCTTCCCGTCGCTCGTCGTCGGTGTCATGCGCCCCGACTTCCGCCTGCTCATGCCGGCCGACGCCGGTATGCCGACCGACATCGACGCCTGGCAGCCGCTGCGCTTCGACCTCACCACCGGCGCCCGCGACCAGCAGTTCCTGCGCGTCGTCGCCCGGCTCGCCCCCGGGGCCACGCTCGCCGCCGCCCAGCAGGAGATGGACGCCATCGCCGAGCGCCACCGCGCCGAGCACCAGTTCCACCAGAACATGGGCATCCACGTCGTCGTCCGCCCGATGGCGGCCGACGTCGTCGAGGGCGTGCGGCCGGTGCTCCTGGCGCTGCTCGGCGCGGTCGGCTTCGTCCTGCTGATCGCCTGCTTCAACGTCGCCAATCTGATGCTGGCGCGCTCGGCGGTGCGCGGGCGCGAGACGGCGGTGCGCGCGGCGCTCGGCGCGGGGCGGTGGCGGATCGCCCGGCAGGTGCTCGCCGAGGGGGTGGTGCTGGCGCTCGCCGGCGGTCTCGCCGGGGTAGGGCTCGCCTGGGCGGGGCTGCGGGCGCTCCTCGCCCTCCGTCCGCCCGACCTGCCGCGGGTCGAGGAGGTCGGCCTCGACCCGGCCGTCCTCGCCTTCTCGTGCGGCGTCACCCTGGCGGCGGCGCTCCTCTCCTCGCTCCTGCCGGCGCTCGAGCTCTCCGGCACCCGCCCCTACCAGGCGCTCAAGGAGGGCGGAGCCGGCGCCTCCCGCCGGCTGCGGCTGCGCGGCGCCCTGGTCGTCGCCGAGGTCGCGCTCTCCCTGGTGCTGCTGGTCGGCGCCGGCCTGATGATGCGGAGCTTCCTCGAGCTCCAGCGCGTCCGCCCCGGCTTCGAGCCCGAGGGCGCCGTCGCCTACAACCTCTCCCTCCCCTTCGCCACCTACGGCACCCCGGACGACCGCGTCGCCTTCTTCCAGCGGATGGAGCGCGAGGTCGAGGGCCTCGGGCCGGTCGAGGCGGTGGGCGGGGTCTTCCCCATGCCGCTCGGCGGCCGCTTCTGGACCGGCCCCTACGGCCAGCCCGGCGAGGGCCCCGACGAGTGGTCGAAGAACGAGGGCAACTTCCGCGTCGTCACCCCCGGGTTCTTCGAAGCGATGGGCGCCCGCCTCGTCGCCGGCCGCACCCTGGAGGCGGCCGACCTCGACCAGCGCCGGAACGTTGCCGTCGTCGACACCCGCATGGCCGCCCGCGCCTTCGGCGACCGCCCGGCGGTGGGCGAGCGGCTCGGCGTCGACCTGTTCGGCAACCCGCTGGAGCTCGAGGTCGTCGGCGTCGTCGAGCACATGC
>Ga0299913_10000090_pt1 | contig 41011 bp, 40 predicted proteins | sample RVTome_9_FD_201360 | JGI IMG/M metagenome (GOLD analysis project Ga0299913, IMG submission 201360) | Soil microbial communities from uranium-contaminated site in the Upper Colorado River Basin, Wyoming, United States - RVT155D38 (version 2) ... | reverse complement strand
GGAGGAGTCCACCAGCGCCGGCAGGACCTCGCGCGGCACTCCGAGCAGCTGCAGCATGTCGGCGTCCCAGTCGACGGCGCTCAGACCGAGACAGAGTGTGCGGGAAGCGTTGGTGGCGTCGGTGGCGTGCACCCGGCCGCGGGTGAGCTTCCACAGCAGCCAGGCGTCGACGGTGCCGAACGCCAGCTCGCCCCGCCCGGCCCGGCCCCGGGCGCCCGGGACGTGGTCGAGCAGCCAGCCGATCTTGGTGCCGGAGAAGTACGGGTCGAGCACGAGCCCGGTGCGGGCCCGCACCAGCGGCCCGGCACCCTGCGCCTGCAGCGCGTCGCAGGCGCCGGCGGTGCGCCGGCACTGCCAGACGATCGCCGGGTGGATCGGCGCGCCGGTGGCGCGGTCCCACACGATCGTCGTCTCGCGCTGGTTGGTGATGCCGACCGCGGCGACCTCGCCCGGCGTCACCCGGGCGGCGGCCAGCGCGCGGCCGGCGGCGGCGCCGACGGACGTCCAGATCTCCTCGGGGTCGTGCTCGACCCAGCCCGGCTGCGGATAGTGCTGGGTGAGCTCGGCGTAGCCGCGCGCGCGCACCACGCCCTCGGGGTCCACGACCAGGGCGGTCGACCCGGTGGTGCCCTGGTCCAGGGCGAGCACGTACCGCCGGGCCGTCATCGGGGCCTGGGGGGGCGGCCTGTTAGGAGCAGAGCGAGGTCGGGCCGGTCCGAGATGACGATGTCCACGCCGTGGCCCAGGACGCGGCGGATGTCCGGCTCGGCATTCACGGTCCACGCCGCCAGCCGGAGCCCGGCCTGGCGGGCGGCCGTCACCAGCGCGGCGTCCAGGATTCGATGGTCGACGCCGAGCGAGGTCGCGCCGACCTCGGTCGCCCAGCCCACGATCGTCGCTGGCGTCGCCCGCTCGCGCTCCACCCGGGAGCGGCTGACCAGCATGGTCGTCCGCAGGCCGGCGTCGAGCGCGCGCACGCGGCGCAGCGTGTCCGGCTCGAACGCCATCACCACCGTGCGCTCGCGCAGGCCCTTGGCGCTCACGAGGGCCAGCGTCTTCTCCTCGATCCCCGCGTACGGCTGCCGGGCGGCGTCCACCTTGATTTCCAGCAGCAGCTCGGCGAACGCCGGCCGCAGCAGGTCGAGCACCTGGGCCAGCGTGGGCACCGGCTCGTCGGTGGCGGCGCCGTCGCGGGCGCGCACGCGAGCGCCGGCGAGATCGGTGAGCCGGATGGCACCCACCGCGCCGGTCGCCGTGGTGGTGCGCTCCAGCGTGGGATCGTGGATCACCACCACCTCGCCGTCCTTCGTCAGGTGAACGTCGAGCTCCAGCAGGCCGACGCCGAGCGCCAGCGCGTTGCGGAACGCCACCAGGCTGTTCTCGGGCCACAGCAGCGCGCCGCCGCGATGGGCGGCGACCTGGGCCGCCGGGCCGGCCGCCGCGCTCACCGCCACCGCCAGGACGCTCGCGGCGAGGGCAACCGCGCGCCTCACGCCCCGGCCTGCCACGGCGCCCCCGGGTCGGTGGCCATCCTACTTCTCGCTCTCGATGAGGCCCTTCACGAACCACCGCTGCATGAAGATGATCACCGCCACCGGGGGCAGCAGCGCCATCATGGCGCCGGCCATGATCAGGTTCCAGGTCGGCAGCTCGGTGCCGGACCGCGGGATGAGGCGCTCCAGCCCGATCACCACGGTGCGCATGTCCTCGGTGTTGGTGATGAGCAGGGGCCAGAAGTACTCGTTCCAGCCGTAGATGAACAGGACCACGAACAGCGCGGCCATGTTGGCCCACGACAGCGGCAGCAGGAAGGACCACAGGAAGCGGAGCGGGCCGGCCCCGTCGATCTGGGCGGCCTCGGCCAGCTCGTTGGGCACCGTGAGGTAGAACTGCCGGAACAGGAAGGTGGCGGTGGCCGAGGCCATGAGGGGCACCGTGAGCCCGGCGTAGGAGTTGAGCCAGCCGAGGTTGCCGATCACCTCGTAGGTCGGCAGGATGCGGACCGGGATCGGCAGCATCAGCGTGACGAAGATCATCCAGAACACGATCGCGCTGCCCCGGAAGCGGAAGTACACGATCGCGAACGCCGACAGCATCGAGATGGTGATCTTGCCCACCGCCACCACGACCGCCACGATCGTGGAGTTCACCAGCAGCCGGCCCATGTGCGAGCGGCGCCACGCCTCGGCGTAGTTGTCCAGCATGTGCGTGGAGGGCCACAGGCGCGGCGGCTTCTGGATGACCTCGCTGACGTCCTGGGTCGAGATCACGAACGCGTAGTAGAGCGGGAACGCGATGATGGCCACGCTGGCCAGCAGCAGCGCATGGACCACCAGCGTGCCCCAGTCCACCGGCCGGCGGCGCCGCCCGGCCACCCGTTCGGCCGGGGCCGTCCGGGGCCGGGCCAGCGCGCCGGCGTCCACCGTCGTGGCCCGGGCCGGGTCCATCAGTAGGTGACCTTCTTCTCGGCGAAGCGGAACTGCAGCATCGTCATGCCGATCACGACCCCCATCAGGAGCACCGACTGCGCGGCCGAGGAGCCGAGGTTGAGGCCGATGAACCCGTCCTTCCACAGCTTGTAGACCATGATCTCGGTGGCGCCGCCGGGCCCCCCGTTGGTCACGGCGTGGATGACGCCGAAGGAGCCGAAGAAGGAGGAGACCATGTTGACGACGACCAGGTAGAAGGTCACGGGCGAGATGAGGGGCACGATGATCGAGGTGAACTTGCGGACCGGACTGGCCCCGTCGACGCTGGCGGCCTCCATCACGGAGGTGGGGATGGCCTGCAGCCCGGCCAGGAAGAACGCGATGTTGTAGCCGACGTGGGTCCAGGCCGTCGCGCCGATGACCAGGGTCATGGCCACCCAGCCCTTGAGCAGCCAGTTGAACTCGTAGGCCGTCACGAAGGACAGGAAGTACGGCAGGATGCCGTAGGAGGGGTGGAAGATGAACAGGAAGATGATGCCGGCCACCGCGGGCGCGATTCCGTACGGCCACAGCAGCGCCGTCCGGTAGAGCGCCAGCCCCCGGAGCTTCTGGTTCGCCAGCGTCGCCACCACCAGCCCCCCGGCCACGCTCAGCGCGGTGACGCCGCCCGCGAAGACGAACGAGTTCACCACGCTGTCGTAGTACGCGCGGTCGGTGAGCAGCGCGACGAAGTTGTCGAGCCCGACGAAGACGTCCCGGCCCCCGAACGGCGGCGACTTGAAGACCGACAGGTACAGCGAGTTGACCGCCGGCCAGAAGAAGAAGACGACGGTCACCGCCACCTGGGGCAGGACCAGCACGTACGGCAGCCACCGGTTGGGGAAGACCGTCCGCTTCACGCCGGACCTCCCCGGCGACGCCCTACCTGTTCGTCGCCGCGAACTCCTTCAGCAACGCGTTGGACCTCGCGACCGCGGCGTCGAGGCCCTGCTTGGCCGTCTTCTTGCCGGCGAGAATGTTCTCCAGCTCGCTCTCGATGACGTCGCGGATCTGCACGAAGCTGCCCAGGCGCAGCCCGGAGCTGTTCGGCGTCGCCACGCGCGCGGGCCGGGCCGGCGCGGCCTTCGTGCCCTTCATCGCCGCCGGCGGCGTGGGCGGCAGCCCCGTGAGCTGGGCGAACGCCGTGTACTGCTTGGGGTTCTTGACGAAGTGGTATCCCTGCTCGAGGTTGCGCACCGCCGTGTTCGAGATGGCCAGGTAGCCGGTGTTGACGTGCCACCACATCTGGTTCTCGGGCTTGGCGAGGTACTCGAGGAAGCGGGCGACCCCGCGGTACTCGGCCGGGGGCTTGCCCTTCAGCACCCACAGCGTGGCGCCGCCGATGATCGACGTGGCCTTCCGGTACGGCGGCCCCCAGTGCGGCAGCTCGGCGGTGCCCCAGTCGAACTTCACCCCGCGCGTGAAGCCCCCGATCAGGGCGGAGGAGTGCATGTACATCGCGCAGTCGCCGCTCACGAACTTGGGATCGGCCGTGCCCGCGCGGCCTCCGTAGGAGAAGACGTTGTCCTTCTGCCAGGCGGCGAGCTGGCCCACGTGCTTGACCCCGAACTCGCGGTTGATGAGCAGCTCGACGCCCTCGACGCCTCCGAAGCCGTTGTTCTTGGTGGCGAACGGCTGATCGTGCGTCGCGTGCATGTTCTCGAGCTGGATCCAGGACGGCCACGCGGTCGAGAACCCGCACTTGGCAGCCCCGGCGGCCATCACCTTGCGGGCGTACGCCTCGACCTGGGGCCAGGTCGTCGGCGGCTTGTCGGGGTCGAGCCCGGCCTTCTTGAAGGCGTCCTTGTTGTAGTAGAAGATCGGCGTCGACGAGTTGTACGGCATCGAGTACAGCTTGCCGTCCTTGGTGTAGTAGCCGACGACCGACTTGATGAAGTCGTTCCAGTCGATCCTGATGTCGTGCTGCTGCATCAGCTCGTGCACGGGATAGACGGCGCCCGAGAGCAGCATGGTCTGGGTGCCGACCTCGAACACCTGCACGATGTGGGGCGGGTTCTTCTGCCGGTAGGCGGCGATGGCTGCCGTGAGCGTCTCCGCGTAGCCGCCCTTGCGCAGCGGCTTGATCTCGTACTCACCCTGGCTGTCGTTGAACTGCCTGGCCTGGGTCTCCAGGGCCTCGCCGAGCTGGCCCGACAGCGCGTGCCAGAAGTGGATCTCGGTCTTCGCCTCGGCGGCGATCGGCAGCGTCAGCAGGGCCAGGACGCCGAGGAGCACGGCCGTCGAGTACGAGCGCGACGTGAACGTCTTCGATGTGAACACCGTCATGGTGTCCTCCTGGTCTCTCGGCGACTCGGGTGGCGACCGTGCCGGACTATAGCACAGCCACTTTGCAGCAGGATGACGCTGGCGACCGGCGGCCGCCCCGGCCGCGCCGCCCTCACGCGCGGAAGCGCTGCGAGCGGGCCACGTGCGCCTCGTACGCCTCCAGCTCGGCGTCGCGCCGGCGGGGGCTCCAGCCCAGCAGCGGCGCCAGGCGGCGGGCGATCGACTCCGCGCAGTCGCGGCCCTGGCAGCGGCTGGTGCCGATCCCGGTGCGACGGAGCAGGACGTCCTGCAGGGACACGGTCAGCTCCTCGTGCACGGCGTGATGCAGCTGGGCGGCGACGTCCGGGTTGGACGGGCACAGCGGCTCGGCGCCCCCTGGCACCTTGCCGGCCAGCTCCATCACCCGGCGGTAGTTGCGGCCGTAGAGCGTGACCAGCGTCTCCAGCGTCTCGCGCGACAGGCCGCTGGCGGCGGCGTCGGCGGAGACGTCGAGCCAGGTGTGGGCCTCCACGCGGCCGGCCTCCTCGTCGGCGCCGTCGAGCGAGAGGCGGGCGGTGCGGGAGGGGGCCGGCCGGCCGAGCCGCCGGCTCACGCGGTCGCCCAGCTCCTCGGCGAGGCTGCGGAAGCACGTCAGCTTCGTTCCCGTGATCGACAGGAACCGGCCCCCGGCCTCCTCCACGACCTTGTGGGCACGCGAGACGTCGGAGGCCCGCCGGCCTTCCTCGAAGGACAGCGGACGCACCCCGGCATAGGTGTAGATCACCTCGCCCGGGACGATCCGGGGGTCGGGGACCGCGTGGCGGACCTCGCCCAGCAGGTAGTCGACCTCCGCCCGGGTGGCGTGCACGCGGTCGAGGTCGCCCTCGAAGTCCGTGTCGGTCGTGCCGACCAGCGAGAAGTCGCGCCAGGGGATCACGAAGATCATCCGGTCGTCGCTGGTCGAGTGGTAGATGGCCCGCTCGGTCATCCGGGGCAGCAGGCAGTGGATGCCCTTGGTCCGGCGCAGGATCCGGGCGCCCCGCTCGCGCACGGCGGCCCGGGCCCGCAGCTCGTCCACCCACGGCCCCGTCGCGTTGACGATGACCCGGGCGCCGAGCGTGACGACCGCGCCGGTGAGGAGGTCGCGCACCCGGACGCCGCTCGGCACCCCACCGGCGTCACGGCGGAACTCCTCGACCTGGGCGTAGTTGAAGGCCCGGGCGCCGTGGCGGCAGGCCGACAGCACGTTCTCCAGGCACAGCCGCTCCGGATAGAGCAGGAGGTCGTCGAAGTAGTACCCGGCGCCGCGCAGGTCCTCGGACCGGATGCCCGGCTCCAGGCTGAGCGCGTCCACGGCCTTCAGCACGCGATAGCGCTCGCGGGTCCGGCCCGGCGTCAGCCAGTCGTAGAGCGTCAGCCCGATGCGGACCTTGATGAGGCCGCGCGAGGAGTCGCGGTAGATCGGCACCAGGAACGGCAGTGGCCGCACCTGGTGCGGGGCCAGGCGGCCCAGCCGGTCCCGCTCGGCGAGCGACTCGCGCACCAGACCGAAGTCGAACAGCTCGAGGTAGCGCAGGCCGCCGTGGATCAGCTTCGACGACCGCGCGGTGGTGGCCGAGGCGAAGTCGCCCTTCTCGACCAGTGCGACCGACAGGCCGCGCAGCGCCAGGTCGCGGGCCGCCCCGGCCCCGGCCATGCCGCCACCGAGCACGACGACGTCGTAGTCTCCGTCGGCCAGCGCCCAGGGGCGCGCGGGCTCAGCCGTCAAGCGCGTTGAGCATCACCGTCAGGCCCAGGCGAAGGCCGACCGGCAGCCCGTCCTCGTTCATCTGGAACTCCGGGGCATGGTGCGGGTACGGCCCCCCCTGGCCCGGCGCGATGCCCACCCGGAAGTAGCAGCCGGGGCGGGCTTGCAGGAACAGGCTCATGTCGTCGCTGGCCATCACGGGAGGCCCGGGGTTGAGCGCCTCGGGACCCAGCTCCGAGGCCGCGCACTCGCGAACGAACGCGGTCTCCTTCGTGTGGTTGACGACCGCCGGGCAGCCGTCGCCCTCGAACGTCAGGCGGGCCTCGGTCCGGTAGGCCCGCGCGATGCCGGCCGCGAACTCGGCCAGGCGCCCCTTGATCTGCCCGCGCACGGCCTCGTCGAACGTGCGGAGCGACCCCCGCATGACGGCCGAGGCCGGGATGATGTTGTGCTTGGTCCCGCCGACGATCTGGCCCACGGTGAGCACCGCCGTCTCGTGCGCGGAGACCTCGCGCGAGACCAGGTTCTGCATGCCGAGCAGGATGTTGGCGGCGGCGGTGATGGGGTCGATCGACAGGTGGGGGTAGGCCCCATGGCCGCCCCGCCCGGCGATCTCGACGTTGAAGAAGTCGGCCGAGGCCATCGACGGCCCGGCGACGATGCCCACCTGCCCCACCGCCGTCTGCGTGGTGAGGTGCAGGCCGTAGATCTCCTCGACCCGGGGGTCGTCGAGCGCCCCGGCGGCGATCATGGGCTCGGCGCCGCCGAACACTTCCTCGGCCGGCTGGAACACGAACACCGCCGTGCCCGGCAGCTCGCCCCGGCGGGCGGCCAGCATCTCGGCCAGCGTGATCGCGATGGCCGTGTGGCCGTCGTGGCCGCAGGCGTGCATGACGCCGGCCCTCGACGAGGCGAACGGGGCGTCGAAGGTCTCGGTCAGGGGCAGCGCGTCGATGTCGGCCCGCCAGCCGATCGTCCGCCCCGGCCGGTCGCCACGGAGCACGCCCACCACGCCGGTGCGCCCGAGCCCCGTCCGCACCTCGAGCTTGGCGGCATGCAGGCGCTCGGCGACGATCTCGGCGGTGCGCCGCTCCTCGAACGACAGCTCGGGGTGGCGATGGAAGTCCCGGCGCAGGGCGACCAGAGCGTCCCGGCGGCGACCGATCTCCTGCATCCAGTCCGGTGTCAGCGTTCTCATGCGACCACGATAGTCCCCGGGCGCGGCGTTGCCAAGCGGAACACCGATCGCCGCGGACGACGCGGCCGCGCGGTGACCGGGCCCGGTCGGACCGTCAGCCCGCGTGGCGCCGGCCCGGGCGCCGGCGGCCGCGGCCCGGGCGGTGGTCAGTCGCAGAGCGCCCGGATCGACGGCACCACGAGGTCGGGAGCAACCTCCGCGATGTGCGGATCGTCCGGGCGCGTCACGCCGGTCAGCACCAGGACCGTCGCCAGCCCGAGCGCCTTGCCCATCACGATGTCGGTCTCGAGGCGATCGCCGACGATCACGCAGTCGGAGGCGCGCACCCCGAGCGTGGCCAGCGCCACCTCGAGGATGATGGGCGACGGCTTGCCCACGACGGCCTCGACGCGCTTGCTCGTGACCGCCTCCACCGCGGCGATCATCCCGGCGCAGTCGGGGATCTCGCCGCCCTCGACCGGGCACGTGCGGTCCGGGTTGGTGGCGATCAGGCGGGCGTCGTGCCGCCGCACCGCCTGCAGCGCCGTGTCGAGTTTCGCGTAGTCGAACGTGCGATCGAACGCGATGACCACCCACCGGACGTCCGCGTCGTGCCGCACCTCGAAGCCGTGCGCGCGCAGCTCGCCGATGAGCGGCGCCTCGCCGATCACGAACACCGGCGCGCCGGGATCCAGCTGCCGCAGGTGCCGGGCCAGCACGATCGAGGAGTTCACGACCTCCTCGCTCGTGGTCGGGATGCCCAGCCGGGTCAGCTTCCCGGCGTAGTCCGCCCGGGTCGACAGCGGCTTGTTGGACAGGAACGCGACGCGCCGCCCCTCCGCCCGCAGCGTCGCGATCGTCTCCGCCGCGCCCGGGATCACGGCCTCCCCCAGGTACACCGTCCCGTCCAGGTCGAACAGCCACCCCCGGTGCGGCAGCACGATGCTCATCGGGTCAGCGGCGCGGCAGGACCACCCGCGCATCAGGGCCCGGCCGGCGCGCGCCGCATCAGCGGAGCAGCGGAGCGACGGCCGCCTGGGCGAGGTCGGCAAACGGCGCCGGGGCGACGCCGAGCAGCACGATGCCCGCCAGGGCGACGGCCAGCGCCAGGCCGCCGGCGACCGACGGGGTGACGGCGATGCCTTCGCCCTCGGGCTCGCGCATGTACATGTAGACGACCACCCGCAGGTAGTAGTACGCCGCGACGGCCGAGTTCAGGACCGCGATCACCGTCAGCCAGATGTAGCCGGCCCGGACGGCCGAGCCGAAGAGATAGAACTTGGCCACGAACCCGGCCAGGGGCGGGATGCCGATCAGCGAGAGCAGGAAGAGAGCCAGCGTCGCCGCCAGCACGGGGTGGCGGCGGGCCAGCCCGGCGTAGCCGCCCACCTCCACCGCCTCCTCGCCCGCCCGCTCGCACAGCGCGATGACGCCGAACGCGCCGATCGTGGTGAAGGTGTAGGCGAGGAGGTAGAAGAGGATGGCCCCCGCCCCCTGGGCGCCGCCGGCGACCAGCCCCATCAGCATGTACCCGACGTGGGCGATGGACGAGTACGCCAGCATGCGCTTGAGGTTCGACTGGGCCAGCGCCGCCACGTTGCCGATGGTCATCGTGAGGGCGGCCACGCCCCACAGCAGCGCGGACCAGTCGGCCTGGGCGCCGGGCAGCGCCACCGTCAGCACGCGGATGAGCGCGGCGAAGGCGCCGGCCTTGGAGCCGGTCGCGATGAACGCGGTGATCGTGGTCGGCGCGCCCTCGTAGACGTCGGGCGCCCACATGTGGAACGGCACCGACGAGATCTTGAAGCCGAAGCCGACCAGCAGGAACCCGAGACCGATCAGCAGCAGCGGGTCGCCGCCCTTGGCCGCGCCCGAGGCGGCGATGCGATCCAGATTGGTGGAGCCGGTGGCGCCGTAGATCAGCGCGATGCCGTACAGGAGGAAGGACGTCGCGAACGCTCCGAGGAGGAAGTACTTCATCGACGCCTCGCCGGAGGTCAGCCGGGTCTTGAACAGCCCGGCCAGCACGTAGAGCGACAGCGACATCAGCTCGAGCGCCAGGAACACCACGACGAGGTCGCCGGCCGAGGCCAGCAGCATCATGCCGGCGGTGGCGAACAGCACCAGCATGTAGTACTCGGCCGACTCGCCGCCGGTCCGGGCCAGGTAGTCCATCGAGAGCATCACGACCAGCGCGGCCGCATAGCAGATCACGACGTCGAAGAAGAGCGCGTAGCCGTCGAGCAGCACCATGTCGCCGAAGGCCCGCCCGTCACCACCCCGCAGCCACAGCCACACCGTCGCCAGCAGCGCCGCCAGGATCCCGGCCAGGGCCACGCCGCCCAGGTGCGTCTTGCTGTCGCGGGGAGGGACCAGGTCGAGCAGCAGCACCAGGGCGCCGGTGCCGAGCACGATCAGCGCCGGCAGCAGCACCGAGATGGTGATCTGCGGGATCGTGATGTCGGGGGTCATCGCGCCAGCGCCACGCTGGCCTTGCTCTCCACCTGGGCGAGGAGCGCGGCGATGGTCGCCTCGGTCTTGCCGGTGAACGCCGCCGGGTAGACGCCGATCCAGACGATGAAGAGCAGCAGCGGCGCCAGCACCGCCCACTCTCGCGGGCAGAGGTCGGTGAGCCGCCGGTTCTCGTCACGCGTGATCTCGCCGAACACCACCCGCTGGTACATCCACAGCAGGTAGACGGCGGCGAAGATGATCCCGGTCGTGGCCGCCGCCGCCAGCCAGCCGCTCACCTGGAAGGCGCCTACCAGCACCAGGAACTCGCCGACGAACCCGTTGAGGCCGGGCAGCCCCAGCGAGGAGAGCACCACGACCAGGAACAGGGCCGAGAAGGCCGGGATGACTTTCCAGAGGCCGCCGAACTCCGCGATGAGCCGCGTGTGGCGGCGCTCGTAGATCATGCCGACCATGAGGAAGAGCGCCCCGGTGCTCAGGCCGTGATTGACCATCTGGATGAGCCCGCCCACCAGGCCCTGCTGGTTCAGCGTGAAGAGGCCCAGCATGACGAAGCCCAGGTGGCTCACGCTCGAGTAGGCCACGAGCTTCTTGAGGTCGGGCTGGACCGTCGAGACCAGGGCGCCGTACACGATGCCGATCACCGCCAGCGCGAAGACGAGCGGCGCGAACTGCAGCGAGGCGTCGGGGAAGAACGGCAGGCAGAAGCGCAGGAAGCCGTACGTCCCCATCTTCAGCAGCACGCCGGCCAGGATGACCGAGCCCGCCGTCGGCGCCTCGACGTGGGCGTCGGGCAGCCAGGTGTGGAACGGGAACAGCGGGACCTTGATCGCGAAGGCCAGCGCGAAGGCCAGGAACATCAGGTCCTGGCCGAGCCCGGCGGGCAGGACCCAGCGGGCCAGGGTCGGCACGTCGAAGGTGTACGTCCCGGTGGCGGCCCCGTGCTGGTAGTAGAAGGCCAGGATGGCGACCAGCATGAGCGCGGAGCCCACCATGGTGTACAGCACGAACTTCACCGCCGCGTAGATACGGTTGGCACCCCCCCACACCCCGATGACCAGGTACATCGGAATCAGCATCGCCTCCCAGAAGACGAAGAAGAGGAAGAGATCGAGGCTGACGAACACCCCGAGCATCCCCGTCTCCAGGAGCAGGATGGTGACGACGAACTCCTTGGTGCGGTCCTCGATGGCCCGCCAGGCCGACGCCAGCGCGATCGGGGTCAGCAGCGTCGTCAGCAGCACGAGCAGCAGGCTGATGCCGTCCACGCCGACGTGATAGCTCACGCCCAGCGACGGCATCCAGCCCGCCACCTCCTCGAACTGGAAGTCGGCGCGGGTGCCGTCGAAGCGGGTCCACAGCGGGACCGACACCAGGAACGTCAGCACGGCGACCGCCAGCGCGCCGGCTCGGTGCACCGCGTCCAGGCGCCGCGGCACCAGCAGCAGGGCGACGGCGCCGAGGGCCGGCAGGAAGGTGACGGCGCTGACCAGGCCCGGGATCATCGCGCCGCGGAGGGCCCCGGCCGGGCGGGCGGGGCGTTCATCGCACGAGCAGGAAGACGACGAGGACCACGGCGCCGGCCAGCATCGTCAGCGCGTAATTGACGACATACCCGGTCTGTAGCTGCCGCAGCCCGGCCGCCCCCGTGGCCACCAGGCGGCCCACGCCGTTGACGATGCCGTCCAGCACGCCGAGATCGAAGACGCGGGCCAGCCCGGACGAGAGCGCGGCGAGCGGCCGCACGATCCCCCGGTCGTAGAGCGCGTCGACGTAGTAGGCGTTCAGCAGCAGCGCGCGCAGCGGCGTGCTGGGCTCCCCGACCCGCTCGGGCTTCACGGGGGCGAGCCGGTACCGCTGGAGCGCGAACACGAACCCGGCCACGACCACCACCACCGACAGCAACGGCACCAGCGTGGAGTGCTCGACCTCGTGGAGCGCGAAGACCGACGCCAGCCGCCGGGCCAGGCGGGTGCCGTCGAGCGGCAGCCCCAGCACGAAGCCGGCCACGACGGTGAGCAGCGCGAGCACCCCGAGGGGGGCCGTCATCACCCAGGGCGACTCGTGAGCGTGCTGCAAGACCTCCTTGCCCATGCGCGGCGCGCCGCTGAACGCCAGGAACAGCAGGCGAAAGGTGTAGAAGGCCGTCATCAGCGCGCCGGCCAGCAGCATCAGGAAGAGCAGGGGGTGGCCCTCGCCCATGGCCGCGGCCAGGATCTCGTCCTTGGAGAAGAACCCCGCCAGCGGCGGGACCCCGGCCAGGCCCAGCCCGCCGATCCACATCATGATCGCCGTGATCGGCATCTTGTACGACAGGCCGCCCATCTTGCGCAGATCCTGCTCGCCGTGCAGCCCGTGGATGACGCTGCCGGCGCCCAGGAAGAGGAGCGCCTTGAAGAAGGCGTGGGTGACGAGATGGAAGATGCCGGCCACGTAGGCGCCGAGCCCGACGGCCGCGAACATGTAGCCGAGCTGGCTGATGGTGGAGTAGGCCAGGACCCGCTTGATGTCCGTCTGCACGAGGCCGATCGTGGCCGCGAAGACCGCGGTGATGGTGCCGACCCAGGCCACGACCTCCAGGGCCGAGCCGGAGCGCTCGAACAGGGCGTGGCTGCGGGCGACCATGTAGACCCCGGCGGTGACCATGGTGGCGGCGTGGATGAGGGCCGAGACCGGCGTGGGGCCCTCCATCGCGTCGGGCAGCCAGGTGTGCAGCGGAAGCTGGGCCGACTTGCCGCAGGCGCCCATGAACAGCAGCAGCGCGATGCCGGTGGCGGTGGCCGGCGCCAGCGTCCCGGCGCCCTCGAACACGGCCGCGAACTCCAGCGTGCCGAGCGCGACCCACAACCACATGATGCCCAGCCCGAAGCCGAAATCGCCCACCCGATTGACGATGAACGCCTTCTTGCCGGCCTCGGCGGCGGCCGGCCGCGTGTACCAGAAGCCGATCAGCAGGTACGAGCAGAGGCCGACCGCCTCCCAGAACACGTACAGGAGGAGGAAGTTCCCGGCCAGCACCAGCATCGCCATCGAGAAGACGAACAGGTTCAGGTAGGCGAAGAAGCGCGCGTAGCCGGGATCGGCGTGCATGTAGCCGATCGAATAGACGTGGATCAGGAAGCCGACGCCGGTGACGACGAGCAGCATGACGGCGGTGAGCGCGTCGACGTACGCGGTGACGCCGGTCCGAAAGTCGCCCGCCACGATCCACGTGAACAGCGTCGTCGTGAACGGCTCGCCGGACCACGCCCGTGAGGCCACCGCACACGACGCCAGAAAGGAGCCGGCCAGGGCCGGCACCGCGATCCAGTGCGCGCGCCCACCGGTCAGGCGGCCGAACAGGATGTTGAGAAGGGCCCCGGCCAGCGGGAAGGCAGGAACCAGCCAGACGGTGGACACCGCGCCAATCTAGCGACCGGCTCCGGGGGTGTCAAGCAACGCTCCGGCTCCGGGGAGGCCCTCTGCTATGATCCTCGTCGTGCCTCAGCGGTCCCGGACGAAAGCGTGGGCGGTCCTGGTGGTCGTGCTGGTCATCGCGGTGATCGGAGGGGTGGCCTATCTCGGCTGGCGCCAGTCCGTTCCCGCGGTGAGCGCCAGCCTGCAGGCGCCTCGCTTCCTCGGTCACAACACCACGTTCACGGTGATCCTCGAGGCGGCCCGCGGCAGCCTGCGCCGGAGCGAGGTCCGGGTCGTCCAGGGCGACAAGCCGGTGACGGTGGCCACGGTGGAGGGCGCCGGGCGCGCACGGGTGGAGCTTCCCGTCGCCATCGAGAGCGCGGCACTGGGGCTCAAGGAGGGCGGCGCGACCCTGGAGGTGTGGAGCAGCGACGACTTCTGGCGCCCGCTGGGGGCGAAGGACACGGCACTGGTCTCGGAGCCGGTGACGATCGATCTGACCCCGCCCCGCCTGGAGGTGCTGTCGTCCACCCGCTACGTGTCCCCCGGCGGCGCCGTGATGATCGCCTTCCGCGCCCCCGACGCCGCGCGCATCGACGTCAGCGCCGGGGCCAGGGTCTTCCCCAGCTTTCCCTACGGACCGCCCGAGCGGAACGCCCGCGTGGCGCTGATCGCGCTGCCGCACGACTTCGCGCCCGGCACCCCGCTGGCGGTGACCGCGCGTGACGAGGCGGGCAACGTCTCGACCCGGACGGTGCCTGCCGAGCTGAAGCCGCGTCCCTTCCCGCGCGACACCATCAGGATCTCCGACGCCTTCCTGCAGGCCAAGGTGCCGGAGCTGCTACCACAGCGGCCGCCGAACCAGCCGCTGATCGAGGGCTTCCTCACCATCAACCGCGACCAGCGCCACCAGGCCGAGCAGGAGAAGCTCAAGATCGGCGCCCGGACGGCCGACCGGCCGCTGTGGCAGGGCGCGTTCGTCCAGCCGCGCAACACCAAGGTCTTCTCCAACTTCGCCGAGACGCGCACCTACCTGTACGAGGGCCGCCCGGTCGACACCCAGGTCCACGTCGGCTTCGATCTGGCCTCCACCAAGCAGTCGCCGGTGCCCGCGGCCAACGCCGGCCAGGTCGCCTTCGCCGCGCCCCTCACGATCTACGGCAATACGGTGATCGTCGATCACGGCCTGGGGCTGCAGACGCTCTACGCTCACCTGTCGACCATCGCCGTCAAGGAGGGCGACGCGGTCGCCAAGGGCCAGGAGCTGGGCCGCAGCGGCACCACCGGACTGGCCGTCGGCGACCACCTGCACTTCGAGGTCCTCATCTCCGGCGTGTCGGTCACGCCGCTCGAGTGGTGGGACGGCCGGTGGATCCGCGACCGCGTCAACAAGCCGCTGAAGGACGCCGGCCTGCCGGAGATCGGCCCGGCGGAGCCGGCCGCCTCGTCTCGCCCCGCCAGCCCCCGGCGCTAGCTCGCCGGCCGCCGGCGCGTCGGAGAACTTGACGAACGCGGCCGGTCCCGATCGCCGCGTCGTCCAAGCCCCGATTTTCCCAGGCCCCCTCGCAATGGCATGACCGCCGCAACAGAGCTCTCCACCGATACGACCAGATCGAGCGAGGTGGGCACGATGAGCGCGAGCAAGTTCCTGGCAGATCTCTGGCAGCGCGGCGTGGTCCTTCGGCTGAGCGCCGACGGCAGCCGCATCCTGGTCCCGCGGAGCCGGCTCACGCCCGAGCTGCAGGCGCGCCTGGCCGACGACAAGTCGGAGTTCGTGAAGCTGCTGGGCTACGCGGACGAGTACGGGGCCCTCGTCCGCAACGCCTTCGCCGTCATGCTGGATCACGGCTCCTCGCTGCAGGGGCTGCGCGAGCTCGCCGACGACCAGGCCCGGCTGATCGACGAGCTCGGTACCGAGCTGGCCTCGGTGATCCGCGACGGCGAGGCCCGGCGATGGCGCCAGGAGACCGGCCTGTGCCCGATCTGCCGGGACGAGGAGACCTGCGCGGTCTGCGTGGAGACGGACGCCGCCGACTGACGCCGGCGAGTCGGCCGGCGACTCAGAACGCCCCGAACTTCTCGTAGGCCGCCAGCGGCGCCATCCCCCGCTTCACCGCGGTGCGCACCCGGTTCTCCGTCCCGACCAGCGCCTCGCAGCGCTTCAGCACCTCGGCAGCGACGCGCCGGGGCACGACCACCACGCCATCGAGGTCGCCGACCACGATGTCGCCCAGGCTCACGCGCACGCCGCCGATCGTGAGCGGCTGGCCCCAGTCGCTCACCCGCCAGCGCGGGACCGAGTCCTGCGGCGTGCGGTAGCGCACGAAGGTCGGGAAGCGGACGCGCGCGATGGAGGCGGCGTCGCGGGTGCTGCCGTCGATGACGGCGCCGCGCACGCGGCGGGTGCGGAACCACTCGGCCGAGAGCTCGCCGAAGTGCGCGGCCTCGCTGTCGTTGGCGGCCAGGACCAGCACCGAGTCGGCCGGCACGGCGCCCAGCATGCCCAGGAACCGGCGGAGCGTCGCGTCGCGCTCGCGCGGCGAGCCGCGGTGAGCCCGGCCGCGGGCGGTGAACGCGTAGCCGGCCAGCCGCATGTCGGGTGTGAGCGGCTGGATGGCGTGGGGCAGCGTCTGCCGCAGCAGCCCCATCCCATCCATCACATCCGTGATCGCCGCGGTGTAGACCCGGGCGAAGCGCCGGGGCAGGTTGTCGGTTCGCGTGGTCATCGCTCCCCCTGGTGTCGGTCGGGTGGCGGCCCACTAGACGTACACCAGCCCTCGCGGCGCGCACAAGCCCGTCGTGCCGGCTCCACGCCCTTCGCGAGGGACAGTCTAGCGCCGCAGGAGGGCCGGCAACGCGCCCGGAGGGACGTAGTCGCCGAAGACACCCAGCAGGGTGTCGACGACGTCCGGCCGCCGCACGAGCAGACGGCAGGCGAGGTTGGTCAGCCGGCGCCGGCCGATGAGCAGCTGCAGCACGCGCGTCACGCGCTCCTTGCCCGCGAAACTCTGCCGCCGGGCCCGCTCGTAGGCGGCCAGCGCCCCCGCCGACACGTCGCCGCTCCGGAGCGCCCGGGCGATCGTCTCCGCGGCCAGCTCGGCCGAGCGCAGCGCCGTGAAGACCCCCTCGCCGGTGAACGGATCGTAGAAGCCCGCCGCGTCGCCGACCAGCAGCACCCCGCCGGCGCGCGGTGGGTCGACCCGATGGGCGAGCGGACCGAGCGCCTGGATGGGCGCGACGCGCGTGGCGCCGGCCAGCCGGGCAGCCAGGTGGGGCAGCTGGCGCACGCGGGCGGCGAGGAAGTCGTCGAGCCGCCCGCTCCACGGCGCGGCGTGAGCCAGCGGCACGACGAGCCCCAGGTTCACACGGTCGGGCGCCACGGGATTGAGGATGGCGTAGTCCGGCGGATCCAGGAAGATCTCGCCGAGCTCGCGGCAGTCGGCGAGCCCGCTCACGTGGGTGATCAGCGCCATGCGGCGCAGCCGGTGCGGGCGCCGGCAGCCCAGGCGCTGGGCCACCAGGGAGGCGCGGCCGTCGGCGCCGATCACCACGCGCGCCCGCACCTGCAGTGGACGTCGCTCCGGGTCCTCCCCGCGCACGCCCACGACGTGGCCGGCCTCGACGAGCAGGTCCACCACGCGCGTCTGCTCGCGCAGGTCGACCGGCGCCCCCCGCAGCCGCTCCGCGAGCGCGCCGTCGAGCGTCACCCGGGCCACCCCCATCGCGTGCTGCCGGTAGGGCCGCCAGCCTCCAATTTGACGATAGCGTCCGACGACGGTGGTGCCGTCGGGTGCGGTGATGCGCATGCCGGCCAGCGGCGCGGCCCGGGCGGCGTCCAGCGCCTTGAGCACCCCGAGGCGGTCCAGGAGCCGGCCGGCCTCGGGACTCAGGTACTCGCCGCACACGATCCGGGTCCGGGGCAGCGCGGCGCGGTCGAGCACGACGACGTGGAGCCCGTGCTCGGCGAGCAGCAGCGCCGCGGCCGCGCCGGCGGGCCCGGCACCGACCACCACGACGTCGGCGGTCACGCGACCTCCGCCACCAGCCGCGCCAGCCACGGATAGCGCCGGATGCGCGTGCGCACGCCGGCCCGCTCGGCGAGCACGGCCAGCTCGCCGGCGGAGTAGGCGCGGCGAACGGACAGTGGGCCGTCGTGCCGCGACACCGGGTGCAGCGGCAGCAGGCGGGTGGCGAGCCACACGAGCGCCAGCGAGCCCCGCGTGCGCAGCAGGTCGTTCACCACCGCCAGCGAGGCGACCGCGGCCAGCGCCGCCAGGCAGCCGATGGCCGCGTCCCGGTCGAGGTGGTGCAGCGTGAGCGCGGCCACCGCGACGTCGGCCACGCCGTCGCGGAGCGGCAGCGCGATGGCGTCGGCCTGCACGAGCACGACCTCCGGATAGCGGTCGGTGCGCCGGCGGGCGAGCTCCAGCACGGCCGCGTCGCTGTCCACCACCAGCACCCACACCGGCCGCCGGCGACGGCGCGCCCAGCGCACGATGTTGACCGCGAGGTCTCCCCGGCCGCCGCCGACGTCGACGACGACGAGCCGGCGGCCCCGCGGCAGCCGGGCCTCCGCGCGCCGCACGCGGGCCAGGGTGAGCGCGTAGCCGCCGAACCAGGCGTTGAGCCGGTCGAGGTCGTCGAGCGTCGCCCGCAGCGCGGCCGCCGGCAGCGGGCCGTCGAGCTGCTCGCGAGCGTGCTCCTCGCGCGCCAGCGCCGTCATCCGCTGCACGGGCTGGCCTCCCCGGCGGCGCCCGCTACCATCGCAGCAGGGCCCCCTCCGCGGCGAAGCCCGGCCCCAGCCCGACCATCACGCCCCACTCGCCGGGAACGGCCTCGCGATGCAGGGCGCGCTCCAGCACGAAGAGGATCGTCGCCGAGGACATGTTGCCGTACTCGCGCAGCACGGCCCGGGCATGGCTCAGGGCGCTTTCGTCGAGCTCCAGGAGGTCGCGCACGCGGTCGAGCACCCGCCGGCCCGCCGAGTGCAACACCCAGTCGCGGACGTCCTCGCGCTTGAGGCCCTGCGAGTCCATCAGCACCCGCGCCATCTCGGCCATCATGCCGCTGCCGATCCGCCGCACGTCCTTCGAGAGAATCACCCGCGGGCGCCCGGCCGGGTACTCGAAGCCCATCGCGCCGAGGTGCTCGGAGCGGAACAGCGTGCGGTGCTCGAGGATGGCCGGGCCGGCGCCGTCGGCGGACAGCGCCAGGGCCCCGGCGCCGTCGGCGAAGATCGCGTGGGCCACCGCGCTCTCCAGGCGCTCGTCCAGGAAGTAGGCGGCCGAGCAGATCTCCACGGCGAGCACGAGCGCCCGGTGGCCGGGAAAGGCGCGGAGGTGGTTCCACGCCTGCTGCAGCGCGACGACCGCCGAGGCGCAGCCGGTGTCGCCCACGTGCACGCGCTGCACGCCGGAGCGACAGCCCAGGCGCGCGACCAGGTGCGCGTCGAGGCTCGGCGTGAGCCGGCCGGTGCAGGTCGTGGTGGCGAGAAAGTCGAGGTCGCTCGCGACCCAGCCGGCCCGGGCCAGCGCCGCCCGGACCGCCCGCTCACCGAGCTCGAGGGCGCCGCGACGGAACCGATCGTTCAGGGCATCGACGGACTCGTCGGGACGGAACCGCTCGCGGTCGATGTACAGGTGGCGGCCGGTGATGTCGCTGGCCGCGAAGAATCCCCGCCGGCGCTCGTCGCCGTATCCGGCCAGCTCCAGCAGCTCGGCCTGGGTAAAGCGGTGCGCAGGCGTGGCGGTGGCCACGGCGGCGATCCTCGGATACTGCATTCCGGCTCCCCGTTCAGGCTCGCCTCGCCGACGACCCGCACGATCCCTCACGGGCGGGCCGGGCGACGGCTGGTCGGGCTCTCCGATCGGCATCGCGTAAGATGACGACAGTTTCGAGAATACTGCGAGGGCCCACCCCATGCCACTGTTCAGCTTCGAGGGACGATCGCCGCGCGTGCATCCATCCGCGTTCCTCGCGCCCACGGCCGTCGTCATCGGCGACGTGACGATCGAGGCGCGCGCCTCCGTCTGGTACAACGCGGTCGTGCGCGCGGATTTCCAGCCGATCGTGATCCACCGCGGCGCCAACGTGCAGGACTGCGCGGTGCTGCACGTCAACGGCAGCCAGGGTGTCGAGGTCGGGCCGGGCGCCACCGTCGGCCACAACTGCACCGTGCACGCCGCGTGGCTGGCCGAGGAATGTCTGATCGGCAACGGCGCCACCGTGCTGGACGGCGCCCGCATCGGCCTCCGCGCGATGGTCGCCGCCGGCGCGCTGGTGACGCCCGGCACCGACGTTCCCGACGGCATGCTGGCGCTCGGCGCGCCGGCCAGGATCCGGGGCCCCCTGGCCGGCACCGCCGCCGAGCAGTGGGTTCGACGGAATCCCGAGGGCTACCAGGCGCTCGCCCAGCGCCACAAGGTCGGCCTGGCCCTCATCGGCTGAGCCGCGCGCGGGGCGAAGCGCCTCCCTGGTCACTTGCCGCGGAACTTGGCCGGGCGCTTCTCCTTGAAGGCGGCCACGCCCTCGGCGTGGTCGGCCGTCTGGCGCACGATCGACATGTGCGAGCTCACGAGGTCCAGGTGCGTGCGCAGGTCCAGCTTCAGGCTCTGGTAGACGAGCCGCTTGATCATGCGGACCGGGATCTGCGGCCCATCGGCGATCTGGCGGGCCAAGGCATAGGTCGCGGCGCTCAGCTCCGCGTCGGGCACCACGCGCTGCACGATGCCGAGCCGGTGGGCCTCGGGCGCCTCGATGAAGTCGGCCGTCCACAGCAGCTCCAGCGCCTTGGCGGCGCCGACCAGGCGCGGCAGGAAGTAGGTGTCGCCGTCGCCGGGAACCAGGCCGACCCGCACGTAGCCGGTCGAGAAGCGGGCGCTCTCGGCGGCGACCCGGATGTCGCACATGACGCACATCCCCATGCCGGCACCGACCGCGAGACCGTTCACCATGGCGATCACCGGCTTGTCCATCTGCTCGAGCTGCTTGGGCACGCGGTGCACACCCTCCCACAGCGAGTTCTTGCCGTCGAGCGCCGACGGCTCGGCCTGCCGCATGCGGCCGACGTCGCCGCCGGAGCAGAACGCCCGGCCGGCGCCGGTCACCACGACGACGTTCACGCCGTCGTCGGCCTGGGCCTCGCCCAGCGCGCGCGCCCACGCCTCGATCATGTCGCCGGTGAAGGCGTTGAGCTTGTCGGGCCGGTTCAGCGTGATCGTCGCGACCTTGTCCTTCACCTCGTAGAGCAGGTCAGCCATGGGTGTCCTCGGTTGGGAGTGGAGGCGTCAGTCCTTGGGTAGCCCCAGCACGCGCTCGCCCAGGATGTTTCTCAGTATTTCCGTGGTGCCGGCCCGGATGCCGCTGCCGCGGGCCAGCAGCTCGTAGAACTGCCACTGCCCGTCGTCGGGCGCCCAGGCCGAGCCCTCGGCGATCTGCGAGTAGGGCCCGAGGATCTGGGTGGCCGCCAGCGCCAGCTCCTGGTCCAGCTGGCTCCAGAACAGCTTGGAGGTCGAGCCCTCCGGGCCGGGCTGGCCCCCGCGCAGGATCTTCGTGAGGCTGCGGTAGCCGTTGAGCTGCAGGGCCTGCTCGCCGATCCAGAGCTCGGCGATCTTCTGCCGCACCACCGGGTCGGTGCTCCGGCCCCGGCTCCGGGTGAGCTCGACCAGGCGGTGCAGCGCGTTGCGCAGCGAGATGTGGCGGATGAACGTGAGAAGATCGCGCTCGTAGGCGAGGGTGGTGATCGCGACGCTCCAGCCCTCGTGCAGCGTGCCGACCAGGTTCTCCCTGGGCACCCGGACGTTGTCGAAGAACGTCTCGTTGAACTCGGCCTCGCCGGTGATCTGCCGCAGCGGCCGCACCGTGATGCCCGACGTCTTCATGTCGACGAGCAGGAACGAGATCCCCTTGTGCCGGGTCGACGTCGGGTCCGTACGCACCAGCAGGAAGCACCAGTCGGCCACGTGTCCCATGCTGGTCCACACCTTCTGGCCGTTCACCACGAAGTGATCGCCGTCCAGCACCGCGCGCGTCTGGAGATTGGCGAGGTCGGAGCCGGCGTTCGGTTCCGAGAATCCCTGGCACCAGAGATCCTCGGCGGTGCGGATGCGCGGCAGGAAGCGCCGCTGCTGGGCCGGCGTCCCCAGCTTCATCAGCGTGGGGCCCAGCATCGACACGCCGCCGCGGTTGACGATCTGCGGCGACTCCGCACGCGCCATCTCCTGGTAGAGAATCACCATCTCGGTGATGGGCGCGCCCCGGCCGCCGAACTCCACCGGCCAGTCCATGCCGACGTACCCGGCCTCGGCCATCGCCTTCTGCCACGCGCGCAGCCGCCGCACCTCCTCCACGTCCGCCCGCGACGCCGCGAACGCCTTGCCCCGCAGATCGTCCGGCAAGTTCCGCTCCAGCCACGCCCTGACCTCTTTCCGAAACGCCTCCTCCCGCTCCGAGAACTCGAAATTCATCTCTCTATCTCACGCATTCATTCAGCCGTACCGCTCGCATTCGTACGGGCGACGAGAAGGGTCCGGATGCGAGGCGCCGAGGAGTGCCCGACTGAGGCGTGGGCCGCCCACGCCGCAGGGAGGGCACGACGAGGCAACGAAGCAGATGGCCTCTTATCGTCGCCCGTCGCCCCGCTCAGTACATGACGCATCCGCCATCCACCATGAGCGCCTGCCCCGTGATATACCGCGCCTCGTCCGAGGCCAGGAACACCGCCGCGTTGCCGATGTCTTCCGGCGTCTGCTCGCATTTCATGGGGACGATGTCGCTCACGCGCTTGTCGAAGACCTGACGAGCGGTCATGCCCTTGAACGCGGGGTTCGTGTCGGCGATGTGCTGGGCCAGCTTCTGCCAGAACTCGGTGTAGAGCACCCCCGGGCAGATTGCGTTCACGGTGATGCCGTGGGCGGCCAGCTCCTTGGCGACGACCCGGGTGAAGGTGATGACCCCCTGCTTGGCCACGCTGTAGGCCGGCATGGTGGGCGCGCTCAGGGGCCCCGCGATCGAGGCGATGTTGACGATGCGCCCGGCCTTGCGCTCGATGAAGTAGGGGGCGACGGCCTTGCAGGTGAGGAACACCGACTTGGTGTTCACCGCGAAGGCCCGGTCCCAGTCCTCCTCCGTGTTGTTGGTGAACGGCATGCCGGGCGGCGCCGCCATGCCCGCGTTGTTCACCAGGACGTCGATCCGGCCGAGGGCCTCGCGGGTGCGCTCGACCATCAGCCTGACGTCGGCCGAGCTGGTCACGTCCGTCTTCATGGCCAGGACCCTGCGGCCGAGCGCCTTGACCTCGTCGGCGACCTTCTCGGCGTTGAGCACCTGGATGTCGGGGATCGCGATGTCGGCGCCCTCGCGCGCCATCGCCAGCACGATGCCACGCCCGATCCCGCTGCCTCCGCCCGTGACGACCGCGACCTTTCCGGCGAGCCGCATGCGCTCTCCTTCTGTAGCGGGGCCGCGAGCCGGGCTCGCGGCATGGGGTGGGCTCCTCCGACGCGACGTCGGATCCGTCGTGCGTCCGGTGCGCCCCTGGCCCGGGGGGTCATGACAACACAGCCACTCGGGGGCCGCAAGCCCGACCGCGCCGGCTCCCGCCGGCGCCAGGACCTCGACGCCAACGTGCACCGCTCGTGCTGCGGAGCCGAGGCGGTGAAGCGCGGCGTGTGGTCGGCCGCCGGCTTCCCGCTGGAGTTCCCGACGTCTCGCCGGGCGAGGTGCCGACGACCCCTCGCACACCCGACGACGCTAGGGCGCCTGCAGTCGCTCGGCCGGTCTGGCCGGCACCGGTGGCAGGGCTGGCGCCGCCGAGAGCCGGCGCGCCGCGGCCGGTGCCGGCGGCGCGCCCGCCGCGACACGGGCGGTCGACATCCCTTCCGTCGACACCCCCCTGACCGCGCGGGGCATCAGATCGGCGACCTCGACGGGCGTCGAGCCCTCGTTGGCCGGCCGCGCGATCAGCACGAGGCCCGTCAGCACCGCGAGCGCCACGACGACGACCTCGGACGTCCGCTGGCCGGCCGGCGCGGCCGGGGGATGGCTGGCCGCACGGCGTTGACGGGCGACGCGCACTCGCGCTGCACACTTTGGGCAGATTCCATCCGTGAAGTCGATGCGCAGCCCACGCCAGGCGCTCACGCCGAGCAGCTTGGAGTGGCCGTAATAGCGAGGATGCCAGGCACAGCGTCCGATCAACACGCGATCCCTCGCAGCAATCCACGTGCCCGCTTCGGCCACGGCGGCGGGCCGCGACCTCAGCGCGAGGCGCGCGGCTCCAGCACCGAGCGCAGCGACCCGCCGGCCGCTCGCAAGGCGCGCGCGGCAGCACCGGCCGGCAGGTTCGTGCGCGCCATCACGATGGCGACGCGCACGCGCCCGCCCGCGGCGCGGAGCGCGCGGCGCGCGCGAACCGGCGGCACGCGGGCGATCTCGGCCACCAGCCGCTCGGCCCGGGCCCGCAGCTTGGCCGAGCGCGGTTGCACGTCGATCATCCGGTTGCCGTAGACCTTGCCCAGCCGCGTCATGCTCGCGGTCGTGAGCGTGTTGAGGATCAGCTTGGTCGCGGTGCCGGCTTTCAGGCGCGTGGAGCCGGCCAGCACCTCGGGCCCCGGCACCGCCCGGATGGTGACGTCGGCGGCGACTCGCGCGCGGCCCGGGCTGCACTGCACGAGGACGGTGACGGCCCGCCGCCCGCGGGCGGCGGCCAGGGCGCCGCCCACGAACGGGGTCGCGCCGCTCGCCGAGACGCCCACGACGACGTCGCCGCGACGCACCCGCGCCCGGACGGCTCGCGCCGCCGCCCGGGCATCGTCCTCGGCGCCCTCGCGCGAGCGAAAGACGGAGCGGCGCCCCCCGGCCATGATGGCCTGCACGAGGCCGGGGTGCGTGCCGAAGGTGGGCGGGCACTCGGCGGCCTCGAGCACGCCCAGCCGTCCGCTGGTGCCGGCGCCGACGAAGAAGAGCCGGCCGCCGCCGCGCAGAGCGGCGGCGATCGCCTCCACGGCGGCGGCGATCGCGGGCGCCGCGCGTCCCACCGCCGCCACCGCCGCGCGGTCCTCGCGGTTCATCAGCCTGGCGATCGCCCGGGCGTCGAGCCGATCGAGCCGCGCGCTGCGCGGGTTGGTGCGCTCGGTGGCGAGCCGCTCGTAGCGAACAGGCGCAACCATGGCGCGCATGGTAACACCGGCTGCGCTACACTCTGCGCGGTGCCCCGCGTCCAGTCCGGCCTCGACGTGCTGGTCCACCACCGCCTCGGCCTGCTGCGAGGCCGGCGCTTCGGCGTCCTGGCGCATCCGGCCTCGATCGACGCCCGGCTCGACCACGCCGTCGACCTGCTCCGCGGCGTGCGGGGCGCCCGGCTGGCCGCCCTCTTCGCGCCCGAGCACGGCTTGTGGGGCGCCGCCCAGGACCTGGTCCACGTCGCCGCGACTCGCGATCCGCTCACGGGCATGCGCGTGGCCAGCCTCTACGGCAACCGCCGCCAGCCGACCGCGGCGATGCTGCGCGGCCTCGACCTCCTCGTGATCGACCTGCAGGACGTCGGCGCCCGCTACTACACGTACCAGTGGACGATGGCGCTCGCGATGCGGGCGTGCGCGAGGGCGGGGGTCCGCGTGCTGGTGCTGGACCGGCCGAACCCCCTCGGCGGCGATCTCGTCGAGGGCAACGTCCCCGATCCGGCGTTCGCGTCGTTCGTGGGGCTGTACCCGCTGCCGGCGCGCCCGGGGCTCACCATCGGCGAGGTTGCCCGCCATCTGCAGCAGGCGCACGGGCTCGGGGGCACGGTCGACGTCGTCGGCCTGCGCGGCTGGCGGCGGGCGATGCTCTGGGAGGACACCGGCCTGCCGTGGGTGGCGCCGTCGCCGAACATGCCCACGCCCGACACGGCGCGCGTCTATCCGGGCGGCTGCCTGATCGAGGGCACGAACCTGTCCGAGGGGCGAGGCACGACACGGCCTTTCGAATGGGTTGGGGCGCCCTGGCTCGACGCCCACCGGTACGCGGCCGCGCTGGAGGCCGAGGCGTTGCCGGGGGTCGCCTTCCGGCCCGCGCGCTTCCGCCCGACCTTCCAGAAGTGGGCGGGCCAGGTCTGCGGCGGGGTCCAGCTCCACGTGACCGACCGGGCACGCTTCAGGCCGTTTCTCACGGGCCTGGCGATGATCGCGGTGGCCCGCCGCCTGGCGCCTCGCGCGTTCCGGTGGCGCCGACCGCCGTACGAGTTCGAGCGCCGCCTGCTGCCGATCGACATCCTGCTCGGCACGGATCGCATCCGCCGGGCGATCGAGCGGGGGCAGTCGCCGGCGTCGATCGAGCGCGGCTGGCAGAGCGATCTCGCGAGGTGGCGGCGGCAGCGGGCCGCCGCCCTCGCGTACCGCTGAGGCTCAGTTCGAGAAGAGGCGGGTGAAGAAGCTCTTGACCGTCGCGCCGAACGAGTTGGCGGTGTCCTTGAGGTTGCTCCAGGTGCTCTTGGCCTCGGGCTCGGCGGCCTTGCCCGACTCCTTGAGCTTCTCGCCCGTGTACTTGGCGCCCTCGACGACCGTGTTGCCGATGCCCTTGGCCGTCTCCTCGACGCCGTCGCCGATCTGGCCGTCGCCGATCTTCTTGGCGCCGCGCTCGACCTGCCCGGTCGCGGCCTTGACCTTCGAGTCATCGGCCGCCCCGGACGGGGCCGCGGGCGCGAGCAGGGTGACCATGCCGAGCACGAGGACCAGGCGCTTCATGCAGTGACCTCCGGCCCCGGGTGGGCTCGCCTTCATCCTACCAGGCGGGACAGCCGAGGGGGAGGTCGGTGGCTCCCTCAGCTGGAGTAACCCCGGGAGCGCATGCAGCGGGCGTAGGCGTTGCGGTAGCTCTCGTCGTGCTTGCGGTTCGCATCCAGGCCGAACAGCGTGCCGCCGCCGGCTGCGCCGACCGCGGCGCCGAGCATCGTGCCGATGGTGGCGCCCGTCACGGCCTCGGCCGACCTGCCCTGGGCGCCGACCTGCGCGGTCGCCTGCCGGTTGCACGCCTCGACGGTCGACCGGGGCGGCGTCGGCTGCGCGCTGCTCTGGGGGGCGAGCGCCATGCGGACGGCCGCCGCCTTCAGCGGCTCGAGCCTCGGCGCCCGGCGCTGCAGCCCCTCGGGGCCGGTCCAGTTGGCGACGATCGCACCGGTGACGAGCCCGGTCACGACGACCAGCGCCAGGGCGATGGCCGTGACCTTCCAGGGACTGTTCATCGAACCGTCGACGCGCCCGTCGGAGCGGCCGACGTCACCGACACACGGCCCCGGCGCTGGTGGCGGCTCACGATCTGGGCCAGGTTCGCCTCGTGCACCAGCCCCCGCGTCTTCATCGCCTGGAACACCCGGCTCCACGGCTGGCCCCCCTGCTTGTGCGCGGCGATCTCGTCGAGCGTGAGCCTCGTGGCGGCGCCGCCACGCCGGCCGGGGGCGGGCATCGTTCCGGGCGCCTGCGCGTCGAACAGCGCGCGCGCGACGTTCTGGTTGGCCGGCGACATCCGCTCGTACGCTCCGTCGATCAGGCCCGGCGTCTGGCCGCTGACGGGTGACGAGGACGCCACCCCCAGCAGCAGCAGAAGCCCCGCAAGCGCGGATGGGTTACCCATGCTCGTGACCTCCAGGTCCGATGCTCCTCCGGGCCCTCCCGGCGGTCGCCTGGGAGAGCACCAGACATGCCAGGGCTCGCCGATGTCGAGAGGTCCATCTGGACAGGGGTTTCCGTGCACCGGAGGTCCGGTGCGGGCCGCCGGCCCGACGCGGATTCTCACGTGTGCACGCCAGATTGGCATCGCGGCGCGTCATCGCCCGGCCCCATCGCATCCCGCCCGTCCATCGGCGACGCTCCGCTAGAATCGACGGCGTGACCGACATCGCGGACCTCGTCGGCGAGCGCCTCATGATCGGCCTGACCGGCGCCACGCTCACCGACGCCGACATCGACGTGTTCCGCGAGACGCGCGCCGCCGGGCTGATCCTCTACCGGCGCAACTTCGCGGGGCCCGCCGCGCTCACGACGCTGCTCGATTCGCTCGAGGCCACGCTCGGGCGGCGGCTGCTGGTCGCGACCGACCACGAGGGCGGCCGCATCGTGATGCTGGGTCAGGGCACGACGATCTTCCCCGACAACCTCGCCCTCGGCACCGCCGGCGAGGAGGCGTTCGCGTTCAAGCAGGGTCTGTTCGAGGCGCGCGAGCTGCGCCGGCTGGGGGTCGACCTGAATCTCGGCCCCTGCCTGGACGTGCTGACCGACCGCTACAGCCCCAACATCGGCATCCGCTCCTACGGCAAGGATCCGGGGATCGTCACGCGCTACGGGATGGCCCGCATCCGCGGCATGGCCAGGGGCGGGCTGTCGGCCTGCGCCAAGCACTTCCCCGGCAAGGGGCACTCGCCGCTCGACGCCCACCTGCGTCTGCCGACGATCGACTCGTCACCGGAGGAGATGCGGGCCACGCACCTGCCGCCCTTCGTCGCAGCGATCGCCGCCGGGGTCGAGTCGCTGATGACCTCCCATCCGGTGTACCCGAAGCTGGATCCCAGCGGCGTGCTGGCGACGTTCTCGCGCCGCATCGTCGGCGACTGGCTGCGCGGCGAGCTGGACTTCGGCGGCGTGATCGTCTCCGACGATCTCGAGATGGGAGCCGTGAGCGAGACCTGTCCGATCGGCGAGGCCGCCGTGCGGGCCGCCGCCGCCGGCCACGACCTCCTGCTCGTCTGCCACACCGCGCCGGCCCAGCGGGCCGCCGCCGCCGCGCTGGTCGCCGCCTACCGCGAGCGCCGGCTACCCCTCGACGAATGCGAGGCCGCGGTGGAGCGCGTCCGCCGGCTGCGCCTGGCGCGCCCGGCGCGCCGCGAAGCGGGCGGGCCGGCGCCCGAGCCCGACGGCCGGCCGCTGGCGCAGGCCATCGCCACCCGCGCGGTCACCGAGGTGGGCCGCGGGGCGGCGGACCTGGGCCGCGCGCTCAACGGGCGGGTGCACGTCGTGTTCCCGCGATTCTCCGACCTGGCCGCGCGCATCACGATCGAGCCCGAGGTGGCCGACGAGCGAGGATGGGTGCGCGACGCCTTCGGCGTGGCCGGCATCGCGCCGGACGTCAGCGTCATCGGGATCGAGCCGGGGCCGGAGGAGATCGATCGGGCCGTCGAGCAGGCCGCCGGCGCCGACGCGACCGTCCTGTTCCTGTTCGACGCTCATCTCTACCCGTCCAACCGGACCCTGCTCGACGCGCTGCAGGCGCGCGCCCGCCGGCTGGCCGTGGTCCTGCTGCGCGATCCCTACGACGCGGTCCTGCTCCGGCCCGGCGTGCGGGGCCTCACGGCCTACGGCTTCCGCAAGTGTCAGCTCGACGCCGTGGTCGCGCGGCTGGTGCACCCGTGACTGCCGAGCGGCTCGTCGTCTACGAGCCGTTCCGGTCGATCTTCTACGCCCCCCAGTTCGTCACCCTCTACGGCGGCCACTTCGCCGCCGAGGGGCTGGACGTGGAGGTCCGAACCTCGACCGCCACCGTCACGACGACGAGCGCCCTGATCGACGGCACCGCGGAGGTCAGCCTGGGGGGCGTGATGCGCAGCCTCGCGCTGGCGGACCGCGGCGGGCCGCGGCTCGTGCACTTCGCCGAGGTCAACAGCCGCAACGGCTTCTTCCTGCTGAGCCGCGTGCCGCGCCCCGCGTTCGTGTGGTCAGACTTGGTCGACCGCACCGTCCTGTCCTTCGCGGAGGCGCCGACCCCGTGGCAGTGCATGCTCACCGTGCTGCGTCGCCACGGCGTCGATCCGGCTCGCGTGCGTATCGAGCGCACGCGGCCCGTCGCCGAGGCGATCGCGGCGTTCCGGGCCGGCCACGGCGACTTCCTGGAGACGGGGCAGCCGTTCACCGAGCTGCTGATCGCCGAGGGTGCCGCTCATCTGGTGGCCTCGATGGGCGAGGCGACGGGCCCGCTGCCCTTCTCCTCCTACATGACGACGACCGCGGCGCTGGCCGACCGCCGCGACATGCTGACCCGCTTCACGCGCGCGCTCTACCGGGCCCAGCGGTGGCTGGCCGGCGCCGCGGCCGCCGACGTGGCCGCGCTCATCGCGCCGGCCTTCCCGGACGTCGCGCCGGGCGTGCGCCAGGCGGCCGTGGCGCGCTACCTGGCCCAGGCGACCTGGGCGGCCGATCCGATCCTGAGAGCGCCCGGGTACGCGTACCTGCACCAGATCCTGCTCGACGGCGGCTTCATCAGCCGTCGCCACCGCTACGAGGACCTAGTCGACGACGGCATCGCCCGCGGCGTGGTCGGGGGCTGAGCGGCTGGTGAAGAGCAGCGCGAGGATCATCGTGCCCGCCGTCCCCAGGATCACCAGCCACGACCACGCGAAGGTCAGCACGCCGTGCTCGGACAGCACCAGCAGCGCCAGGTTCACGAGGGCCATCGCGATCATGGCGGCGACGTTGGCCACGTCACCGATGCGGCGCCGGGTCAGCAAGCCCAGGAGGAACACCCCCAGCAGCGAGCCGAAGGTCACCCCGGCGATCTTGAACGCCAGCCACAGGATCCCGTCGTAGGACGAGAACGCGTAGGCGATCAGGCCCAGGATCACGCCGAAGCCGATCACGCAGCCCCGCGACACCCGCAGGTAGTGCTGCTCCGGGCGGCCCCGCACGATCAGGGGCCGATAGATGTCGGTGACGAACGAGGCCGCCAGCGATCCGAGCGGCGAGTCGATCGACGCCAGCACGATGGCGCTCAGCATGAGGCCTCGGAGCATCGGCGGCATCACCTGCTGGACGTAGTGGGGCAGGATCTCGTCGGGCCGTGAGACCGGCAGATCGGGGTGCTGCGCGTAGAAGGTGTAGAGCGCGGCGCCGAGCCCGAGGTAGATCGTCAGGGTGAGCAGCGTCCCCAGCGGCGTGAGCGCGAGCGTGAGCTGGCTCCGGCGGCGGGTGTCGACCGTGAGCAGGCGCTGCATGAGGTCGTGGTCGGTGCCGAACGCCGCCATGGAGCCGATGAGGCCGTTGAGCACGGCGACCCACACGATGTTGGGCTCGGTCAGCATCCGCCACCAGAAATCCGGTGCGCCCGGCGCCGGCCCCCAGTTGATCACGTCGAGCCGGCCGGCCGCCCCGGCCACGCGCCCCACCGCCTCGAGGCCGCCCTCGACCTGCGACAGCACGTAGCCGAGGGTGACGCCGCCGGCGAGCAGGAACGCGAGGGCCTGGAACACGTTGGTCCACACCACCGCCTTCACGCCGCCGGCCGCGATGTACGCGATCGACACCAGCGTGAAGATCACCAGCGTGGGGGCCACCGGCCACCCCATCAGGATCGACACGGCCAGCCCGGCCGCCATGAGCCGGACGCCGGAGCCGGCCAGGCGCGTGACGAAGAAGAAGATCGAGGCCGCCACCTGGGTGGCGCGACCGAACCGGTGGGCCAGGAACTCGTAGATGGTGGTGACCTGGTGGCGGTAGAAGGCGGGAATGAACAGGAACGCGACCACGAGCTTGGCCAGGCTGGAGCCGATGAAGAACTGGACGTACTCCCAGTTCTCGGCGTACGCGGTGGCCGGCACCGAGATGATCGTGACGGCGCTGATCTCGGTCGCCAGGAAGCTCAGACCGGCCGCCCACCACGGCACCTGCCGGCGAGCCAGGAAGAAATCGACCGTGTCGCGCTGCTCGCGCCCGAGCACGATGCCGATGGCGATCAGGACCGCGAGCGCCAGGGCGAGGACCGCGTAGTCGGGCCAGGTCAGCGACGAGACGGCGCCGGGCACGCGATATTGTCACATGGCGGCCGCCGTCCGGCCGCCGCAAACCTCCGACGGCTACCGCATGCGGACGAGGGCGGCGGCGTCGACGTTCCGCTTGTGCAGGCGCTCGACGAGCGCGTCGTAGGACTCCCGCTGGATGATGCGGGCGAACTCGCTGCGGTACGTCGACACGAAGCTCACGTGGTCGATCAGGACGTCGTACACCTTCCAGCGGCCCTCGCGCAGGTGCAGCTGATAGTCGAGCGGGGTCTCCATCCGGCGCCGCGTGACGACCTTGGAGCGCACCGTCGCGAAGGAGCCGTCCACCACCTCGTTCAGGTAGACGATCTTCTCGCCCGCGTAGGATTCGATGCGGCCCAGGTAGGTACGCTCCAGCAGCTCGGTGAACAGGCGAGTGAACTCCGCCTGCTCGTCGGGGCTGCGCCCCGCCCAGTGGCGCGACAGCGCCCGGCGCGCGATCTCCTCGAAGTCGAACAGCGCGCTGGCTACCCGGCGGAGCTCGAGGCGACGCTGCTGCCGTAGCCGGGCATGGGCCTGGGGGGCATCGGTGTCGATCTCGATGCGCTGGATCGTGGCGACGACGCGACTGACGGCCGCCTCGACGACCTCGCGCGGGCCCGGCCCCGGAGCGGCGACTGCACTGGCGACCAGCATCCACGCCACGAACGCCTTGCCCATTTGTCCCGTACCTCCCGCCGGGAGGTGACGACAAGCATTCGGTGTGCCACGGCCGGCGTGCGTGCAAGGAGGCGATTTCCGACCACTCACCCACCGCGCCTCCGCGCATAATGGACAGCACGTCACTCATGTCTCGGGCCCGACCACGCGCGCTCGCAGCAGGTGTCGATCTCGGGGGCACCTGGATCCGCGTCGTCGTCCTGCAGGACGGGCGCGCCAGCCGCCGGGCAAGGCGCGTCAGTCGGCTGCGGGATTTCCCCAAGTTTCTGCGTACCGTGCTCGGCGCGCGGCGCCGAGCCGGCTCACTGGTCGTCGCCGCGCGCGGCGTGTGGACCGCCACCGAGCGGGCCGCGCTGCGGCGGCGGCTCCGCCCCCTCGCCGACCGCGTGGCCGTGATCTCCGACGCCGAGGCGGCCCTGCTGGGTGCCCTCGCCGGTGGTCCCGGCGTGCTCGTCCTGGCCGGCACCGGCTCCATCGTGCTCGGCCGGGACCGCCGCGGGCGCCTGGCGCGCGCCGGCGGGCTCGGGCCTCTGCTCGGCGACGAGGGCTCGGGGTTCTGGCTCGGCCGGGAGTGGCTGCGGCGGCAGCCCGACGCCGCGGCCGCCGCCCGCGCGCTCGCCCGCCGGCCCGATGCCGTCGCGCGCATCGCGGCCGGCGCCCCCGCCGTGCTGAGGCGGGCGCGCCGCGGCGATCGGCGAGCGCGGGCGATCGTCCGGGCCGGCCAGGCTCACCTGGCCGAGCAGGCCGCCTCGGTGATCCGGCGGCTCGGCCTCGACCCCCCGGTGAGCGTCTCGTGGAGCGGCACCGTGCTCGCCGACGCGTGGTACCGGGCCGGCGTGCGCCGCGCGCTCGCCCGCCGGGTGCGCTGCCGCTGGTGCCCGCCTCACGCCGATCCCGCGCTGGCCGCGGCCCAGCTGGCCGCCGCCCGGCTGCCGAGCTGATCCGTGCCTCGCCGCCTGATCATCACCGTCTGCGCCCGCGAGCCGGGCCGCGTCGTGCTCCCGGTCCGGCGCGGCGAGCGGGCTCGGCGCCTCGACGCCCGCGCCGTCCTCGACGCGCTCCGATCACTCGTCGCCCGACGCCGGCTCGGCGATCGCGTGCAGGTGCGCGAGGCGTGCGCGGGGGGATGCGGTGGCCCGGGGCCCAATGTGAGCGTGGCGAGCTACTCGATGCCGGCGCCGGGCGAGCGCATCGACCACGTCGCGATCGGCTGGAGGACCTACGTGTACTCGCTACCGACCCTCGCGTACCTCGCCCGGATCATCGAGGAGAACCTCGACGAGCCGCGGCGGGCCCGGCCGGCCCGGGGCTGACCGCACGCCGGGACGCGGGCGCCTCGGCGTCGAGGTCGCGCTCGCGCCCGGCGCGCTCAGGACCGGGCGGCGGCGATCAGGCCGGGCAGCTCGTGCAGCCACTCGTCGAAGGCACGGGTGCCCTCGACGGTGATCTCGAGCTTGCCACTGGGCAGGCGGCGCACCCGGCCGGGCGTCGCCGGCCCGAGGGGAATCACCAGCATCTCGCGGTGAATGCCGAGCCCGTCGGTGACCTCGAAGATCGCGTTGATCTCCCTCATCCCCACCGCCTCAAGCATGCACGCCGGCCTCCGCCGCCGCGGCCTGGATCTGGCGCCAGGTGGCGTCCTCGATAGGCACGCCGGCAGTGCGACGCTCCCGCTCCAGCCGCGCCTCGGGCTCCCCGGGGATCACGATCTCGGTGGCGCCGGCCGCGAGCGGAGCGGAGCGGACCCAGTCGAGCAGGGCGGCGACCTGGGCATGGAACTCGTCCAGCGGCAGGAAGCGTGCCGGGTCGATGCAGACCATCAGCGTGCCGTTGCGGAAGACCGCCGGCTCGCCGCTGGCGGCGCCCGCGCCGGACAGGATGCCGCCGAGGATCTCGACCGCGATCGACAGCCCGAAGCCCTTGTGGGCGCCGGCGGTGAGCAGCGAGCCGGGCGGCTCCGTATAGTACTCGCGGGGATCCGTCGAGGGCTCGCCGCGCCCGTCGAGCATGATGCCGGTCGGCACCGGCTCGCCGCGGTTGAACTTCACCCGCAGCTTGCCCTCGGCCCACACGCTGCTGGCGAAGTCGTGCGACATCGCCACGACGCCGTGCGATCCCGGCACTGCGACGGCGTGCGGGTTGGTCCCGAGCCGGCGGGCGGCGCCGCCCCAGGGCGCCACGTTGAGCCCGCCGCGCGCGTTGGCCCAGAGCAGGCCGATCAATCCGCCCTGCGCCGCCATCTCGGCGTAGTCGGCGAGCCTCCCGACGTGGTTGGCCCCGCGCAACGCCACCGCCGCCAGTCCCTGCGCCCGGGCCCGCTCGATGGCCAGCCCGATGCCCCGCCGCGCGACGACCTGGCCGAACCCGCCGTCGCCGTCGAGAATCGCCATGGTCGGCGTGTCGACGATCAGCCGCATCTGCGGCTTGGGGTTGAGCGTGCCGCTCGTGAGCGCCGCCACGTACTGCGGGATGCGGATCACGCCGTGCGAGTCGTGGCCGCGCAGGTTGGCGCGGACCAGCAGGGTGGCGATCCAGTCCGCGTCGTCGTCGGGCACTCCGCGCGCGACGAAGATGTCCCGGGTCAGCCGTTGCAGGCGGGCGGCGTCGAGGTTCGGCATGGGCGCTACACTACCATCCTGCGCCATGACGCGGTGGGAGCCCGACAAGATCCGCCTGGGCATCTCGTCGTGCCTGCTCGGCGACGCGGTGCGCTACGACGGGGGTCACAAGCGCGACGCCTTCCTGGTGGAGACGCTGGGCCCGCTCGTGGAGTGGGTGCCGGTGTGCCCCGAAGTCGAGCTCGGTTTGGGCGTGCCGCGTCCGCCGATCCGCCTCGTCGGCGACGACCCCGGGGCGCCGCGCCTCGTCGTGGAGAAGACCGGCGAGGATCTCTCGGCCCGCATGCGACGGTGGGCGGGCGGCCGCCTCGCCGAGCTCGGCCGGCTCGGCCTGCACGGCTACGTGCTCAAGCGAGGCTCACCCTCGTGCGGCCTCGAACGCGTGCGCGTGTACGGTGAGGACGGCAGGCCGGGTCGCGTCGGCCGCGGGCTGTTCGCCGCCGCCCTCACCGAGACGCTGCCGCTGCTGCCGGTCGAGGAGGAAGGCCGGCTGACCGACCCGGGGATCCGGGAGAGCTTCATCGAGCGCGTCTTCGCCGCCGGGCGCTGGCAGGCCTTCGCGGCGGCCCGGCCCCGTGCCGGCGATCTCGTCGCCTTCCACGCCGCCCACAAGTTCGCGGTCCTCGCCCACAGCCCGCGCCACTACGCAGCGCTCGGCCGGCTCGTGGCCAGCGCGGGGCCTCGGCTCACCGCCGAGACCCTGCACGCCTACGGTGCCGGCTTCATGCGGGCGCTCGCCCTGCGCGCCACGCGGGCCCGCCACGTGAACGTGCTCCAGCATCTGGCCGGGTTCTTCAAGCGTCAGCTCGCCGACGACGAGCGAGCCGAGCTCGGGGAGACGATCGCCGAGTACCGGCGCGGGCTGGTGCCGCTCGTGGTCCCGCTCACGCTGCTCAAGCACCACGTCCGCCGCCTGCGCCTCGCCTACCTCGCCGACCAGGTCTATCTGAGCCCGCACCCCAGGGAGCTCATGCTGCGCAATCACGTGTGACGCCGGGGGGCGGCGCCGAAAGCGGCCAGCGCCCGCCGGCGGGCCTCGCCATGCTCGACGATGGGCGGCGGATAGCCGGGCGCGCCGCCGACCTCCCACGGCGCGTGTACGCGGGCCCCCGGCAGCATCGCCAGCTCGGGTACCCAGCGCCGCACGTAGTCGCCGGCGGGGTCGAAGCGCTTGCCCTGAGTCACGGGGTTGAAGACACGGAAGGCCGGCATCGCGTCGGCGCCCACCGACGCCACCCACTGCCAGTTGCCGCCGTTGAGCGCCGGGTCGCCGTCGAGGAGCTGGCGCATGAACCAGCGATCGCCCTCGTGCCAGTCGATGAGCAGGTGCTTGACCAGGAACGAGGCGACGACCAGGCGGGCGCGATTCGGCAGAAACCCGGTGGTGACGAGCTGGCGCATGGCCGCGTCGACCACCGGGTAGCCGGTGCGGCCCTCCTGCCAGGCCGCCAGGCCCTCGGCGTCGCGGCGCCACGGCACCGCGACGTCGGGTGGCCGCAGCGGCAGCCGCCGTGTGCCGGGCGCGTGCCACAGGATCTGCACGAAGAAGTCCCGCCAGGCGAGCTGGCGGACGAACGCCTCGGCCGCGCGCCTCAGCGCGGCCGAGCGCTCGGCGACCGCCGTGACCGCGGCGTACACCTGGCGGGGGGAGATCGCCCCGACCCGCAGGTGGTACGACAGCCGCGAGGTCGACTCGAGGTCGAGCCGGTCCCGCGCCTCGTGGTAGGCGGCCAGCGGCCCCTCCACGAACGCACCCAGCGCCGCCCGGGCCGCCGCCTCCCCGGCTGCGGGCAACCCGCCCCCTGTCGGCTCCGGCAGCGGCAGCGTGTCCAGCGCGGCCAGCGTCGCCAGCCGGCCGGGCGCCGGCGCCGGGGGCACGCGGTCCCGGGCCAGCCAGGCCCGGTAGAACGGAGTGAAGACCGTGTAGAAACCACCACGGGCCGGCGTGACGTCGCCGGGCTCGACCAGCGTGGCGTCCCCGAACGCCCGCGGCTCGAGCCCGGCGGCCCGGCACGCGGCGTCCACCGCGAGGTCACGCTGGCGCGCGTAAGGCGTGTGGTCGCGGTTCCACCAGACGCGGGAGGCCCCCGCCTCGCGCGCCACCCGGATCAGCTCGGCGGCCGGCTCGCCGCGCCGGACGACGAGCCGGGCGCCCCGGCGCCGGAGGTCGGCGTCGAGGGAGGCGAGCGCCGCCGCGATCCAGCCGTCCCGCCGCTCGGCCCGACCGTGCAGCCGGGGATCCACGACGAACACCGGCACGACCGGGCCGCGGGCGACAGCGGCGGCCAGCGCCGGCTGATCGGCCAGGCGCAGGTCACGACGCAGCCACACCACGATCACGACCCCAGCCTACGCGCATTGCCGAGCGCCGCGGCCACCACGTCGGGTATGCTCGGGGCCGCCCGCAACGACCAGGAGGAATCGCGCATGCCCGGTCCGCTCCTCGACGGCATCACGGTGCTCGACTTCACGCGCGTGCTGGCCGGACCGTACTGCACGCGATTGATGGCCGACCTCGGCGCCCGCGTGCTGAAGGTGGAGCGCCCCGGCGAGGGCGACGACACGCGGCGCGGCTACGTGCAGCTCGAGGAGGGACGGGCCGACCAGGCCACCTACTTCGTGCGCATCAACGCCGGCAAGCTCGGGATCGCGCTCGACCTGTCCAACCCCCGGGGCCGTGAGGTCGCGCTGGACCTCGCCCGCGTCACCGACGTCGTGGTGGAGAACTTCCTGCCCGGCGTGGTGGCGCGGCTCGGGTGCGACTACGCCGCCCTGTCGCGCGTGAAGCCGGACATCGTGTACTGTTCGATCTCCGGCTTCGGCCAGACCGGGCCGCTGCGCGACACGCCGGCCTTCCACCACATCGTCAACGCGATGTCCGGCATCATGCACCTGGAGCGCCAGACCGACCCGAGCCCGCGCGTCGGCTACCTGCAGGCCGCCGACGTGCTGGCCGGCACCCACGCCTTCGGCGCGATCCTGGCCGCGCTGCTCCGGCGCGGCCGCACCGGCCACGGCGCCTACCTCGACGTCTCGATGCTCGAGGCCATGATCGCCGCCGAGGACATCACCTTCGGCGCCATCGTCAACGGCGGCCCCGTCTATCCGGGCCCCCGCGCGGGCATGGTGGTCCACTCCCTCGACGGCGGGGACTTCGCCATGCAGACCGTCGGCGCGCCCCAGCTCTGGGCGCGGCTGTGCGAGGCGATGAAGCGCCCCGACCTCGCCGAGGATCCGCGCTTCGCCACCCCGATGGCGCGGCGGACGAACTGGCCGCCGCTACGCGACCTCATCGTGGAGTGGCTCGACGGCTTCGGCACCCGCGAGCGGGCGCTGCAGGCCCTGCGCGCGGCCCGCCTGCCGGCCTCCCCGGTGCTCTCGCCCGGAGAGGTCGCCGCCCATCCGCACCTCGCCGCGCGCCGGGGGTTTCCCGAGGTGGCGCATCCCGCTCGCGGCACGGTGCGGGTCACCAGCACGCCGTTCCAGGTGGACGGGCAGCCCACCGGCCCCTCGGCCGGCGCGCCGTATCGCATCGGCGAGCACACCCGCCAGGTGCTGGGCGAGGTCCTGGGCTACGACGCGGCGCGGATCGAGGAGCTGGCCCGGGCGGGGGCCATCGGGCTCGTGTAGAGGAGGCCACTTCCGTTGGCGAAGGGGCGGCAACTGCCGGAGGGGCCAGGCATCGTCGGCAGCCGGGTATCGGCCGACGTCGCCCGATGCTTTCATGGCGTGCGGCGACGTCACGCTGCGGCAGCGCCGGGTCGCCGGCTCGTCCCACCCGATCGAGTTCGAGATCGTGCCGGTCGTGCCCCGTAAGGACGCCGCGGACGCGTTGCCCGACTAGTCGGACAGCTCGCGGTAGCTCCCGGGCACGAGCGCGAAGCCCAACGGAGCTCCCGATGGCGGGTTGATGTTGTTGCAGTTGAACTTGATGCGCGAGTTACCTGTCGTGGTGCTGTCGCTCGAGGAGACGGACGTCGCGTTCGTGTCGCGGACGTTCTGGGAGATGGCGAGCCCCCTGATCTCCCCGGTGCCCGTTCCGTTGTACGTGAAGTCGTTGACGGAATAGACGAGGCCGTTTATCGCCATGTTGCCGCTGATCTGCAGGGAGCCGTTCACGATGATCCAGCCCGTGAACTCTCCGCTGACGAACGGGTTGCCGTTGATGCTGACGTTGGCAAAGTCTGAGAGATTCTGCTCGGCGATGTCCGTCGGGATGTCATTGCCGCTCAACGTATCGATGAAGACGATGCCGTCCTTGACCTTGTTCGAGGAGCTGAATGTGACGCTGCCGGTGTACGCCGGGCTCGAGGCGGCCGTACCGTTGGGATACCCGGGGCCGAAATACGTACCGTTCTTCTTCGCGAGCTCTCGCAGGACCTTGAAATTCGCCGCGTTGAGCGTGATGCCGTCGAACTGGGCGACATCCTGGTTCTGCGAATAGTCGCTGCCCTCTTCGTTGGGCGTGTCGTTACCGTCGGCGCCTTTGATCTCCGCGCTGCCGCTCGTGATGGCCACGGTGCCCGTCGTGATGGCGCCTTTCTTGTTGCCGCAGCTGACATCCGTGGTGGCATCGACGAGGGCATTGCCTCCCACGCCCAGGTCCCCGCGCACACACAGCGCGCACGGCGTGTTGAGCGCAAACGGAGGCAACCGCTCAACGGTCGCCTGGATCTGCCGATGGGCCTTCGTCCGCGTGTCGAGGACCGAGTTGGTCGGCGTCCAGCCCGTCGACGTGATTTCTCGCGCATTCGGTCCGACATTCTTGACCTCTACCAGATACCCGCCGAAGTTCCCGTTCGGGATGAAGACGCTTCCGTCATAGGGCGCGTCCGCGACGTCGTTCAGGTTAGGTATGGACAGTGGGTCCAGACCGGCCGGCGCTCCGCCGATCGGCGCCGGGATCACACCCTGCGAAAGCGCCCACACGGCCCGCTCGAAGCCCGCCTCGGCGTGGGCGCGGGCCTGGGCGGCCCGCATCTGGTTGTGCGCGATGACGGGCTCTGTCTGGGACAGCACGGCGAACGCCAGCATGAGCGTCGTCAGCAGGACCAGCACCATCATGGCCATGGGCAGCGCGACACCCCGCTCGTCTCGGACGATCCGGTCCAGTCTCATCTCGCGTCTCCGCACGTCACACTCCCGGGAAGTCGTCCCGGACACTGGCGCTGTTCGCCTCGCTCAGATCGAGCGTGGTGATCTCCCCGGGGGCCAGCCGCACCCGCAGGCGCCACGTCGGCTGCCCCGCCACCTTGTTGGTGAGCATGTACGTGCCCGCCGGGATGCGCGTGAACTGAAAGCGGCCGCTCTCGTCGGTTCGCATCACCCACTGCAGCGTCTCGTTCGGGCTCCGGGGCGCCCCCTTCAGGAAGATCTGCACGCGGGCCGTCGGCTGGCCGTCGGCCCAGAGGACCTGACCCTGGATGCCGCTGTCGCCCACCGTCTCCTCGGTGATGCGGTCGGCCGGCGCGGCGGCCGTCTCCCGGGGCTCCGCCAGAACGCCCGCCTCGGTGAGCCAGCGGCGCGCTTCGACGGCCTCCGGCAGCTCGCGGGCGACGTTGGCGAGGACCCACTGGAACTCCCGGATCGCTTCGTCGCGACGATCGAGATGCGTCGCGGCAACCGCCAGGTGGTAGTGCAGTGTGGCCACGGCCGGATCCCGACCGAGCGCCTCGCGCAGGAGCTCCGCCGCCCGGGGCCAGTCGGCTTGCGCCACGGCGGCCATCGCCTCCGCGTTCACGTCTCGCGTCGCGGCCTCCTGTCGGGGAGGAGACGGGGGGCTGCTGCAACCCACCGCGAGCGCGAGCATCATCACCGTAGCGAGCCGGGCGATCGTCATGGAGGCCTCGTAGACTCAGAGATTGCGCAGCCGCACGCGCGTTTCCATCACGGCGTGCTGGTTACGCTCGGCGTACGCGGTCACCGCGGACTCCGTCTGCGTGATCACGTGCACGTGCACTGACCGCACGTTCGCCTCGGTCGCCGTCAGCGCGCCGGCCGCGTCGTAGCACCAGATGCGTAGACTCTGCACCCCGCCCACCAGCACGACGCCGTTGCGCTGCAGGTCCGCACCGACGAGCTGGTACTGGATCGCCGCTCCGTTCTGCTCGGTGATGCTGATCGAGGTACCGCCGCCGCCGGCCGGCACCGGCCCCGTCCCGCACTCGTCCGGCACCGCGGTGATCTCCAGCGCGGAGCGCAGCTCGTTGAACATCGTCTCCAGCATCGCCCTCGCGTTCTGCTGGACCTCCACGCGGCCCGCACCCACCAGGTAGGCGGTCAGCCCCTGCCGCTGGACCGTGAGGACGCCGAGCATGATCATCCCGAGCACGGCGCTGGCGACCAGCAGCTCAGCCAGGGAGAACCCGCGCTCGTTCACAACCGCTGGGCGACGAGCCATTCGAGGGTCACCGAGGTGTCGGCGCTCGAGCC